>Ga0082212_10006937_pt1 | contig 15098 bp, 11 predicted proteins | sample TergutNt197P3_FD_71548 | JGI IMG/M metagenome (GOLD analysis project Ga0082212, IMG submission 71548) | Neocapritermes taracua P3 segment gut microbial communities from Petit-Saut dam, French Guiana - Nt197 P3 | ecosystem: Host-associated > Arthropoda: Insects > Digestive system > Gut ...
CGACAGCACCTGGTCGATGTTCAAAAGAATCTTGACCCCGCTGTCGGTCTTGGCCATGCCCAGAATATAGCTGATCTTGATGGCCGCGCCGAAAGCCGGAGCCGGTTCTATTTCCTCGGCCGTAATGTTGATGACCTCGGAAACCGTATCCACCACGATGCCGATGGGGATGTTGTTGGCCAAGCCCTTGACTTCCACCACGATGATGCTGGTGCGCTCGGTGTATTCCTCTTCCATCAGCCCGAATTTCAGCCTGAGGTCCACCACCGGTATGACCTGGCCGCGCAGGTTAATGACGCCCTTGAGAAAATAGGGGGTCTGAGGCACCGGAGTCACCGGCAACATGCCAATGATTTCCCTGACTTTGAGAATGCCGATGCCGTAACCTTCCTCGGCCAGTTGGAAGGTCAGATATTTGCCCTCGTTTTCACTCAGAAACTGGTCGGAGACCTCGGCCGGCCTCGCCGTTTCCATCGCCTCCATAGCGGCGGTTTCTTCGCTCATGGTCGTCTTCCTCCAGGTGGTCGTCTGCCTTCCGGCCGGTAAGCGGTCTGAGCGTAAGGCTTCCGGCGGCGAAAATACGAGTTATTATAATACGAAAAGCTCTTCAAGACAAGAGATGGTTTCCAAAGGTAAGGCCGCGGCCCTAAGAGGGGAGCCGCGGCCTTCTCTGGTCACAGGGGGCCGGCGTCAGTGGCCGTGGCCGCCATGGCCATGACCGCCGCCCTTCCAGTGGTCCTTGCCTGTGGTGCTGTAATGAGTATGCAGGAGGTGATGGGATTTTTCACCCAAGGGCTTCTCCAGGAATTTTTCGTAGAGGGCCTTGACCTCCGGGTTTTCATGGGACTTACGCATGGGCAGGAGCCGGTCGGCCTCGTAGAGGCCGTCCATGCGCTGGAGCTTGATGCTGCTGTTGCCGTAGGGCTGGCCGCCGCCGCCCACGCAACCGCCGGGGCAGCACATGATCTCAATGAAGGCGGCGTCGCATTTGCCCTCGCGGATGGAATCCATGACCTTGCGGGCGTTGGCCAAGCCGTTGGCGATCATGACTTTGACCTTGGTGCCGCTCAAGTCAACCTCGGCCTGCTTGATGCCCTCATGGCCGCGGACGCCTTCGAAATCAACCGAAGCGAGGGTCTGCCCGGTGACCACTTCATAGACAGTGCGGAGGGCCGCTTCCATGACCCCGCCGGAAGTGCCGAAAATGACCGCCGCGCCGGTGGAATCGCCCATGAGGCTGTCAAATTTGCTCTCGGGCAAAGCCTCAAAGTCAATGCCGGCCATCCTGATCATCCGGGCCAGTTCCCGGGTGGTCAGCACCACGTCCACATCCCGGAAACCGCTGTCCGACATTTCCGGCCGCTGGGATTCGAACTTCTTGGCCGTGCAGGGCATTATGGAGACCGAGAACACCTTGCCCGCCTCGACCCCGGAGACCTGGGAATAGTAGGTCTTGGCCAGGGCTCCGAACATCTGCTGGGGGCTCTTGCAGGTGGAAAGATGGCCCACCAGGTCCGGGTAGAAGACTTCGCAGAAGTTTATCCAGCCCGGGGAGCAACTGGTGACCATGGGCAACTTGCTGTCCTTGCCGCGTTGCAGACGTTCCAGAAGCTCGTGGCCCTCTTCCAGGATGGTCAGGTCGGCGGTGAAATCGGTGTCGAAGACCTTGTCAAAGCCCAGGCGCTTCAAGGCCGTGACCATCTTGCCCGTGGTGATGGCCCCCTTGGGCAGGCCGAATTCGTCGCCCAGGGCCACGCGCACGGCCGGGGCGGTCTGCACCACAACGTGCCGCTCGGGGCTGTCCAGGGCCGCCCAGACCTCTTCGGTCTGGTCGTTTTCATAAATTGCCCCCACCGGGCAGACCGCCGCGCACTGGCCGCAATAGACGCAGGGGCCGTCAATAAGGGCCTGGTCGTAGGGCGTGGTGATCTCATAGTGGTGACTGCGACAGGCGGTGTTGATGGCCCGGACGGACTGGACCTCCTGGCAGATATCCACGCAACGCCCGCACTTGACGCACTTGCTCATGTCCCGGGTGATGGTATTGGTGTCCACTTCCACCGGGGCGGTCTTGGGTTCCAGGGGGAAGGACAGCTTCTTGATGCCGAACTGAAGGGCCAGGGCCTGAAGTTCGCACTTCTGGTTGCGGATGCAGGTAAAGCATTCCTGGGGATGCTCGGCCAGGATCATCTCCACGATCATTTTGCGGATGCTCTGGATACGGAGGTTATTGGTGACCACTTTCATGCCTTCCCAGACATAGTTGGCGCAGGCGGCGCTCAGCTTACTGGCGCCGTCGCATTCCACCACACAGAGGCGGCAGACGGCCCTCCAGGCCAGGTCGGGATGATCACAGAGTGTAGGTATATGGATGCCCACCTTCCGGGCCGCTTCCAGGATGGTGGTGCCTTTGGGCACGGTGACCGGCCGTCCGTCGATGGTCAGATTGACGCTTACATTGGGATCGGGCTTTTGATGGCTCATGATCGGTCACCTCACATCAGGCCGCCCGGGCGGCGCTGGGTTTGACGTTGGCTTCGAATTCCGCCTTGAAATGCTTCCAGGCGGTGTTCAGGGCCACGGCGGCGCTCTGGCCGAGGCCGCAGAAGGAGGCATCGGTCATGGTGCGGATCAGGCGGCGCAGGGTGGCCAAGTCATCGGCGTCGGCTCCGCCCGGCGTGGAGAGTTTTATCAGAATCTTGTAGAGTTGCTTGTTGCCTTCCCGGCAGGGAATGCACTTGCCGCAGGACTCATGGATGAAGAACTCGGTGACGCTCTTGAGGTATTCCAGGATGGACACGGTCTCGTCCATGACCACGATGGCCCCGGAACCCACAGCCAAGCCGGCCTTCCGAAGTTCGGAATGGCTGTAAACCGTGTCCAACTGGTCCGCGCAGCCAATGGGGCCGCTCTGACCGCCGAGGTGGAAGAACTTCAGTTTTTTGCCCCCGGCGATGCCGCCGCCCATTTCCGGGTCGAAGATGGCGTCCTTGAGGGTGACCCCGCTTAAGGGGATCTCAAACACGCCCTTTTTCGCAGCGTGGCCGGACAGACAGATGAGCTTGGTGCCGCCGCTGTCGGGCAGGCCGAGCTTCAGGAAGGCGTCGCCGCCCTTGTTGACGATGGCCGGAATGCTGGCCAGGGATTCGACGTTGTTGACCAGGGTGGGCTGGAGAAAGAGGCCCACATCGGCCAAGCGGGGGGGCTTGATGCGGGGACGCCCGACCTTGCCCTCGGTGGAGTTCAGGAGAGCCGAGTTCTCGCCGCAGACATAGGCCCCGGCCCCGGAGATGATGTGGATGTCGAAGTCGAAACCCGTGCCGAGAATGTTCTTGCCCAGGTAGCCGGCGGCCTTGGCGTTTTCAATGGCCTTCAGAAGCTGTTTCTGGATCTTGCGGTATTCGCCGCGCACATAAATGTAGCCGGCCGCGGCCTTGAAGACGAAGCCGGCAATGGTGATGCCCTCCAGGAGCTTTAAGGGCAACTGGCCCAGAATGAGCTTGTCCTTGAAAGTGCCCGGTTCGCCTTCGTCGGCGTTGCAGACTATGTATTTGTTGGGAGTTCCGGGGGAGCGCAGGAGGTGCGCCCACTTTTCGCCGGCCGGGAAGGCGGCCCCGCCCCGGCCCAGGAGTTTGGCCTTCTTGACTTCCTCTATGACCGCCTCCGAGGTCATGCCGACGGCCTTTTTCAGGGCGGTGAAGCCGCCCAAACCGGCATATTCCTCCACGGAAATGGGATTGATCTTGCCGGCGCCTTCCGAGATCAGATTGTTCAGTTTTGACATATCAGAGCCTCCCTCAGGGCCGGCTGGCCTTCCCGACAGCTTTTGACCAGGGTTTTAACTTTTTCCTCAGTCAGGCTGCCAAAGACGTCGTCGCCTATTTTGGCCACCGGACCGATGTCGCAGGCGCCCACACAACTGGTGCGGAACAGGGTTATCTTGCCGTCGGACGTGGTCTCGCCGACCTTGACCCCCGCGGCCGCTTCAAACCAACCCACCACTTCTTCGGCCTTGGTGAAATGACAGGGCGCGCTCTGGCAGATCTCCACGACGCTCTCACCGCAGGGTTGGGTGTTGAACATGGCGTAAAAAGTAAGGATATCGTAAACCTTGGACAGCGGCACATTCAAAACCTGCGCCGTCAGGGCCGCCCATTTCTGTTCGACGCAGTTGCGGCCCGAAGCGGCCTGGATGTCGAGGAGCACGGCAATGAGCTGCTGGGCATCGTTGCCGTAGCTCTCCATGATTTTCAAGACCTGGGCTTCACTCAGTTCGGTCATGCTTTCCCCCATCATTGTGGTGTAGGAACCGGCCCGGCGGAAACTAAACCGCCGCCGAGGCCGGCCTGAACAGGACAACACCTCTACCATTCAACAAATAACAAATAGCACCCAGTATTTGCCCTAAATTAGCACCCGGGCCGGCAAAAGTCAAATGCTATTTTGGCGCATTTGTATCGCTGGTTCCGGCCCGAAATCCCAAAAAACGCTGAATTCACGGGGCAATATTAAGGATGATGACGCCATCACAACCAAACTGTGGCTGAAGCGCTGAAGTTGACCAAAAGGCAGTGAAAGAATTATAATACCAAAATTCTTAGATTTTTAAGCCATATAAAACCAAGCCGCGAGTGACTGCCATGAGCGTTCAAAAAACATTGCCCTGGGATCAGATACAGAGCAACGCCGTCAGCTTTTCCCACCGGTGGGAGGGCGCGCATAACGAGGAAGCTCAAGGACAAGCCTTTACCCTGGATTTTTTCCGCGTCTTCGGTGTGGCCGATCCCGAAAGGGTGGGTAATTTTGAACACAAAGTGCCGCTGGATGAAGGGCGGACCGGCGACATTGATTATCTCTGGAAAAAGCGGATAGCCGTGGAAATGAAGTCGTGCGGCAAAGACCTGAAAAAAGCCTATGAACAGTTGAAAGAATACGTCTTCCATCTTCCAGAAGAAGATATGCCCGACCTTTTGATGGTCTGCGATTTTGCCACAATTGTTCTGCACCGCCGCACCACAGGCGAGAAAGCGTCTTTCAAAACCAAAGATTTACGTAAACATATCAAAAAATTCGCCGATATAGCCGGATATGAAACAACACGCACTTATGAAAATCAAATCGAGGTGAATGTCAAGGCCGCTGAAAAGATGGCCCGGCTCCATGACGCGCTTAAAGAGCACGGCTATGAGGGGCACTCTCTGAGGGTTTACCTGGTCCGGCTGCTATTCTGTATGTTCGCCGAAGATTCAGGTATCTTCCCGCAAGACGCCTTTCTGAATTACGTTGAAAATTCCAAAGATGATGGCAGCGATTTATCAGAAAGAACAGGCAAGCTCTTTGAAGTCCTGAACATGCCGGATGAGGTGCGGAAAAAGCGCACTTTGCTTTCCGCCGATTTGCGGCAGTTCCGCTATATCAACGGCGCCTTGTTCAAAGACCTACTTCCCTCGGCGGACTTTAACTCCAAAATGCGCCAAATTTTAATAGACTGCTGCAAATTCGACTGGAGTAAAATATCCCCGGCCATATTCGGGGCCATGTTCCAGGGCGTGATGGACAAAGATCAGCGGCGGGAGCTTGGAGCGCATTATACCAGTGAAGAAAACATCCTCAAGCTCATCAATCCGCTGTTCATGGATGAGCTATGGCAGGAATTTGACCGGGTGAAAACCGACCCGGCCAGGCTTGACCGCTTTCACGAAAAAATCAGCGACCTAAAATTCTTGGATCCGGCCTGCGGTTGCGGCAATTTCCTGATCATCACCTACCGGGAATTGCGCGCCCTGGAGCTTGAAGTTCTCAAAATGAAAGTCGTCTCCAGTCAAAGAGTGCTGGACATAACCCCTCTACTCAAGGTGAACGTGGAACAATTTTACGGCATAGAGCTGGAAGATTTTCCCTGCCAAATCGCGCAAGTAGGCATGTGGCTTATTGATCATTTGATGAACCTGCGCGTGTCTGATGAGTTCGGGGTATATGTGGCCAGGCTGCCCCTCACGCAGTCCGCGCATATCGTCAACGGCAACGCGCTACGAATGGATTGGGAAACAGTCGTGTCCAAGAGTGAATTGGGCTATATTTTGGGGAATCCACCATTTGTTGGGCATCAATGGCGTAACGCGGAACAAATGGCAGACATGAAAACTGTCTTTGCTGATAATTGCAAGACTGGAAAACTGGACTATGTATGCTGCTGGTATAAAAAAGCCATAGATTATATGGCTAGAACGGTAATAAAAGCGGCGTTTGTATCAACAAATTCTATTGTTCAAGGTGAGTCTGTCGCGATTATGTGGAAACCGCTTTTTGAAAGTGGTGTTGAAATTATTTTTGCCTACCGTACTTTCAAATGGAGCAACGAAGCCAAAGGAAAAGCTGGCGTGCATTGTGTTATTGTCGGTTTTGCTTGTAAAAATGTCGTTCATGTAAAGCAGATATTCGCGGATAATACGGTATATCACGCTGAACATATTAACGGCTACCTACTGGATGCACCTGATGTATTCATTCAATCACGCGGTAAGCCATTGACAAAACATATGCCTGAAATGAATAAAGGAAGCCAGCCGACGGACGGCGGTTATTTGCTGTTGTCACAAAGCGAGCGCGAGGAAATGATTACGGAATACCCTCAAGCAGCCGCATGGATAAAGCAGTATATAATGGGTGATGATTTTATAAATAATGGAGTACGTTATTGTCTATGGTTGAAAGGTGTCATGCCCGCCGAATATCGTTCAATCAAGCCGATTACACAACGCATTGAAAATGTCGCCAAAATAAGGGAAAAAAGCCCCACGGAATCTGTAAGGCGCGATGCAGATACACCAATGCTGTTTACACAAATAAGGCAGCCAGAAATAGATTTTTTAGTTATACCAAGAGTTTCGTCAGAACGGCGTAAGTATATTCCTATGGGATTTTTATCTCCTGATATTATTGTTGGTGATAAAATTCAGTTTATCCCGAATGCCACGCTTTATCAATTCGGCGTTCTTACATCCAATGTACATATGGCATGGACGAGGGTAGTTTGTGGGCGGTTAGAAATGCGATATATGTATTCCCCCGCAGTTTACAACAACTTCCCTTGGCCTGACGCAACAACCGAACAGAAAGCCGGTATTGAAAAGCTGTCCCAAGGCGTTCTTAATGCACGGGCGTTGTTCACGGAAAGCTCTTTAGCCGATCTTTATGACCCGCTGACCATGCCGCCGGAGTTATTAAAAGCACACCAAAACCTTGATCGCGCCGTGATGAAACTCTATGGCTACCCAATCAACACTTCAGAAGCGGAAGTGGTTGCAAAGCTGATGGAACGATACCAAAAATTAATAGGAATATGCTATGGATTACATTGAGCTAATAAAAAAAGCATTCAAAAAATTACACGATACAGTTACTGATGTCGATGAAAAAGAAAATGGCAAAGGAAATGGTGAGCATAAAGCTGTTGACTGGGAAGGTAAACAGGCAATTATACGTGCTGACGGAACATATGATGTGATTTCAGACATCGAAAAAATACGGTTATTTGATCGATGCAACGATTTAAAGCTAATAGCTCCTTATTATAAGTCGCGGCTTACAGACTGCCTTTTATTATTGGATAGAATAGACGAATGTGCGAAAAAAATTGTTCGCAAACAAAATGGAGCCAATACGTTAACCAACTCAGATACACCGTGGCATACAGATACATTTTTGGTGTTGAAAGCGATACGCAATTGGTTATGTCATCACTCATCAGATACTATCTTTTTAGATTGGTGGTTTTCCCTTGATTGGTACGATTGTGTTACATATCTCAGCGAAGAAAGAAGATGCGTATTTTTTCTACCATCAATATCAATACTGATAGATGTAAGTAAATTTAATAGAAAAAATTATTTAACAGAAGAACAAGTAAAAACAGTATATAAGGGAATTATGGCGTATGACCTTATGGCATTGAATAAAGATGAAAGCAATGCTGGAGGGCTATGTGTAGACTGCTCTACATTTTATAATTTATCAAGAATTTTTTCTGAAGAATATTTCGGGGATAAAGCTTACTTTTTTTCAACAGCAATTGACAATATTAAACATCTCCCAAAAAGTAATGAAAAATGCGATGAATGTATCATAAGAGATGGATTAACCTACACGATGAAATTTTTAATGCACATGGTAAAAAATACGGATATAGAGAAAAAAATTTATACTTTAACAAGAGAGTGGTGGTCAAATGTAAATAGCAGTTTACGTGGAAATACCTTATGTTGTGATGTGCTAAAACTACTAATGCTTATTCGCGAATGTGCAATAAATATATGCAGAAATGTAGGGATTGGATAAAATACGATAATATTTAAGGGAACATCTAAAAAATGTCATTGCGAGGAGCGCAGCGACGAAGCAATCCAGGCAAATAATTGGTATTGCAAAATTTCTGGATTGCTTCGCTTCGCTCGCAATGACGAAAAACGGTTTTTTAGAGGTGCCCTTAACTGTGTAGCCCTTAATTTAATCTGACAGTATAGCCGCCTTCATAAGCAGCGCTTCTTTCAGTCTTTGGGGTAAGTTTTCTGATAAACCGAAACCAGGCCGGCCAGCACCTTGTTGACCGGCACCGGCACGCCCAGGGCCTCGCCCTCCCGCACGACGGCCCCGTTGATAACCTCGATTTCAGTGCGCCGCTGGCGGCTGATATCCTGGAGCATGGACGAGCGGTTGACCCCGGTCTCCCGGGCGACCTGGCGGGTGAATTGGACCGGGTCGTCGGGGAAGGTGACGCCCTTGCGTCTGGCCACCTCCACGGCCTCCAGGACGGCCAGGCGGGAAATCTCCTCGGTTTCCGGAAAGTCGAGGATCTGGCCGTTTTTTATGCGGGCCAGGGCGGTGATGGCGTTGATGGCCACATTAATGACGAGCTTTTTCCAGATCAGGCCCTGGACATTGTCCGACAGGGCCACCGGAGCGAAGCCGGACTCTTCAAAGACCCGGCCCAGGTCCCGGAGCCGGTCGGTCAACCGGCCCGACAGTTCCCCGAGGGTGGTGGCGCCGGCGCCGGCGTGGCAGATCCGGCCGGGCTCCGTCAGATTGGCCCCGTGGCTGGTAGTGCCGGCGATGACCGGGCCAGGGCCGACCGCCTCGACCAGGCTTTCCACGTTGCCCAGGCCGTTCTGCAGGGTCAGGACCATGGTCTCCGGGCCGACCAGGCGCGTGGCCCCGGCCATGGCCTCTCTGGTCTGGGTGGCCTTGACGAAGACGATGACCAGTTCGGCCGGCCCGGCTTCCGCGGCCGAAAGACAGGCCCGGACTTTGACCCGGCGGCCGCCAGCCAGGCCGTCCATGACCAAGCCTTCCCGGTTGATGCGCTCAACGTGCCCGGCCCAGGTACTTATGAGGGTCACCTCGTGGCCGCCCTCGGCAAGCCGGCCGCCGAACAGGGAACCCATGGCCCCGGCGCCCAAGACGGCGATCTTCATAGATCGACCCCCGAAAACAGGTGTCCTTCCGCCGAGTCACCCGCGCCAGGGTCCAAAAGGCTGAAGCCAACCCGGCGCGCCTCATCCACGGTGTTGAGATTGGAGAAAAGGCCGGGGACCGTCCCGGCATCGCCCGGGCAATCCAAAAAAACAGTCTTCATCCGGTCCAGGTTTTCCCGCACGGCTGAACGGCCTTCGTCCAGCCCCCGGGCCATGACCGGGGCGGCGCCGGGGCCGTAAAAGGCATAAAGAGGCTCCAGGCGCCCGCCGTGGCGAGGCAGGGCGGCCAGGGCTCCGGCCGTATCCATAAGGTCTTTCAGCCGCTCCACGGTTTTCCAGTCAATGACCGGCATATCGCAGGCCATGACAAAGACCGGCCGCTCCGGCAAACTGGTCAGGGCTGTCAGAATGGCCCCCACGGGACCGGCTCCGGGGCACAGATCCTCCACCTGGGTGAAAGGCCGCAAATCGGCCAAAGGGGCCAGCTTGCGCCGGTCATTGGTAACCAGGACGACCTCGCCAAAACGCCCGGCCAATTCCCCGGCCAGGACTGATAAAAGCCTCTGCCCGGCCCTGTTCACCAGATAAAGGGCCTTATCCGCGCCCATGCGCCGGCTGCGGCCGCCGCAGAAGACGGCCGCGCCGCAATATTCAAGACCAACAGCCATATTGTTTCAAATTAAGGCAAAAAAAAAAGCCTGTCAAGAAGTGGAAAATTTATATTGACAGGGCTGGCGATAAAACATATAATTCATATATGTTTTATAAATTATGCCGGGAGGACTCAAACATGCCAAATATCGCCAACAGTTTGACCGAGCTTATCGGTAAGACCCCCTTGCTCCGCCTGAACGGGTACGCGAAAAAAATGAATTTGAAGGCGGCCATAGTCGGCAAGCTGGAATATTTTAACCCGGCCGGCAGCATCAAAGACCGTATCGCCCTGGCTATGATCGACGAGGCTGAAAAAAGCGGGCAGCTGAAACCCGGCTCCGTCATTATCGAACCGACCAGCGGCAACACAGGCATAGGGTTGGCTTCCGTGGCCGCGGCGCGGGGATATCGTCTCATACTCACCATGCCGGAGACCATGAGCCTTGAACGCCGCAAACTTCTGGCCGCCTACGGCGCGGAACTGGTACTGACCGAAGGCGCCAAAGGGATGAAAGGCGCCATTGCCAAGGCGGAGGAACTGGCCGAGGTGACGCCGGGTTCATTCATCCCCGGGCAGTTCGTCAACCCGGTCAACCCTAAAATTCATAGAGAAACCACCGGTCCCGAAATATGGGCGGACACCTGCGGCCAGATCGATATTTTCGTTTCCGGGGTCGGCACGGGCGGGACGCTCACCGGCGCGGGAGAGTACCTTAAATCAAAGAAACCCGACTTGAAAATCATCGCGGTCGAACCGTTTGATTCACCAGTGTTATCGGAGGGCCGGGCCGGGGCGCATAAGATTCAAGGCATAGGCGCCGGCTTCGTGCCGGAAATACTGAATATCAGGATCTTCGATGAGATAATCGCCGTAAAAAACGAGGACGCCTTCCAAGCCGGGCGCGAGGCCGTACGCACGGAAGGACTCTTGGTGGGCATATCTTCCGGCGCGGCGCTCTGGGCGGCGACTCAACTGGCTCTACGCCCGGAAAACAAGAAAAAAACCATTGTGGTGATTCTCCCGGACACGGGCGAGAGGTATTTGTCCACTCCACTATTTGAGCAAGGATAAGCCCAAAAAGGCCGGGCGGAGAGGGATGCCCTCTCCGCCCGGCCTGGTTTTGTTCAAGGCAAGGTCAGTGGTGACCGTGCTTTTTGGGGTCGCCGCAATAAGTGGTATGGAGCAGTTTGTGGCTCTCATCCCCCAGAGGTTTTTTCAAGAAATCAGTGTAAAGCTTCTGGACCGAGGGGTTCTCATGGGACTTGCGGATGGTCAGCTCCTTATCATGCTGATAAGTGGCCGCGGCCCGGGCCTCATAGGCCTCATTAAAATCCTTGTCCACGATGAGCTTGGGCTGGCCGCCGCCGGTGACGCAGCCTTCGGGGCAGGTCATCACTTCAATGAAGTGGAGATCAAGCTTGCCGGCCTTGAGGTCCTCCAGCACGGGCTTGACGTGCTTGAGGCCCGTGACGATGCCCACCTTGAGTTTGAGATCGCCGACCGCTATTTCCGCGGTCCGGAAGCTGTCCGGCCCGCGGACGGCGGTGACGTCCACAGCCGGGATGGGCTTGTTGGTGATGAGTTCGTAGCCGGTGCGCAGGGCCGCTTCCATGACCCCGCCGGTGACGCCGAAAATTTCGGCGGCCCCGCTGTAATCGCCCATGGGGGAATCGAACTTCTCATCGGGCAGGGCCATTAAATCAAGGCCCTTTTCCTTGATGAGCCAGGCCAGTTCCCGGGTGGTCAGCACCACATCCACATCCCTGTGGCCGCTGTCCTTCATTTCCGGCCGGCTGCACTCGAACTGCTTGCAGGTGCAGGGCATGATCGAGACGCTGAAAATTTGCTCGGCGGGCTTTTTGAGCAGCGTAGCCCCATAGGTCTTGAACAGGGCGCCTTCCATCTGCTGGGGGCTCTTGCAGGTGGAGAGATGTCCGCGGAGTTCGGGATAGTTCAGTTCCAGATATTTCACCCAAGCCGGGCAACAGGAAGTGAACATGGGCAGAACGCCGCCGTGGGTCACCCGGTCAATGAGCTCGCTGCCCTCTTCCATAATGGTGACGTCGGCGGCGAAGTTGGTGTCATAAACCTTGTCGAAGCCGAGTTTGCGCAGGGCGGCGGCCAGCCTGCCGGCGGCCAGGGTGCCCAAGGGGGCGCCGAAGTCTTCGGCGATGGCCACCCGCACGGCCGGAGCGCTCTGAACCACCGTCAACAGGTTCGGGTCGGCCAGAGCCTTCCGGACCTCGTCGAGGTGGCAGACGTTATAGGCGGCGAAGAGAGGTTCCGTGACCGAATCGGCCAAGCCGCGCTCCTGGCGTATCTTTTCATAAGCCCCGGCCCCATGCTCGGCCAGGGAGACGTAGGACTTGCACTTCTGCACGCATTGCCCGCACATGACGCACTTGTCTTCAACGACCTTCTGGGCCTGATGAGGATGGCCCTCTATGGCCAAGTTGGGGCAGACGCGGGTGCATTCCTGACAACCGGTACAAAGGTTCTGGTCTATGGCGATGACGGTGCTCACAGGGCCCTCCTTTCCGGAGTGCCGCCGCTCACCACGGCCAGGGCCTCCGCCGCCGCAATATTCTTCTGCTTGCGTTCCTCATTGATATCGGTCACACGCAAAGCCTCGTTGGGACAGTTCCGGACACAGGCCGGACCCTTTGGATCCTCAAAGCACAGGTCACACTTCGAAGCGGCCACCTTGCCTCCCTGGCCGTCGGCCTGGGGGACCTGAACGCCATTGACATAGTAGGGCAAGAGGGTGGCGGCCCCGAAGGGGCAGGCCAGGAGGCAGTCTTTGCAGCCGATGCAGCGGTCATCGGAGACGACCACGGCCGAGCCGCACTTGTTCTCGTCAACGACCAGAACCCCATCGACCCGGTTGATGGCCTTCTGCTTGCAGACGATCATACAGGGTGAGTTTTCACAGTGTTTACATTGAATGGGCAGGCTCACGGTTTCCGTCACGGTGACATAAAGCTTGGGGGTGACGGGCACGGTGATGGTGCCGACGGTTTTCCCAACCCGGTTGCGCTTTTCATTGTGCGACTGGAAGCAAGCCATTTCACAGGCTTTGCAACCGGTACACTTGGCCGGGTCCACGCTGACGAACAGGCTGAATTCAGTGGACATCAATAACTGACCTCCCGGAGAAACGGTTGGAACGACTAGGAATTGCCATCAGAAAACTAATTATTTCGATCCAGTCAGAAGGCCTCCTCCGAGGGGGCCCGGTTTGGCTGCTACTATTATAATTTGAGTGTTTTTTAGTATACCTGTCCGGGAAACGTTTGTCAAGCGGACGGAGATTATTATAAAAAGCTGACAACCGGCCTGAAAATTGACCCCTCACGGCAAATTTTGTATACTCTCGTGGGGCCTTAAGGCTCCACGAAAGAGATAACGCATGATCCTGACCATCAACCCCCAAAACCCCCAGGGCCGGCTCATCCAGCGGGCGGTGGAAATTTTAGCCAAAGGCGGCCTGGTCGTCTATCCCACCGACACCCAATACGGCCTGGGCTGCGACCTGACCCAGAAGAAGGCCGTGGAAAAGGTCTATCGCCTCAAGAAGCGCGACCCCAAGAGCCCTTTCAGCTTCGTCTGCTCCGGCCTGACCGACATCGCCCAATACGCCAAGGTTTCCAATTTCGCCTATCGCACCATGAAGCGTTTACTGCCCGGGCCCTACACCTTCATCCTCGACGCCACCAGGCTGGTGCCCCAGCTCATGCTGACCAGGCGCCACGAATGCGGCATCCGGGTGCCGGATCACGCCATAGCCCAGGCCCTGGTGACGGCCCTGGGACGGCCCATCATCAACACTTCAGCCGCCCTGGACGGCCAGCCGCCCCCGGCCGACCCCCGCGACTTCGAGGAGCTTTTCAAGAACCAGGTGGACGCCATAATCGACGGCGGCCCGGTCCCCGGCCGGCCCTCCACCATCATCTCTCTCATCGGCGACGAACCGGCCGTGCTGCGCGAAGGCGCCGGGCCCTGGCCGGTCTGACAAGGGGCGGACCATGCTGGACCTTAAATATGTGCGCGACCATCTCGAAGAAGTGGACCGGATGCTGGCCGGCCGGAACATGGCCGAAGCGGACCGGCGCGGTCTTTTGGACAAGTTCCGGGACCTGGACCAGAAACGCCGGGCCCTCCTGGGCGAGGTCGAGGGTTTAAAAGCCCGCCGCAACCAGGTCAATGAAGAAATCACCGCCCTTAAAAAAAGCGGCCGGCCGGCGGAAGAACTCATAAGCCAGATGAAGACCGTTTCCGCCCGCATCAAGGAACTGGACCCGGAAGCAAACCTGGTCGAGGAAGAGGAACGAGCCCTACTTTTGACCATTCCCAACCGGCCGGACGAGAGCGTCCCGGTGGGGCCGGACGATTCCGCCAACCTCGAAGTTCGGCGCTGGCTGGACCCGCCCCAGTTCCCCTTCCCGCCCAAAAACCACTGGGAACTCGGGGAAAACCTTATGGATTTCACCCGGGCCGGCAAAATATCCGGCAGCCGTTTCGCCGTCCTGGCCGGGGCCGCGGCCCGCCTGACCCGGGCCCTGATGAACTTCATGCTGGAGATGCACACGGGCCGCCACGGCTACCGGGAAATATGGCCGCCCTGCCTCATCAATTCCGATTCCATGCGCGGCACCGGCCAATTGCCGAAATTCGCCGACGACTCCTTCAAGGTGGAAAACTCCGACTACTGGCTGGCCCCCACGGCCGAAGTACCCGTGACCAACCTCCACCGCGATGAGATCCTGGAAGCTGAGCAACTGCCCATAAGCTACACCGCCTACACCCCCTGCTTCCGGGCCGAAGCCGGCGCGGCCGGACGCGACACCCGAGGCCTCATCCGCGTCCACCAGTTCGACAAGGTGGAACTGGTCAAGTTCACCCGGCCGGAAGACTCTATGGACGCCCTGGAACAGTTGACCAGCCACGCCGAAGAAGTGCTGCGCCAACTAAAA
>Ga0082212_10006938_pt1 | contig 15096 bp, 10 predicted proteins | sample TergutNt197P3_FD_71548 | JGI IMG/M metagenome (GOLD analysis project Ga0082212, IMG submission 71548) | Neocapritermes taracua P3 segment gut microbial communities from Petit-Saut dam, French Guiana - Nt197 P3 | ecosystem: Host-associated > Arthropoda: Insects > Digestive system > Gut ...
CTTCGTCCGCATGGGGAAATGGGCAAAATTTGCCGCTCGGCTATTCGCGCCCAGGTTGCCACCGTTCATGAAACCGTTGAGTAGAAAGGGAAACACCATGACAAAGCCAACCGACTTTTTTTCTGATGACATTTTTTCTGAACAGGGAATCACGTTCGACGACATTTTGCTGGAACCGCAATACAGCGAAGTCATCCCATCGCAAGTCGATGTCAGCACGAACTTGACCAAACGTATCCGTCTGACGATTCCCATCCTCAGTGCCCCGATGGACACCGTCACCGAAAAGGAAATGGCCATCGCTCTTGCCCGCGAAGGCGGCCTTGGCATTATTCACAAAAACATGAGCGTTGACCTGCAAGCCGAAGAGGTGGCCCAAGTCAAACGCAGTGCCAACGGCATCATTCGCGAACCAGCCACGTTGCCGCCAAACGTCCGGTTGAGCGACGCACGTGTTATCATGGAGCAGCACAACGTTTCCGGCGTGCCGATTGTCGAAAACGATGGGAAACTCGTCGGCATCATCACACGGCGCGACCTGCGGTTTCAGGAAAACTGGGAGCAACCCATCGCCGAGGTGATGACCGCAACACATCTTGTCACTGCAACTGGTGAAATCACGCTTGCCCAGGCCGAAACCATTCTCATGGACAAGAAGGTCGAAAAGCTGCTGTTGGTGGACGATCAGTACCACCTCACCGGGTTGATTACGATCAAGGACATCGACATGATGCGGCGTTACCCGAACGCTTGCAAGGACAAGCTCGGACGCTTGCGAGTTGGTGCCGGGATTGGCGTGTTCGATTATGAACGGGCGGAACGGCTCATCGCCGAAGGAGTGGATGTGTTGACGGTGGACAGTGCTCACGGCCATTCGGCGAACGTGATAGAAACGGTGCGCGAGATCAAAAAACGCTGGGACATTGATGTCATTGCCGGAAACATTGCGACAGAAAAAGGTTGCCTGGAACTAATTCGCGCAGGTGCCGATGCGGTGAAAGTCGGCATCGGACCGGGGTCGATTTGTACAACCCGCGTTGTTTCCGGTGTCGGTGTGCCGCAGATTACCGCCGTGCATCGTGCCGCAACCGTTGCCAAAGGCACCGACGTGTCGATCATTGCCGATGGTGGCATCCGCTACTCCGGTGACATTACGAAGGCACTCGCCGCCGGGGGACACGTCGTCATGTTGGGCGGACTGCTCGCCGGACTTGACGAAGCACCCGGCGAATTGATTTTGTATCAAGGCCGTACATTCAAAACGTATCGCGGCATGGGGTCGATGGGGGCAATGGTCAAAGGCTCAAGCGACCGTTACCGCCACGCGAAAGATGCCAAGCCGGATAAACTCGTGCCCGAAGGCGTCGAAGGTCGCGTGCATTATCGTGGACCACTGGGACCGTACATGTACCAACTGATCGGCGGCTTGCGGGCCGGCATGGGCTATTGCGGAACGCCGGACATTGAATCACTGCGTGTAAACGCCCGATTCATCCGCGTCTCGGCAGCCAGTATCCGCGAAGGCCACCCACATGATATTTCGATCACACAAGAAGCCCCGAATTACAGCATCGACATTAATAAAACCCGTGGCGGTTGATATTGATGTCGTAACCCATATGGGCACCTCTAAAAATCCCCTGGATTTTCTAAGCAGCCTTGAGACTACTCGACAGGCGTGACAATAACACTAAATTAGTGAAAACTTTCGTATTTTTATTTTTTTCACGTTTTTCCCCCTTTCGACCATGCGTAAAATCAAAGGCCAATATTCCTTCTTCGATCATGTCCTGGCCGACGAGAAATTCAAGTTCATTCGCGGCTATGGTGTGACCGGCGCGGCGACGCATGACAGTGAAACAATGGATGCGGTGACGCTGCCACCGACTGCGCAGAAGAGTCTTGCCAAAACGCTGGTGTGTTGGTGCGGGTCGATGGTGGTTGCGATTGTGCTGATGGTGCTGTTGATGGTGTTGCTTGCCTGGGCGACTTTTGTCGAAAATGCCTACGGGGCGGGCGTTGCACAATTTGCAATATATCGTGCGTGGTGGTTTGACGTTTTGCTGGCGATTTTCGGCATCAATGTGCTGTGTGCGATGATTACCCGATGGCCGTGGCGACGGGGACACGCTCCGTTTGTTGTTGCGCACCTCGGCGTGTTGATTTTGTTGATCGGTTGCTGGGTGACGTCGCGTTACGGCCTCGAAGCACAACTGACCGTCTTTGAAGGAGAGCTTGGCCGCTTTGCGCAAAAAATGAGCGGTGACGAAATCAATCTCGAAATCATCGATTTCCGCAATCAGAGCCGCGACGGTAACGGAGCGGTCAAATCACGTTCAGAAGAATCGGAACATGAACGTATTATTCGTGAGCGGTTGGAAGAGGCACGTGACAAATCGAAGATCAAGCCGCCGGGACTCAGGTTGCAACCTGAGTTGGACGTACTCGCCGACAATCGACGCGAACGCATTCCCGTGACGCTCGGCCCGATGAGTTGGCGGGAGTATGAGTCGAGAGCGAATTGGTATGGCAATAAAAAGCCTCTGTGGTGGGTATTTCATACCCCGACCGACTCGATTTATTGGCCGCTTAGATTGGCCGGTCGCAGTCACGGAACGGTGTATGACCGCAACGGCATTCGAGTTGAACTGCTGGATTATCTGGCTGATTCGCGTTTGAAGCAAGCGGAATCACTGCAATTGCGGGTGCAGAAGATCGGGCTGGCAAACCCTGATAATACGCCGGCTTGGGAAACGTTGGATTTACCGTTTGACCTCGATGCCGGGGAGCGGGGGCGTGACCCGTACCTGGCCATGTTGCCCGATGAGCGAATCATGTATCGGTTGGCGAAGTCGAACGCGGAAACTGTCGCCTTTCTCGAAATGCCGAAGGAACAGGCAACCGGCACCTGGGGTAACATCGTCATGCGAGTCGGCGGCGAGAATTTCGTGATTGCCGTTGACGATCTCATTAAGAAGCAGGCACAATTCGGCGGGTTGGTCAACCGGATGTTGCGGTCGAAAGAAGACGCTGAATTTGCGGTCACGGCGTTGCGGGTGCGATTGCTTGCTACAGAAAAAGCGACCGATGCCGAAACGCTCAAAACGCAATTGGCCGTGAAAGAGGCCGAAATTGAGCGGTTTGACAATGAACTCGCGGAACTGAACGCACAGATTCGCATTCCCATCGGCGAAACGGGCTTGTCGGTTGAAATGCCGCAATTTGTTCCCGAATACCTGCATATCATACTGGTGGTGACGCGGGAAGACGACACACATTACGTGCTTGCTTTGTCGGGTGACCAACCGTTGGCGGCAACGGTGCCCGATGCGTTGGGAATGCAGGTGATGTACCTGTTCGACCCGGAGACGATTGTCAACGAGCAACCCGGCCAAACGCCGTCAATGCCGCTTGACCGTGCCATGAAACCGCGACTCGACCTCTTACAGGGCTGTGATCAGCAATTGCACTACCGCTTCTGGGATGGTCGCAAGTATTCGCAAACCGGTGAAATGGCAACCGATCAAAACGTGTTGTCGCTGGAAGGCCATGACGGTTCGACCTTGAAAGTTGCCGTTACCAAGTACGAACCGCAGGATTTGCCGGGCTTGAAACTGGTTGCGGAACCGTTCAAAAACCCGTCGGCCAACAAGATGGGAACCGTTCCGTGCGTCAAAGTGCGCATTCAGGTCGATGGCGTCGGCGATGAAACGTATTGGGTGCAAAAAACGCCCTCGTTATTCCCGTCGGCGCAACTGGAAGGGCAACAGATCGGTTACGTGTCGGGGCACAATCGCACCGTTGCGGTGACGTTTCCGGTGGCTTGGCTTGACCTCGGTTTTTCGCTCTACTTGCACAAATTCGAGCGGAAACTCGAACCGGGTATCGGGATGCCGTCGCATTTTTCGAGCCTCGTGAGCGTGTATCCGATTGATAACAAGAAATCCGACACAACCGACCGCGAGCCGTTGCACGATCAGGTTTTGATCCGCATGAACCAGCCGGGCATGTTTGCCGATCAGGTGACGGGACGCAAGCGTTGTTTGTTCGGAGTACCGAAATATCGCGTGTTTCAAACATCGTACCAGGGGCCGTATCACCCGGGTATGCAGGCTTATGAATCACGGCAGAGCGGTTGGCTCATCGGGGACGAAACTCAACCGCGTGAGTCGTTGCACGCCTCGACTTTGACGGCGAATTACGATCCTGGTCGCGGCCTGAAGTACCTCGGCAGTTTGATGCTCGTGCTGGGAACTCTGGCGTTTATTTATGGGAAGGCATTGCGAAAATCATAAGAAAGGGCAACCATGTCAAGACAGTACACTGTCAATCAAATAGCCTTCATTGAATTGTGACGTTTGCAGAAAATGGCCAAATTGTAAAACCTCATTTTCACCTCATTTTCCCAAGAAAACAACCTCAGTAGTAATAAGACCGCGCGCTAAGTCAGAACCTCATTTACCTCATTGAAACGAGGATTGAAATAAGGTAAATGAGGTTTAATATTCGATGGGGACATCGGTGCTACTGAGGTTGTTTTGTTTTTGTAAATAAGGTAAAAATGAGGTTTTGGGCTATCGCCAAAGAGTTATATTCTCACGGTAGGACGGTCACGCCGTGACCGCCGCATGTTAGGCACCACCATGTCATGCGAGTGGTATGCGTCAAAACACATCAAAGGACCAAAGCCATGTCCGATAATGAAAAACAGTGGTATGTTGATATGCAGAGCGAAATTGTGGGGCCGGTGCCGTTGGAAATGCTACGGGATTGGCTTCGTGTCAAGACAATTACGCCGGAAACCTGGGTTCGCCGAAACGACTCACAGGAGTGGTATCCCCTGGCGTTGGTCGAGGAACTCGGTTTGTCCGAAGATGAAATGCACGAAATTGAGGAACTGGCCGACCAACCGGCGGTGGACATACCCTTGCATTTTTTGAGATCGGATGAACCGGTGCCGCAACTCACGGAGAGTGACCGTTTACGCAATCGTGCATTTGCCGTGAAGTGCATTGCCGTTGGGATTGCGCTGATCGGAATGGTGTATATCATGATCGGAATGCTCGAACTTGCCGGCCCCGGACATGCTCCACCGGTCGGCGTCATTTTGATGGGTGCCTTGATTTTCATACCTCTCCTGCTCCAATACTACGTACTCAATTCGATTTCAGTCGTCCTCAAATCATCTGCCGAATTGCACGAAAAAGTGGAAGCATTGCAAAAAATGTTGGAAAGAATGATTCCCGAATAACAGGGGGCGAAGATTGGAACCATCACGGGGTGACACACACGTCAAACCAAAATCGAACAATAGCGCAAGTATTTATGAACCCAAAAAACGATATGCAGCATAACAAATTCATTGGTTATTCCGACAACGGTCACGGCACAAGGGAGCAATGCGACCCGCAACACGCCGCCCTGCCTTCTTTGCGTTGTCGTATTCTGTTCGCGGTTGTTATTGGTCTCGCGCTGATTTTGGCGGCCAATAGCGGCGCAATAGCACAGGAAAACGATCAGCCATCACAACTCACAACTCGCAACTCGCAACTCGCAACTCATCTCAACTGGCAACCGTGGGAAGAATTGCCCGTGTTTTTCGACGGTCGCGTTATGCCGCTTACGACTTTTGCCCGCGTGACCGTTACAGCGGTGTGCGGACGCAGTTCGCCGACGTTCGAATTGGATGAAAGCGTTATCGACGAAGCAAAACGCGACAGCTTGCTCGACGAAGGCGAGATTACCCGATTGCACGCGAAATTCCCCAACGGAAAACGGCGATTTAATAACGCGGAATTGGTTTTCTCATGGCTCGTTGAGCCGGAAATTTGGGAGTATATTCCGTTTCTGGACGCGAGTGACATAGAATTTCAGGCTTCTGGTATCCGACTTCGGGATTCAGGTTTTAGTCTCTTTCGAAGCCTGAAGCCCGATGCCCGAAGTCCGAATTACGTTTCGCCGTATCAGGTGAAAAAGCACGCGATGGATTTGCAGCGGGCCATGGATCAGTGGAAGAAAGTCGAGGCCAACCGGTTGGACGACGCGGAGATCGAAAAATTGAGCATTGACGGCCTCGCGGCGGTGCGTTCGCTTGGTCCGAAAGTGGTCAAACTGCAAGATTCCTACAGTGCATATCGGGCATTGATCAACGAGGCCAACGCATTGCCGGTGTATGATCTCGGTGCGAAACTCTCGCATGCGGGAAGGCAAGTTCGTACCGCTTACCAAATGCAGTTGGCACTCGACCGTCAGCCGGTCGATTTTTCGCAACTCGGACAGGCGGTTCCGTTTGAACGTGGCGAGTTGGCCGCGCAGTTCGAGGGCATCAACGGCCTGCTCGAAAAAATACAGCAACTCCGGTTCGGCGAAGCGTCGGAGTCGGTCACGGCACAAACGCTCGAAGCCGAATTGGAGCGTCTGCTCGTTGAGTTTGATCGTCTGTTGCCCGATGCGGTACGTTTTCGTGATGCGATGTTTGCACTGCAGCTTGACGCCCTTCCGCGTAACGCCGGAATCAACGCCGAACGGTTTCGCATGATGCGCACCATGTCGGAGCAGTTGCAATATTCGCTGCTGCAATCGCGGCAATGGTGCGAGGCGGCTTATCTGTCGCTGTACGACAATGGCGGCTCGACTTCGCGGTCTTACGCCTTGCAGATTTTCCCCGCGTTGGTTGCCGAGTCGATCAAGACCGACCGTTCCTATCCCGTGCAGAGCGGCGGCATGTACGCAAGCGAATATTCCGAATCGTCGCGTATGCCGACCTGGTTGACGCTTCACACGTTTTTGTATGGCTCCGATGCGATGATACGGCGATTTGCTTATGAGGAGTTGCAAGTTACGAGTGACGAGAGGCGAGAGGCAATGCACTCGATGCATGAGAGGTTAGCAAGGTGGGGCTACGATGTGAATTTCGACAACCACAATGTGATTCGTTCGACGTTTAACGATATGTCTGTTGCATACATCAATCTCGAAAACAGCGAAGCATTGCCGGTCGGAGTACCGACATCCGCAACGGATCGCATGGAACAGATACAAAAATTCAACACGGCTACAATATTCTTTGCCGCCTTCCTCCGTGACCGTGCCGAAAGGGTTACCGAATTGCGACGTAATCTTGTTCCGCCGGAATTGCGTGACAACGACCTACTGGCCAAAACCGGCTATCCGTCAAAATCGCTCATGCGTGCCGAGTACAACTACGAACGCCGGCATCCGTTTTACTGGATGTGGGTCACCAGTGCCGCATCGCTGACGTTGCTGCTTGCGTCGGCGGTCATGTCGCCGTTCGATCGGAAACGCCGAATCGTTGAAGCCTCGCTGTTTTGGTGCGGTTTCGCAATGCTGATGCTTTCGGAAGTCGTCACGCTCACCGGTGCTTGTTATCGCGCTTACATCACCGGCTGGGCACCTGTCACGAACATGTTCGAGACCATCGTGCTGTTGGCCTTTTCCGTCGCGGCCATTGGGATTTGGTTTACGTTTCAACCGCTCTTCGGCGAACGACTAGCGCGTGCCTGGCGCGTGGCTGCGTTGCCGAGAGGCACATCAAGCGGTTATTTTTCCGACGACGAACGTCATTTCGTCAAGTGGCAATTGATATTAATGCCTGTCCGCGTTATTTTGGCGATTGTGACCTTATATTACATTCTGCTGCTCAGTTACGGCGAAGCAAGCGGCGGCCAACTTAGCTGGGAAGTGTTGCAACACGGCATCGCTATCAAAGACCCCATCGACCTGACCGTAGTCATCATCAGCGTTGCCTTACTTGTTTGGCTGGTTCCCCGCACAATAATAACGCTACTTGTCTTTCCCTTTGTCGGCTTCAGGCTTCAGACTTCAGGTTTCAGGCTTCAGGATAATGCCTCGACCATCAACCCCGAAGCCCGAAGCCCGAAGCCCGAAGCCTGCTACGATCGCAAGCTGTTTTTAATCGTTGGGGCAACCCTGGCCTTGCTTGCCGGACTGGCCGCGTACTTCGGCAACTCGATGTTCAGTCCGAACATCCGTCCGCTCATGGCCGTGCTTCGCAGTAATTTCTGGTTGACGGTGCATGTGTTCGCCATTATCATCGGTTACGCATCCGGCGCAATCGCCTGGCTTTTGGCCGTGATTGCCTGCGGAATGTGCATTGTCGGGCGATGGCACACGAAGCGATTGCCCAACGGCAAAACCGTGTCGCAAATGCCCGATCGCGCCGAAGCTCTCATGCCGTATATCATGAGCATGTTGCGCTGGACGGTGCTGCTGGTCGCGGTCGGCACGATACTCGGCGCACGCTGGGCCGATTACTCCTGGGGACGCTTTTGGGGCTGGGACCCGAAAGAAGTTTGGGCACTCGTCACGCTCATGTACTACCTCATCGTTCTGCATGGCCGCGTCGCTCGCTATTACGGCAACTTCGGCGTCATGCTCGGTGCCTTGTTCGGGTCGATTGCCATCATCATGACCTGGTACGGTGCCAACGTCATTTTCAAAAGCGGTCGCCACGCTTACGGCGGAGCCGACACGGGCTTTGAAACCAAGCTGCTATTCGTCTTTATCATCGTCAACTTGGTTTGGGGATTGATCGCCGTTATGCGGCTGATTGTGCAAAAGGCGGCAGTTCTCAGAGTAAGTCTTTAACTGACTAAAAACCGCTTGCCGCAGGGCGGATTGGGCTTGCGGCGTTGATGGAAAACATGTTACGCTTCCGTTTTTGGCAAGCAACCTTAATCACAAAAGGCGTAACATGGAAGTTAGGATCAATGATCGCACAAACTTGACCGACAAGCAATGGCAAATCATCAAAAAAATGATTCCGCAACAAAAAAAGGACCGAAATAAATTTGCCGACGACGCGTCATCAACGCTATCCTTTATGCTGTGCGAACCGGTTATCAGTGGCGAAATCTGCCGCATGATTTTCCCAAGTGCAGTCATATTTTTAGGGCGGTTTACAACGGTTGCCGGCTTGGGTGAAACAATGTTTTGGTTGGATTTTGCAACCGGTGTTGCGACCGGTCGATGTGAAAGGCTTCGTGGTGCTGCCGAAACGCTGGATTGTTGAACGCACCTTCGCATGGATCAACAAATACCGCCGAAACGCAAAGGATTACGAACGAAACCCCGAATCAAGCAAAGCGATGATTTACATCGCCATGACCGCACGAATGCTGAAATTACTCGAAAAACACGAATCGGCCGGTTAAAGACATATTCTGAGCTTTTGTTCATTCGGAATTTGACAAACGCAAAGTTTCAACCTATTTTTGACTGTTATATGTTTCAAATTTATTTTCGCAATTGAATTACGTGCGAGATGCTTGAGGTGTCAAGTGCAAAAAAATAGATTTCAATTTAGGGAAATTGCTAAAATAGTTTGTTTGGATAGTATAAAAAGAGAAAAAAAGGCAGTCTTTTTTTGCATAAAATTTCTTTCCTCCAGTACCAATGTGGGCAAATTGGCATCCCTCTCTTTGCCGGTAACATATTTGCAACAAGCGGTTTTCCAATAGCCAGAGAGCGAATTATGTGCTCCCGTTACCATTATTCCCAAAAAACAACCAAAAAAACCATTGCAACTTTACGGAGACTTCCATGTCACTTACGAAAAACATGTCCCTGAGAGCCAAAATTTTGTTAAGCTTTCTACCTACCGTCGTGGTCGGAATCCTCATGGCCATTATCGGTATTTATGGAACAAGCCTCATTTCCAAAGAAACCCAAATCGCAAAATCCTATAATAGCTTCGAAACAGCCTTTGCGCAAGCCCAGATAGCCCACTTGAATTGGCTTAGAACGATCAACACCGGGCTCAGAACCAAGTCGGATAAAATTGAGATCGGCATCGATGGGCATCAATGCGGCTTCGGAAAATGGTTCTATGGTGACGACAGCGGCGTCAAGGCGGCTGAAAAACTGGACCCGGTACTTGCCGACGGCCTCAAAAAGATCGAATCGGCTCACTTGGAAGTCCATATTCTTGGCGGGCAGTTACTCGAACTCTGGAACCAAAAGGAATTCGACGCCGCTCAGACCATCTATGATGAGAAAATCGGCGTCAAAACCTCGGAAGTGCTTAACACACTGAATCAACTGGGTACGAAATCGGATGAATTGGCCAAGGCTCACACGCATCGCGCAGAGATTTTCCAGAGTGATCAAATGCAAAGCCTGCTGACGGTCTTAATCATTGGCATGGCTGTTGCGATTCCGCTTGCCATCATGACGGTCAGCAGTCTGGTCAAGGCCATTCAGCAGGGAGTGGAATTCGCCGACAATATCGGTAAGGGCAATGTGTCCGTACGGCTCGACTTGGACCGCGGCGATGAAATCGGTATTCTTGCGCGAGATTTGGACGTGGCCGCCGCCAACATTGAGCAGCGTGCCAACATTGCCAAATCGATTGCGGAAGGCGACCTCCGGCATGAAATCACGTTGGCCTCGGATCATGACCAGTTTGGGCTGGCATTCCAAAAGATGATCGACAGTCTTCATGAGTCCGTGACGAAATTGACTGCGACATCGGAAAAGGTCAGCACAAGTTCAATGCAGCTATCCGGTTCCAGCAGCAGTCTTTCGCAAGCGACGCAACAGGATACCGGCAAGATTGAGGAAATCGTTACCGGTTTGGCGAAGGTCAACGAGCAAACCAAGAGCAACGCGACCAGTGCCGCCGAAGCGGATCACGTTGCCGTGACCATGAAAACCGTCGCGGCGGAAGGACGCACCAAGATGGAACGGATGACGGAATCAATGAACCATATTTCCGAAGGCTCGAACGAAATTCGCAAGATCATCCGGGTGATCGACGACATTGCATTCCAGACAAACCTGCTTGCACTCAATGCCGCCGTCGAAGCTGCCCGGGCGGGGCAACACGGCAAAGGCTTTGCGGTGGTTGCCGAGGAAGTCCGCAATTTGGCCGCACGCAGCGCGAAAGCCGCCCATGAAACCGCCGAATTGATCTCGCAATCGATTCAACAGGTCGAAACCGGCAGCATGGTTGCCCACGAGACGTCGGAATCGCTCAACCTGATTGCGGAACACGCGGAACAGGTCGGCTCGATCATCTCCCAGATCAACGCCGGGTCGTCGGAGCAGGCGGAAGGATTGCAACGAATCAATTCCGAAATGGAACGCTTCAACCAGGGAACGGCCACCAAGCTTTCGAACGCCGAAGAAATGGCGGCCATGGCACTAGAACTCTCCGGTATGTCGGAAACATTGCACCAAATTGTCACACAATTTAAGGTGTAAGAAAGACGCAATCAGAGCCGCTGTATTCAGAGCCGCAAATCAGAGCCGCGTCGCGGGTTACATTGCTCCCTGGATGTCGCAACCTCCGTCGTGCCAAAGAGAAAAAACGCCGCCACTTATTCCGGCATAATCAGCAAAGTCGGTTACAAAAAACACACCGCCAATCGCGACATCGTTCAGGTTTCGAACAAGCAGGACATCGGTTACGACTTGACCACGCAACTGCTCGTCAACGCACAAACCGGTCAGCCCATCGCACCCATTCAGATGCATTTGAAGACCGCACTTGGTACAGTGCTGGCACTCCGACCAAATAACATTTCGACGGCAACGTCCGACCACAAGTCAACGAGCATCACCTCGATTTGGTCTTGCCGATGATGTACGAGACCGAAGCGATGCAGTTTCCCGCGACGCTGATTGCCGTCGGCCCAAACATAAATGTAATGTTTGTCGGCAAGCGACCGCTTGCTCCACAATGCGAACTCGTTTTTCTGACAACAATCAGAGCACGAAGCGTAAGCGAGTGCCACACCGGTTCGTTGCATTACAGCGACGATGCGTTGACGGAAACGGTACGCTGTTGCTGGGTGCCTGCGATGATTTCCCATTCCGTGGAATTCGGAGATTGCCCCGCAATCAAGGCATTGATTGTAAAGACTCCGGTTTTGGTCGGGACAATATTAAACATAATCGAGTGTGTTTTCCCCTGTTGAATGGCGATCTCATTTCTGGTCTGGTTAATAAAATAGAAATCCTGTATGGTGCGATAGCTGTTATCCTCATTCATGATGGGACGACCGTTTTCATCAATAAACGCAAGTCCCTCGGGAAGAGTAACTTGAACCAACCCTTTATAAAACGGAATGGTGGCATTGTTGGTCACATTGAAGGTCACTAAGGTGGGTTCGTCTCCAGGAATCATGCCGCCGGCCAGAAATTCGCATTTCAGCATATTTGCAAAGGTATTCGGGTCGCAATGTCCCGGTGGTACCGATGGCGATGGTGTCCCTGTGCCGCCAATGATGCCACCGTAAGACGTATCGCCTAAACCAGGAGTGCTCATACCGGGTACATCAGAAATATCCGACGGCACATAGGTTGGCGGCACTGCATCACTTCCGGTATATGATTGCGAACCGCCGCCATAATCAACCCCCGGCGAGCCGTTTCCTGTGTCTGATGTGCCACTCATTCCCGAATTGCCGGTGAACATGCTCAATTTTGGCTCAAGGACCACTTCAAACGGTTTCGAAGTGATCATCGGATCATCGGTCACGTCTTGCAGGACGAGTTGGATTTGTGCCGTTTGAACAGGGCGGAATTCTAAATTCCAGGTGAGCAACTCACCACCGTTGGCTTGCTGTGTTCTGCCGTTTGGCGTCGGAGTGCTGGAAACAAGTTTGAGATGTGCGGGCAAAGGCAATGTCACCGTGCCCGTCTTGGTGACTTCGGAACGATTGGAAACATTGATCGCCCAATCGGCACGTCCGCCCCAACGCATGCTACGCGGTGGAATCGTAGTAAGTGTCAGCGGCAGGTCCGGCGACCAGTGGTTCGTGACGGTGGCCGAATGCAATTCAAGCCGCTTGGTGCCGCCGTCAACGCCTGCCGGTCGAATGATTGTCACCTTGATGGTACTGACGCCCGAATTGCCTTCGAGCAGATTAAATTCAACAGCCGCTTCGCCACTGTCGTTGGTCGATACTTCGACCACTTTCGACCGGCCCGGGCCAAAACCGGCATTCGGCCCATTGATCACTTCGTAACGTACGACCCAGTTCGGGCTGGGTGAGCCGCTCGAACGTTTTTTGACCTGCGTGACGAAAATTTTCGGACGATCATATTTCGTGATGTCCGTTCGCGGATACACCCACTCTGCATCAATCCAATGCACCGTTGCGCTTGATGTGCGACGGTTCCAATCCTTGATCGTCGGTGCGAAGGCGGTTACAGTACTCGTTCCTTCTTCCGCCGATTGAATCGAAATCCACGATTGCCCGGCCAGATGCGGTACTTTACCCTGCTCGTCCGCTGAACCACGATCAATCGTGCCTTCATAGTGTAGCGTTGACGTGACGGCGAAGCGGTCGCTCACTTTTTTATCTTTGTTGAAATCGAGTGCCAAGACGTTGCTGCACTGCGTTTTGTTCGTCGTTTGAATGTGCCCAACACCACCGAGTGACCATTCGATGCGTTCACCGATCCGCAGGTAATCGTCGTCGCCCTTATAATTTGCAAACAGAATGACCTCACTGCCAATGAGTGCGATTTGTTCGTCGGGCGTGACCAGCACAATCGGCCCGGCACCGGGGACGAGCAATGTTGACGTATTTTGCGTTGTGCCACCGCCGATGACGCCCATGTTTGTCGACGGGGCGATGCCGCTTGCCGTCCCGGGCGAGACACTCACACCGGGAACCGACGATTGATATGTCGGATCAGGCGATGCCGGAACGGTAGAGGACGTACTGACTGCCGGTTCGTTCGGGCGCAAGTTCTGCGTCGCTGTATAGGGGCTTTTGAACTCCGGCAAGGTTGCGTCTTCATTTTTGACAAAGAGGCAATTCCCCGACGGGTCAATTTTGTACGGAAACTGGCAGCCGCAACAGCATAAAACTAAAAAACATGCGCAAACGGTGACCCAATGACATCCGGAACCGTCCGGTCGCTTCGCTTCGTTACGCTCCCAGCTGCCATTCGCAAACCAATGGCAGCCGGGAACTTTGCGCTGCGGCAGAAGAAACACGCGCTGCGCAGTAACCGGATCGGGCACGATGTAGCTGTTTACTGTTGCGTTTTTCATTTTCCAATAGCAATATAATCAACTGTATATTTTGTATTTTACCCAAATACACCATTGATTATAATATAAACCAAAATTCCCAAGAAAATAATCAAAATTTGGAATTGATCGCCTATTTTGCGCATTTTTATGCTTTATGAAAAGGGCAATTTGCCGTTAAAAACGGAATTTTGCTTATTTTGATAGAATTTTGTGAGTGTAAATGCCCGACTACTCGGCTGTTTAACTGCGGACGATAATCCCGCGTATTGTTTACTATCATGAGAGTCTTTCTTTGAGAGGCTATTTGGAAAATAAAACCCGTCAAATAGGTGCTTTTTGTAATTTGTCACGATAATGGAAATTTTTGGTGTTTTTGTTGGGTTCGAGTCGTCGCAGGAGCAGCGCGATGTTTGCGAGTTTGATCGTCGCTTCGCTGGAGGTGATGGTGCGTTCGTAATCTTTGCTCAGACGACGATTGCGGCCCATCCATGCAAAAGTCCGTTCAACCACCCAACGTTTTGCCACTGGAACAAAGCCTTGCGAGTCCTTCGGAGGCTTCTTCACTTCGATGCGCCAACCCGGTCGCTCGCTTGCAAGGGACGCTTCGAAGGACAAGTTGTGATACTTGTTGTCGCCCCAAATGACCTCCAGTCGCGGGTATTGTTCCTGCGTGATTTTTTTGAACAACATCGTCGCCGCAACGCCATCATCAATGTTCGCCGCCGGCAACGCAAGGGCGTTGCATCCCGGTTCGACGCTACCGCGTCGACATGACAACCCGTTCGCGTTGCTCACTGGCATCAACCGATAAATAACGAGGTTTTAACAAACATGTGGGGTAGCATCGAGAGACATGACGTCCACAAAAACATGGCGTTTTCGGCCATTGACCTTCTTGCCGCCGTCGTAACCATGCACACCGCCCAGCTCGGTAGTCGGCCTCGTTTGACTGTCCACCGAACCGGCACTCGGCGTCGGCTCACGACCTTCCTGCACTCTCAGTTTTTGATGAAGCGACGCAAGCATGGTGTTGAGCGTTCCGTCCTTCGACCACTTCGCGAAGT
>Ga0082212_10006939_pt1 | contig 15096 bp, 7 predicted proteins | sample TergutNt197P3_FD_71548 | JGI IMG/M metagenome (GOLD analysis project Ga0082212, IMG submission 71548) | Neocapritermes taracua P3 segment gut microbial communities from Petit-Saut dam, French Guiana - Nt197 P3 | ecosystem: Host-associated > Arthropoda: Insects > Digestive system > Gut ...
GCTTAACGTAAATGCCGATGGTTCGCTCGCCAACTTGCAGACCATGTTTTTGCATGGGCAGTACAGTTCCGCAGTCGATAAAGCCGGAAACTTATACATCGCCGATGGTGAAATATTTGTTTACGACAAGTCGGGCAAGGAAATCAAGCGAATCCAATTGGAAGAACGCCCCATCTCAGTAGTTATCGGTGGTAAAGATTTTAATATCCTGTTTGCCACAACATCGACATCGCTATATGGAATAAGACTTTAATATTATAATTTAAAATAAAAAATATATGAAACGTTCAACGGTTTGCATGGCAGTTCTTGCCTTGCTTTTATTGACTCAGTGTACGTCTGATTCCGGAAAGTTCAAAATCCGCTTTGATAGCAACAACGAAGTTTCCGGACAAAAGTTTGCGATTCGGGATATTAATCCTGAATTGCCGAGAGATTGGGATGAATACAATTTCGTAGTACTTGAATTTAAAATCACTACATCTCAGCGTTTTCATGTAGGATTCACTACGGAACATGGCTATAATGAATTGCGTGTGATGAGTTATCTGCCCAATGGATGGAATAAATTAGCCATTCCGTTGAGGTTCTACCGTCGTTTGCCTGATGCCCGATTTGACTTGGCTCGCACTTTCAACCAACCCCGAACTACCGGATGGATCAATTTGGGCGGACAACGAGGAGAACTTCACGGCGTTGATTCCATCGGTATTCGTATGCGCGTACCCATAGGGAATCCCGAATTTGAGATTCGCAATATCACTCTTGCAGTAGAAGATCCGGGCGATGAGTATCTGGGAGATATTCCTGTTGTCGATGAATTCGGACAACATAATTTGGTGGATTATCCGGAAAAAATTCGTTCGCTTGAACAACTACAAGCAGAGTGGGCAGCCGAAGATAAAGAATTGGAAGGCGCTACTCCCGACTATAATTACTCTGTTTATGGAGGTTATCTGCAAAAACAAGTCAAAGGCACCGGCTTCTTCCGGACGGAAAATATTGATGGACGCTGGTGGTATGTCGATCCCGAAGGATACTTGTTCCTTTCCATAGGTACTGCCGGAAATTCAGGTAGAGGAGGAAGTTTCAAAGAAATGGACAAACGGGGACACTGGCTCAAAGAGGTACCCCCCGAACACCTCAGGCAGAATAGCCGAAACAGAGAAACGGTTGATTTCGGAACGTGGAATCTCTTCCGCCGTTACGGGGAAAATTATCAGGAAGGCAATGTTAAAACGAACGTCAAACGTATGGAAAAATGGGGAGTAAATACCGGATCAGCGGGCTTTGCACAGTATGGTACACCCAAACCCCATAACCTCTATTTACGAGGATTTGATGCAGAGGATGAACTGATGGGACTTGCAGATATTTACGCACCCGGATTTGCCGCCCGAATGGATTCGACTATGAAGTCGTTTCTTCCACAGAACAAAGATAATCCGTGGATAATTGGTTATTTTGTAGGAAACGAGCCGGCTTGGATAAGAAATGAATCTCGTCTTTGTGATCTCATTTTGGCAGGCAGGGAACGTCCTATCCAAAAGGAATTAAAGAAATTTCTACAAGCAGGCGATACGCCGGAACGTAGAAAAGAGTTCCTCTATAAAACTTTCGATACATTCCTGCAAACCGTGAGAACAACCATGAAGCGTTACGATCCCAACCACCTGATTTTGGGTATCCGTTTCGGCAATCTTAATTCATTGGACGAATCGCTTATGGAAATCTGCAACAGGGCTTTCGATGTGCTCAGTTTCAACTGTTACGATTTGGCGCCAAGCAAATCAATGATGGATCGCGCACTTCGTCTGTCAAACCTTCCTATGATTATCGGCGAATACCATTTTGGTACGGTCGATCGAGGTATGGCACAATCGCTTTGGCAGGTTAATTCACAGCAGGAACGCGGGGTAGCTTATCGTTACTATACCGAACAAGGCTATTCTCATCCCGGACTGATCGGTACGGCATATTTTACTTGGAACGATCAGGATTTGATGGGACGCGGAATCGACGGCGAAAACTATAATTGCGGAATAGTAGATGTGACCGACCGTCCCTACAAACATCAGGTAGCAGCTATGATGGAAACCGCCAAACGTTTGTATGCCGTCCACGCGGGCGAAATTTCACCTTTCGACAAAACTCCGCTAAACGCTCGCGGACACGGGGCTATTCCTGCCGACCTATGGAATACGGAGGCAGTTTGGGAAGGATATAATTGGGGAAATGTCTTGGAACATTAATTGTCAGTGTGTAGAAAGAATACAAACTTTGTAAAAAATAACTATATACTAATATAATATGAAATACTTAAAAACTTGTATGGCAACTCTTGCCCTACTTTTGTTGATCCAATGTGCACCTGCACCTGAGAAAGGATTCAAGGTTAAGTTCAACAGTGATAATGAAGTTTCCGGAAAGAAATTTGCTATTCGGGACATCAATCCGGATTTGCCGCGAGATTGGGATGAATACAATTTCGTGGTACTGGAATTTAAGATTACTACTGCCCAACGTTTTCAAGTAGGATTTACTACAGATAACGGATACAATGAATTACGCGTAATGAGTTATCTACCCAATGCGTGGAATAAATTGGCAATCCCTTTGAGATTTTATACCCGCTTGCCCGATCCCAAAATTGATGTAGCGCAAACCAACAATCAGCCTCTAAACACAGGATGGGTTAATCTTGGCGGTGGAAATGGCAATCGTGGTTTGCTTCGCGGCGTTGATTCCATCGGTATTCGTATGCGTGTGCCCATTGGTAATCCCGAATTTGAGATTCGCAATATTACTCTTGCAGTAGAAGATCCGGGCGATGAGTATTTGGGAGATATACCTGTTGTTGATGAATTCGGACAACACAATCTGGTGGATTATCCGGAAAAAATTCGTTCGCTTGAACAACTGCAAGCAGAATGGGCAGCCGAAGATAAGGAGCTGGAAGGCGCTGCTCCCGATTATAATTACTCTAAATATGGAGGTTATCTGCAAAAACAAGTCAAAGGCACCGGTTTCTTCCGAACGGAAAAAATTGACGGACGCTGGTGGTATGTCGATCCCGACGGATATTTATTCCTTTCGGTAGGCGCTAATGGCATCAATCCGGGTGGAGGCGGAAATTTCAAGTTTATGGAAAAACGGCAAAACTGGCTCAAGGAGGTACCCCCCGAACAATTCAGACAGACTAACAGCAGGAGCGGCGAAACGGCAAATTTCGGAGCTTGGAATCTCTATCGCCGCTACGGAGGAGAAGATTTTCGAGATAAAGCAAATGAAAAGACGGTTAAACGTATGGATAAATGGGGAATAAATACAGGATCTGCAAACCTGTCAACATACGGTACTCCAAAGCCCTACATCCTCTATCTACGAGGAGGATTGGCTATGCAAGCCGATATGATGGGACTTTCGGATGTATATGCTCCCAGATTTGCTGCCCAGTTGGATTCGGCAATGAAAGCATATCTTCCTCAAAACAAAGACAATCCGTGGATTATTGGTTATTTTGTAGGAAATGAACCGGCTTGGATAAGATCGGAAGCCCGCCTTTGCGATTTGATTTTGGCAGGCGAAGACCGTCCTATCAAAACCGAATTACAGAAATTTCTGCGAAACGGAGATACGCCTGAGCGTAAAAAAGAGTTTATCCATAACACCTTCCGAATTTTCCTGCAAACCGTTAAAACAACTATGAAGCGTTACGATTCCAACCATCTGAATCTTGGTATCCGCTTCGCAGGTCTGCCCGTATCAGACGAGTCGCTTATGGAGATTTGCCGCAATTCTTTCGATGTGATCAGTTTCAACTGTTATGATTTGGCGCCAAGTAAAGATATGCTGGATCGCGCATTGGATCTTACCGACACGCCTATGATGATTGGCGAATACCATTTTGGTACGGTTGATCGGGGTATGGCGCAATCGCTCTGGCAAGTTTACACGCAGAAGGATCGCGGCGTTGCCTATCGGTATTATACGGAACAAGCTTATTCTCATCCCGGATTGATTGGCACATCCTATTTTATTTGGAACGATCAGGATCTGATGGGACGCGGGCTTGACGGTGAAAATTATAATTGTGGAATAGTGGATGTAACCGACCGTCCCTATAAACATCAGGTGGAAGCTATGATGGAAACTGCCAAACGACTGTATGCCGTTCATGCAGGTGAAATCTCGCCTTTCGACCAAACGCCTTTAAACGCACGTGGATCCGGAAGAGTTCCTGACTTGTGGGACACAGAAAAAGTATGGGAAGGATACGACAGGGTAATTAGACGTTGATGACCTCGTTATGCAGAGAAAAAGTATAATAGTAAAATTTAAAAATATGAAAAATTTAATGACAAGTGTGGCTATATTAGCCCTGCTTTTGATGACGCAATGTACATCTGCTCCGGAAGCGAAATTCAAGGTGAAGTTCGACAGCAACCTTGAGGTTTCCGGACAAAAGTTTGCCATTCGGGATATCAATCCCGACTTGCCGCGAGATTGGGATGAATACAATTTTGTGGTGCTGGAATTTAAAATCACTACGGCTCAACGTTTTCGCGTGGGATTCACTACGGATCACGGATACAATGAGTTGCGCGTGATGAGTTATCTACCTAATGGATGGAATAAATTGGCTATTCCGCTAAAATTCTATCGTCGCCTGCCGGATGCCAGAATTGACTTGGCGGCTACTTTCAACCAGCCTCGTTACACAGGATGGGTTAATTTGGGAGGAAGGCGCGGAGAACTTCACGGCGTTGATTCTATCGGTATTCGTATGCGGGTGCCTATCGGAAATCCCGAATTTGAAATTCGCAATATCACCCTTGCGGTAGATGACCCCGGTGATGAGTATTTGGGAGAAATTCCGGCTGTCGATGAATTCGGACAACACAATTTGGTTGATTATCCCGAAAAAATCCGCTCGCTCGAACAGTTGATGGCAGAATGGAAAGCCGAAGATGATGATATTGAAAACAATGTACCCGACTACAACTACTCTCGTTATGGAGGTTACTTGCAAAAACAAGTCAAAGGGACCGGATTTTTCAGAATAGAAAAAATCGATGGACGTTGGTGGTTTGTGGATCCGGACGGTTATTTGTTCCTTTCCCACGGAGTGGACTGTGTGAATCCCGGTAGTGGAGGAAATTTCAAATATTTGGATGAACGGAAAAGTTGGCTAACAGAATTACCTCCCGAACAACCCCAACAACAATTCGGACAAGGACAGGGACAACGTCAAGGTCAAGGACAACGTCAAGGTCAAGGCAACCAAGTTCGCCGCTCAGCATCTTTCGGAACGTGGAATTTACAACGTCGTTATGGGGATGATTTCCGTGCCAAATCAAATGAAATGGTTGTCAAACGTATGGAAAAATGGGGACTGAATACCATCGCCAACTGGTCGAGCGCTGCAGTTTACGGCTTAAACAAAAAAGCCTATACGCAACAGTTGCGCGGAATTGCTTTAGATGGCAACCTGATGGGGCTTGCAGATGTGTATGCTCCCGGGTTTGTAGCCCGAATGGATTCGTCTATGAAATCGTATCTTCCTGAAAATAAAAATAATCCGTGGATAATCGGCTATTTTGTAGCAAACGAACCTTCATGGCTGGGACAGGAAGTTCGTCTTTGCAACCTCATTTTGGAAGGCGAAGATCGTCCTATTAAAACCGAATTGCAGAAATTTTTAAGAAATGGAGATACACCGGAACGTAAAAAAGAGTTCATTTATCAAACTTTCAACATCTTCCTGCAAACAGTGAAGAAAACGATGAAGCGTTACGATCCGAACCATTTGAATTTGGGTATGCGCTTCGGAAATCTGAACGAATTGGATGAAGAACTTATGGCAATTTGCAGCAATGCTTTCGATATTTTCAGTTTCAACTGTTATGATCTGAAACCCAGTAATGAAATGATGGATCGTGCTTTGCGCCTTTCCGACACGCCTATGATTATCGGTGAATATCATTTCGGTACGGTGGATAGAGGTATGGCACAATCGCTTTGGCAGGTTAATTCGCAGCAGGAACGAGGCGTAGCCTATCGGTATTATACCGAACAGGGATATGCGCATCCCGGATTGATTGGAACTGCTTATTTCCAGTGGTGCGATCAGGATTTGATGGGACGCAGCAATGACGGTGAAAATTATAATTGCGGTTTGATAGACCTTACCGACCGTCCTTATAAGTATCAGGTGGAAGCCATGATGGAAACAGCCAAACGTCTGTATGCCGTCCATGCGGGCGAAATTTCGCCTTTCGACCAAACGCCGTTGAACGCTCGCGGACATGGAGGTATTCCTGATATTTGGAATACCGAGAAAGTAAGAGAAGGATACGATTGGATGAATAATGCTCATTAAAAAATAAGAACAGATGAAAAACAAAAATTTAATTATAGGCTCTATACTTTTTGCATCAATGTTGTTTTGCGGAGTTTTCAGTTCGCTTGAAACTCAGGCACAAGTATCAATAAAAGAAGGTAGCCAGGTGATAAAAACTTACTTACAGGATCCCCCCAATGTGATGCCTCGTTATTACGAAGGTGGTAATCACCAGGGAGTACAGCGCAGGATATATCCCTATCCGTATGACGATGGGCAAACCACAAAAACAGCTGATGTCGATTATCCGATGATTTTCCTCGAAAATGAATTTATTCTGTTGAAGGTAACTCCCGAACAGGGTGGTAGAGTCTATGGCGCTTACGACAAAACAAATGGATATGAATGGCTCTACGAAAACAGGGTTGTCAAACCATCAATGATCGGTATGCTTGGTAACTGGCGTTCCGGAAGCCTTGCGTGGGGTTATCCTCACCACCATGGTCCCCACACGGTTGAAAATATGGACTATGAGATCGAACACCATGACGACGGCAGTAAAACGGTTTGGATAAACCATACCGACCGGTTGATGCGCGTGAATGTATTGGTGGGTTATACGATTTTCCCAAACTCATCCATCCTTGAAATGACCATCGTCCCGCGCAACCGGACAGCCCTTGGTAATTCGTTTCTTTTCTGGGCAAATCCGGCAGTTTTTTGCGACTCTGCCTATCAGGTGATTTTCCCGCCGTCGGTGCAATATGTGACTCACCACGGAAAACGCGATATGACTGCGTGGCCTATTGCCGACAGCCGCTACGGAAATTACAACTTTACGGGTATGGATATTAGCTGGTGGATGAATACCCACGTAGCTTCATCATTTTTCTCGTGGGATCCACGCGAAGATTATTTCGGAGGTTATGACTATAATCTTCAAGCGGGTACAGCATGGGTAGGCAACCATTATACTATGCCGGGTATGAAATATTGGGCTGACGGCAATAATGCCGGCGGTTACAGAACGAACGAAGGTCTTACCGACGACCACAGACGTTATATCGAACTGATGGCAGGTTTTTATACCGATAATCAACCCGATTATAGTTGGTTGGAGCCGTATGAAACCAAGTTCGGCAAAATGGTCTGGTTCCCTATGCGTGAACTGAACGGTTTGAAATTTGCCAATCGCAATGGTGCAATGAATTATGAATTAAAAGGTTCCGATTTTGAGGTGAGATTGAATACCACTTCACCTCACAAAGCGGCTAAATTCGTATTGAAAGGCAAAGATAAAGAAATAAAATCTGAAGTTATCAGCATCAGCCCTGCCGAACCGCGTAAGATTAATATCAAGTTGCCTGCAGGCGTGGTTGAAACCGACCTTGATATCGCACTTTACGACGCAAACGGTGAACTTCTTATGGTTTATATACCTCAAGATCACGTATATCCTAAACAGGATAAGCCGGAAGCTTTGCGTGCATTTCCGCAGCCTGCCGATATAAAGACTGTAGAAGAATTGTATCTGACAGGCTTACGCATAAACCAATTCCACAGTACGATGGATCCGATGCCGTATTATCGTGAAGCGCTCAGTCGCGATCCTCAAAACTCGGATGTGAATAACCAACTCGGAATTCTTGCTATCAAAGCCCATAATTGGGTAGAAGCTGAAAAATACCTGCGTACGGCAGCAACTCGCGTTAAGGCTAACTATACTCGTCCCAAAAATTGCGAATCGCTGTACTATTTGGGAATCGCCTTGCGGGAACTGGGTAAGATAGATGAAGCCTACGATTGGCTCTATCAATCATCCTGGGATTATGCGTGGCATACTGCCGCTTACTATCAGTTAGCAGAGATTGACTGTCATCGGGGTGATTTCAAAATTGCCCTCGACCACGTATCCCGTTCGCTTACCACCAACACGGAGAATATCAGGGCATTAAATCTGAAAGGTTATATACTTCGTAAATTAGGCGCTACTGCAGACGCTCAGGCTTGGAATGAAACCGTTCTTGAAAAGACCAAGATAAACTATATGGCAGTGAATGAGTTGATAGCAATGAATATTGCAAAAGGCAATAGAGCAAAAGCCGACACCGACCTTAAAAATCTTTCAAGGTGGATGCGTGATGATATTCAAGCCTATCTCGAATTTGCTACCGAATATATGTCGGCAGGCGCATACAAAGAAGCCATTGAGGTGCTTGCCCGGGCTGAGGCAAGGGGCAATACCTATCCGATGCTCTATTACTATCTTGGTTATTTGAACGAGATGCTGGGCGCAAAGGATAAGGCGTTGGCTTACTACAAGAAAGCAAATACAATGCCTTCGGACTATTGCTTCCCGTTCCGCTCCGAAGAGGTAGTTATATTAAGCCACGCAATGGCGATGGATCCGACCGGCGCCAAAGCGCCTTATTATCTTGGAACCCTCTTTTATGAAATCCAACCGTTGAGGGCAATGGAACTTTGGGATAAATCGGCAAAATTAGATCCCAATTTCTATATCGTTCATCGCAATCTTGGACTCGCATACAACGAAATAGAAAAGGATTACACAAAGGCGCTCGCAAATATGAATAAAGCCGCGGCGGTTTCTGATGGCGACACCCGTTTGCTGTTGGAAATTGATGGTCTTTACGAATTGACAAAAGTATCACCTAAGGATAAATACGAGTTCCTGATGAAAAATTATGCTACCGCGACCAAACGCAGCGAAACGCTATTGCGTCTGATCACTCGGGCAGTCGAGTATGGAAAGTATGATGAAGCATTGAACACATTGAGAGATAACGATGTATCCGAAACCGAAGGATCGAGGGTTATCCAAAATGCTTACCTCAACAGTTATACGCTTCGTGCACTTGCTGCAATGGATAATAAAAACTACGATGCTGCAATGAAAGACATCGACGCAGCTTTGGCATTTCCTATCGGTTTGTATGGACGCGGAAGGTATGCACAACTTTATTATCTTGCCGGTTTGATTTCCGAATCACGAGGCGATGCAGGAAAGGCGCGCGAATTGTATGAAAAATCGATAGCCGTAGAAACCGAAAGCGGCGATGACCGTGAGTTTGACTATTACAGAGGACTTGCTTTAATCAAAATGAATAAGCCTGAAGAGGCTAAAGCATTGTTCCGGAAAATGGTGGGTGATACGGCCGATAATAGCGCCTACACGCAGTTTGAAGGACGCCGTACAGGTCAGGCTCAGCAGGTAACAACCCATTATATGGCAGGATTGGGTAATATGGGTCTTGGTGAAAAAGCAAAAGCTTCTGAGGAGTTCAAAAAAGCATTGGAATTGAATCCGGGGCATATTTGGAGTCAAACTTATCTCAATTCATTAAAATAACATTCTTAAAAAACTCTACATTCTCTCTGTGCTGATATTTACAGGCACAGAGAGAATACGGAGTTTATGAAATGAGAACGTACAAAAAACAAAATTTATAAACCATGAATAGTATGATTGAAAAATCATTTGCGTGCCGCAAGTTCACAGTTGCGGCATTGTGTGTAGCCCTGTTTTTTATATCTTCGTGTAACGAAAAAAGCAAACCTGTTTCCGGTGAAAGTGATGCTTTCGTTCAAATGGAAGGTAAAAGAGTGAAAATTTTCGCAAGTTCGTCGAGTTCAACAGATATGCTCGTCGAGCAGGAAGATATTATTTTAGAACAGGATTTTGAAACAGAAAATCTATTGTTCAATATATATCCGGAGTTTAAATATCAACAAGTACTTGGTTTTGGCAGCGCACTTACCGAGACCGCCGCTTACAATTTTTCTCTATTAAGTCCTGATTTACAACAAAAACTTGCCGAATTGTGTTTCGGAAAGAACGGTATCGGCTTGAATTTTTGCCGTACACACATTCATTCATCTGATTTTTCTTTGGATGAATATACTTATGTAGAAGAAGGCGATACGGATTTAAAAACTTTCAGTATCGAAAGAGATAGAAAATATGTTTTACCGTTAATTAAAGCAGCGCGGAAAGTAAATCCCGATTTATGGCTTTTTGCTTCGCCCTGGTCGCCGCCTGCGTGGATGAAAGACAACAACAGCTTTATTCGAGGCGGTCGTCTTTTGCCGGAACATTACAAAACCTGGGCAAAATATTTTTCACTTTATCTGCAAGAATACAAAAAAGAAGGTATTGATTTCGTTGCTGTTACCGTTCAAAATGAGCCCAAAGCAGTGCAAACCTGGGAGAGCTGCATTTGGACAGGAACGGAAGAAGCAGAATTTGCCGTCAATTATCTTAGCCCTACATTCAAAGAATACGGTTTTGGAGATACCAAAATTATGATTTGGGATCACAACAAAGAACGTGTAATGGAACGGGCAAGAGAATCGATGTCGGTGCCGGGCGCAGAAAAAGCCATTTGGGGCGTAGCTTTCCATTGGTATTCAGGCGACCATTTCGATAATTTGAGAATGGCACACGAACTTTATCCCGATAAACCGCTGATAGCTACTGAATTTTGTGTCGGCGGCTCAGTCAGAGGAGGTGCAAACGATTGGAGCAATGTAGAAAAATATGCTACAGAAATGATCGGTAATTTTAATAATTTTATGGCAGCTTCGGTCGATTGGAATATGATTGTTGATTCGGAAACCGGAGGGCCGTATCACAACCGTAGCGGCGGGGTAAAAGCGCCGGTTTACGTCGATGAAAATAATAAAGATTTCATTTTAGGCCCTATTTTTTATACGGTTGGACATTTCAGTAAATTTATCAAAAGAAATGCATATAGAATCGGCAGCAGCAGTTATAACGATGCCATAAAATTGGTTGCTTTTAAAAATCCCGGCGGTGAAATTGTTGTTGTTGTTCTTAATACTACAGAAAACGATGCTACCCCAAAAATTCGCCTGAACAACTGTACTGCGGAATTCAAGTTGCCTGCAAAATCACTGCAAACATTGGTAATCCCTAATTAATAATATGAGGAAAATTAAAAATAAATAATATATATATGAAAAAGATTTTTTATATTTTAAGCTGTGTCTTGCTTACGTTATGTATAGCAACCGGCGTGTCTGCTCAAGAGAAGGGCATACGAATTATTGAGAAAGATGGAAAGTTTCATCTTATGATCGATGGAGTTGATACTTACGTTAAAGGAGTTGGCGGTACAAACAGGTTGGATATCGCTGCCGCTAATGGAGCCAATGCTTTCAGAACTTGGGGCGGTAATGTGGAAAGAGCAAAGAGCGACCTTGCCCGGGCGAAGGAATTGAATATGTACGTTATGCAAGGCATTGGCCTTCCGAAAGATTCTATGCAATACAAAAATGAAGAATTTAAAGCGAGAACTCGGGAATCTGTAAGGGCTCTGGCTGAGGCATTGAAAGACGAACCGAATATGCTGGTTTGGGGCATCGGTAATGAAATTGAACTTTCAGGAGCTAATGCTTCTTATGTTTGGGAGTTTGTCAATGAACTTGCCCTGTTGATAAAATCCATCGACAGCCGCCACCTTGTTTCTACTGTTATTGCGCATAATGCTAAGGCGTTAGATATGATTGCCGACTATGCTCCGGCGCTGGAAGTTGTAGGGATCAACAGCTATGGTTCAATATCTCAGGTTGAAAGTATGGTGAATAATTCAAAATACAAAGGAGCCTATATTATTACGGAATGGGGTCCAACCGGCTGGTGGGAAACGACAAGGACAGAATGGCGTGCACCAATAGAACAAACCAGTGAAGAAAAGCGGATTGTATATGAAGAACGTTATAACGGCTACATTAAGAATCCTCCGCGTTGTTTGGGTTCATTTGTGTTCCTGTGGGGACAGAAAGAGGAACGCACCCCAACTTGGTTTAGTATGTTTGTAGAAAATAATGTGCCCGGACTTCCTTTGAAAGGTGAAAAAACCCCAATGGTGGAAGCAATGGAAAGGGTATGGACGGGCGCTGAGCCTAAACAGACAGCTCCTGTTGTTCATGGTGTTTTTATCAATAATACCAAACCGGTGAACAATATTTTTGTGAAAGCCGGAGCTACATTCGAAGCCAAAGTAGATGCTATCGACCGTGAAGGCGATACGATGTCTTATGTATGGGAAATTCTGAAAGAAGCATCCGTAACGGCTTCAGGTGGCGCTTATGAGCCTCGTCCCGACAGAGTAGGGGAAGTACAGACTACAAATGTCAATACATTGAAGTCGTCTATTGCAGAGCCGGGCAATTACCGCCTTTATGTTTACGTATTGGATGGTACCGGTTTTGTTTCTACGGCAAATGCCCCTTTTCAGGTGCAATAAAATAAAAATTTATAATAAGATGAATAAGATGAAGACGAAATATATTTTATGGTTACTAACTTGTTTACTGTTACCGTATAATCTTTTTTCAGCGCCTGTAACAGTTCATTTCAAACCTAAAAAAAATGGTGTGGAATTATCGTGGGCGAAACTAAATGGTGTTGAGGGATATAACCTCTACCGTTCGGATAGCCGGTTTGGCAATTATCAATTAATTAACTCATCACCTGTTAAGAAAAATGCTTTTTTTGATAGTAACGGTAAATATGCATACTACAAAATAGCTCCGGTTGTAGCCGGTAGAGAAGGAGAGTTGTCGGCTCCCCAATCGTTTGAGATGGAATTGTTTGGTAATAATACATACGTTTTTAATCCCAACGATTCGCGGATGGATATGAAACAGATTATTGATACAATAACCAAGGAATTGGCTGATGGCCGTATTTCCCAATTCACCGATAAGCGTATGGCGTTTTTGTTTAAACAGGGCAATTACGATTGGTTGCAGTTCGAGAACGGCTTCTATATGCATGTGGCAGGTCTTGGTAAACTTCCGACCGACACGAAGATAGACAAGGTATATGTAACTACCGATTGGTTGAGGAATAACAATGCTACCTGCAACTTTTGGCGAACGATAGAAAACCTGTCTCTTTTAAATAGAGACGGAGAAATGCTGATATACGGTATCTCTCAGGCAGCTCCTATCCGTCGCTTGATGGTGAATGGAGATATCAACTTGGATATGGGCGGATGGGCGAGCGGCGGCTTTTTGGCAAATTCGGTCGTGACAGGCAGCGCAGGCTCACCTACGCAGCAACAGTTTTTCATCCGCAACAACGAAACTAACTTCAAAGGCGTTAATTGGAGTTTGGTGTCGATAGGTAATAAAGGCGAGATTGAGATGAGAAACAACCGTACCATTATTGATGCTACGCCTGTGATTTATGAAAAACCGTTTTTGTTTTTTGAGAATGGCGATTATTTCGTATTTGTTCCGGGGCGTATGGAAAATACCGCCGGAGCTTCATGGAGTAATGGTAAAAAAGAAAACGGCAAAACGATTCCTTTGAGCGATTTTTATGTTGCTCGCGAAGATAAAGACAATGCTAAAACAATCAATACAGCGCTTGCCAAAGGTAAACATATTCTGTTTACACCGGGAATATACAAATTTACTGAAACGATTGAAGTGAAGAGAGCCAATACGATCATTTTGGGGCTTGGCTTAGCAACCATACACCCCGTAAATGGTAACGATGGTATGTATGTAGCAGATGTTGAAGGCGTAAAGATTTCCGGTATTATTTTTGATGCGGGATCCGGATTGAATAACAGTTCCGATACCGGAGGGTCAAACATTTTGCTTCAAGTTGGACCTAAAGGAACAAAGAAAGACCTTTCAAAGAATCCAATAGTGCTCAGCGATCTTTTTTTCAGAGTAGGAGGAGTGAATACACCGCTTCCCTGTATGGCAGATATATCGTTGGAAATAAACGCTAATGCTACCATTGGCGACCATTTTTGGATATGGCGCGCCGACCATGGCGGAAAAGTTGCATGGGATCTCAATAAGGCAGATTACGGATTGATCGTAAACGGCGACGATGTAACAATTTATGGACTGTTTGTAGAGCATTACCAGAAATACGATACTTACTGGACAGGTGAAAACGGACGTATGTATTTTTACCAAAATGAGAAAGCCTACGATGTCCCGACACAGGCCGAATGGATAGGTCCCGATGGAAACCGCAACGGTTGGGCTGCTTACCGTGTAGCCGACCACGTGAAAAAACACGAAGCATGGGGAGTCGGCGTCTATAGCGTGTTCAATAGAACAAAGGAGTTCGTGTTGCTTGAAAACGGCATTGTTACTCCTGAAAAAGGCGATATTACTATCCACTACCCATTTACGGTAAACCTGTCGAATAACGGAGGTATCGAACACATAATAAATGGCATAGGGGATTCTCATACAAGCAAGGATTCACACGTAGGCTCCATAAAAACCTTGCCCGAAACATTTAATAATGTATGGAGAAGTAAAAAATTGATGGAATGAATGAAACAGTCTAATTTTTATTAATCATTATTGAATCATTTTTTCATCCACTTCAATGTCTGACCGGCGCTTGTCCTCAAAAAATACACGCCCGTCGGCAGATGACTGACAGTGATTTCTTGCGTCTCGCCTGATACTGTGCGGGTAAACAGCTGCTGTCCGTTGATGTTGTAGAAATAAAGCGTTTCTCCGGCTTGCAAGCCAGAGATGTTTATGATGTCGGTAGTGGGATTTGGGAAAGCGGTAATCATTGGAGTTGCAACTAATTCTTCTACGGAACTTAAATTTCCATTCCCTACAAAAGTAAGGACAGATGCGGAAATGTTTGTAATAAAACTTCCTACGATACTCACTTCTTCAGTTGATAATACTTCATCGTTTCCCGATAATGCTATCAT
>Ga0082212_10006940_pt1 | contig 15094 bp, 13 predicted proteins | sample TergutNt197P3_FD_71548 | JGI IMG/M metagenome (GOLD analysis project Ga0082212, IMG submission 71548) | Neocapritermes taracua P3 segment gut microbial communities from Petit-Saut dam, French Guiana - Nt197 P3 | ecosystem: Host-associated > Arthropoda: Insects > Digestive system > Gut ...
CATAGCGATTAATTGCCTTCTTACTATATATGCTCCAATCAAAAAAAGTAATATCCCAAGCAAATAATATAAATATAATCCGCTTTCTATTCCTATTCGCCTGGAATACTGTCCCGCACTCCTGGCCAAGGCATTATTAATAATAAATATTATAAATGAATTCCCAACCCCACTGACTACACTTAAAACAATCATCATAAAGAAAGGTTTGTCTTTTGGTTTTTCAAAAAAATAAACTACCATAAAATATATGAAAAGGAGAGGAATAAGTAAGGATAAAGATAGTACCGTATCTATCAATGCTGAAGGACCGCTTTGCCTAACCATTTCCCAAGAAACACCGTTAAACAATATTTTAGGTGCATTATATAAACAAAATGCAAGACCACCCATAAGTCCCGAACCCAATATTAGGCATACTACCCCATTAATGCCCTTGCCATTAAAATGCCTCTTCTTCGTAAATATCTCTTTTATTGATACCGCCAGGAAAAATATAGTAGCGAGACTGCTAATAGAGGCAACAATATAAATTGTTACCGAAAGGCTGCTTAAATTCATTTTTATCTCCCTTGACTAGATTCTTTTAATTTTCTTCGTTGATGTCTTCATAAACTCTGTTTCCCTGAGTATCACTCGCTGGATGCATTTATTGCGGGAAACACTCTTGTTGTAGGTTACTATTGCTCTATCGAAATAAGTTTGAAGATTGTCTATCTCTTGCGTTTTGGCTGTGTCGTAATCAGGGAATACCTCAGCCACTAATACGATTCTGCTTCCCTTTTTAGCAGTATCTTCACGGACGATTACCTCTTTAATAAAGGGGATGTCCAATAGGCTGGATTCTATTTCTTCGGGATGGATGTTTTCGCCATTTGCTAAAATAATGATGTTCTTGATCCGTCCCGTGATATAAATGAAGCCATCTTTATCTATGCGTCCAATATCACCTGTTTTAAACCACCCATCCTTAAATACCTCATTTGTCGCTTGCTCATCCTTGTAGTAGCCAAGCATTGTGTAGTCACCCCGAACGAGGATCTCTCCTTCATCATAACCATTATCAGTGTCAATTTTCATTTCGCATGAAGGCAAAAGTCGCCCAATGGTTCCATCCCGGAAATGATAATTTCTATTGACGCTTACAACAGGGGAACATTCTGTTATTCCATAACCATTTGAAATAAATATTCCCATTGCGCGAAAGTCCTTGACATATTTGAAATCCAGGAATGCACCACCGGAAACAATCATGTTAAGATTACCACCGAAAGAATCCAATACTGAGGCGAATAGCTTATGGCGCAAGTCGATACCTATCGCAAGCAGAGTTTTAGATATGGAAACCATCAAGCGTAGTAATTTGGCTTTTCCGGTCTTTTTTGCTGTATCCCATACCCCTTTGTAAAAAGCTTCTATAAATAGCGGGACAAGGAGTAAATGTGTCGGCTGGTACTTTTTCAGGTCTTGCGAAATATATCTCAGACTATGGTTAATACATATGCAGCTTTGTAAATATAACATCAACACAACCCCGCTTGTAAAACCAAATGAGTGGTGCAAAGGCAGCAAGAGAATGCTTTTGTTGCCAAAATTCATGAGTTTCAAAGAGTCAATAGCATTGGTGGCAATGTTCCTGTGAGTTAGCATTACTCCCTTATTGATACCGGTCGTGCCGGAAGTATAAAAAATAGCCGCTAATGCTTGATTGTTTATTTCATTATTAATAAATTCAGTATCTCCTAATGCTATGAGTTCCTTTCCCCTTGCTGCTAAATTATTAAATGATAAAACGTCCTGATAGTTTTGCTTGATATTGATAAAGTGAGTATCTCCAAGTGAATCCTTTATTTGCTTGACAACACCATGGTAGTCATCTGAATAGATCAGGCCCTTACAGTCAGCTTTGAGCATCAGGTCTTTTATAATGCTAGAAGGCATGTCCCTATCAATTGGTACGATGACATTTGAACCATTCGTAATGGCAAAGGCCGCGACAATCCATTGATAGCTGTTCTCACCTAATATTGCAATGTGAAAAGCGCCTTTTAAACCAAGTGAATATAATGCCGTGCCGAGTGCTTCAATGTCCTCCTTGAATTGTTTATATGTAATAGTTACATCTTTTCCTCCTTCCTCATAGCAAAACGCTTCACCGTCAGGGTTCGCTATGGCGGAGCGTCGAATTATCGACTTAAGGTCATGTAAACTTTCTCTCTCGTAAAGCGGATAGGGTCTATTTTTCATTGTATAAGCCTCCGTTTTGGATTTAAATGGTAATTTTTCGCTTGACAGAGCTGACAAATACTTATACAATATTGTTGTAATATGAATAATGTTCAAAATCAGGAGGAGTTGATTTAATATGTCAACATTTGTAAAAGTTAAAGAAGCCATTGTTAAAACACTTCTGTGTGATGATGATATTATTATTACTATGGAAACCGGTATCATTGAGGATATTGGTGCAGACAGCTTTGAGATAATGGACTTAATTGTAGAGCTTGAAAGCACATTTGGTGTAAAAATCAAAGATGGCAAGGTTAAATCAATGAGAACTGTGGGCGATATCGTTGCTCTTATTGATGAGATGTGTCCCACTAAACATGGTTTCACATGGTAATATTCTCCATCTACCAAATAAGGATAACTCATTGATTGCTTAATCATATCAACCGTAGTTTGATATTTTATTTCAGGAGCTTTCTCATATGTGCAAAGTGCTTATCATAATCAAATTCATTTCCTTCTACTGTATAGCCGCCGTCGTAGACAAGTGGAAACCACCATTTTTCGTGAAACTCCTCCGGTTCCGTGTACTTGTTTTCCTGTAGCCTTTCCACTTGGTTATTTACTGAAGAGTGAAGTGTTTCTATGCTTCCATCCCAATTCTTAAAATCAATCGGCTGATTATCGCGTCTATTCCACGGGCAAACCTTTGCACATCTTTGGCAGATATTTCCATATTTATTATTAAGTACTCCCAGTGCACATTTGCTGCTATCAGTATTCCATTTCATGTAACTGTTGTATTCGATTTTATCGCCATATGAGATCGCTTGCACTGGGCATTGCTCAGCGCAGATCTTACAGCCAGCACAATACTCCTGCAGCCCAAAATCAATGGGCTTGTCAACTTCCAGAGGCAGGTCTGTAAGCACTGCTGAAACCTTAAAAACCGCTCCCACAAACGGATTGAGTGCAATGCCTATCCGGCTTTCCTCTCCTAAGCCTGCTTCAATAATCAACTGCGGCAAAAGAGTTGAGTATTTGTTGACAATTGATGAATCGGATCGGTATCCGAGGCGGCGAAGATATCCGGTTATGACTTGAGCCTGGCAGGCACAGCGCTGATAAGATTGAAAGCTGCATGGGTCATCAATCCACTCCCTGCCATATGATTGCCTGATCACGTTTGTCTTCTTTACATTTAAAAGCACGACTGCGTTTTCATAAAGCGCATTCTGTCCATCCTTTTCCAAAACCTCCAAGTAGATCGCCGATTTTGGTAGTTTGCAAATGCCGACCATATCTGCTCCAAGAAAATAAGCGAGTGACTTAATATGCCGGGCGAGCACTCGCGGATCGTCAGGTAGGGGCGCTTTCCTCTTGGCAACCTCCGGCAGCTGAAACTTTGCAATATAACTTTGCAACGAAGAGAAAGCAGAACACAAAGGGTCACGGTCATAATAGATCCCGCCCTGAGACGCAAGCAGTTTTTGCCCGTGTTCAGTCGCCAATACTTTCGCCATCGCACTGTCGCGTATTGATCGCGATTTGATTTCATCTACATATTTCGTAGTAGGGTTATCCACACGCTTAAGCTTTTCCAATGGATAAGGGCCTAGCTGAGCGTTGTTTTTGAGGATATCACGGTACTTATAATCCATAATTAAGCCCTTCATTAAAAATAATTGTTTATCTGGGCGCCTCTGTAATTTCATCTTGAAATCCCTATGTTTTAACGAAGAAGAATACTTGTCCTTTCTTAGCTAGCCGTTAACTTTTCTTCCAGCTCTACCCGAACATCTTCTTCCTCCCCTATTTCTATATCCAGAGCATTCCGGGCTTTTAATCTCCCTCCGGCAACCACTAAGCCTACCGCATCATCTGTAACATTCATCATTGTCGCAGGCATATCCGCCAGAACATATATACCGGATATAATACCTACAACCTCTAAAGGAAATCCCAAAATATTGAATACCAGGATCATGGCAACGATCGCCCCGCCGGGAACCCCAACGCAGGCTATTGTCGAAATGAAGCTGGTTCCTATTATCAAGCAAATCAGGGGGATCGTCAGAGGAATGCCATAGAACTGCGCAGCAAAAATACTAAATACCGATAAGAGCAAGCAATCTGAATGCTTAAGGGTCAAGGTTATCCCTGACAGCATATTAACAGTTGTGTCCTCTATCCTGTATTCATCCCTGGCAGTCTTCAACATCAGAGGAAAAGTAGCCACACTGGAACAAGAAGTAAAGGCAGCTAAAAAAGGAGCTGTCATCACCTTATAAAAACGCAGCGGCGATTTACCGAATATCCGTAAAGTGGCAGGGTATATAACCAGATAAGCAACCAGTAAGCATACGACTAGCGTAATAATCGTAGATAACAATGCTTGGGCATCTTGGGTGTCCATCCGCTGAAATAGATTTGCGGATGAAACAAAAATAAAAATAGGTAACAGACGGATCAATACAGCTATGACCTTTTGCATCCATTCTATAAACACATCACAAACTGAGGCGATCTTTTCCCGCATTTCCGTTTTCAGGCTGGGGATAGCCAGCCCCATGATTGTGCCAAGAATAATGATAGCCAAAATATTATTCATTGATAATGTTTGAATAATGTTGTTGGGAAATAGACCAGCTATAGTTTCTTGAGCGCTAAAATTGTTGCTGACAGCCATCTCTCCTGCTTCCAGAACCGATTGCCCACGAATAATCAGGAGTGCAAGTAACGTGGATATCACCGATATAATTAAGCCGGTTATCCCCCAATAGAGTAAATAAGTACGCAAAGTCTTTTGTTTATCCGATCCCTCTCTTTTTCCGGCAAACGTCTTAAGGATCCCGAAAAAGATGAAAGGGATAACAGCCATTTGCAGGAGCCCCATATAGATGTCTGCTATAAAAGTAATATTGTTTATGTATTCCTTAAAGATAAAAGATGCAGCCAACCCTAAAAGAAAGGCTGATAAAATAATGACTATCTGCCGCAAATGGCTCTTATTCATAGTAGTAGAATTCATTTGTGTTTTCCTCCTAAACAAAATCTCAACCGGATTCTCGTATTTTCTTCCGTTATTCTACAGGTCAGCAGAACTTAACCACAATTGCCAATTAGCGAATAATAAAATTAACCGTAGAAACCCCGTTTTCCTGCTAAATTTTGGCAATAAATTGTAAAATATTTCCAACAAATTTTGACTATTTACAACAAATACCAGCTAAACCAACCTCCTGGTCCGGCAGCTTTATAATTAAGCCATCATGCTTAAAACGCCTTTTCCATTTGACCTTTACGGTATATATTCAAGGGATGGAAGTGAAAAGTGCCAAAATGAGACTTTTCACTTCCAAGCAGCGTAGGAGCTTGCAAAGCAACTACCCCTGTAGTTATTATTTGAGATAATTGAACTAATAAAGCCTTGAAAACGTGGTGTTTTCAAGGCTTTATTAGTTCAAATAATTCTTCATAAATAAAACTGACTTTTTTGATTAGCTCCTATTTTCAAAGCGGGAACAAACAATACTTTCAGTCTGCAATAATGATCTCGCCTCTATTGTAATTATAAGCCTGCCAGAGAATGGTCAAATCAGCATCATTGATCAGGCCGTCGCCGTTCAGATCGCAGCGTTTATTTTCCGCTTCCTCCGTTTTTCTGTTGTAATTGCCTGCCCGCCATAAAATGGTCAAATCGGCATCGTTGATCAGACCGTCGCCATTGATGTCGCCGCAGCGCAAAGTCATCAGCTGAACCTCGGGACGGTTGTCCAGGGTCAAATCCACATCTTGATTGTCAATAACTACTGATAGCACCCTAAATTTGCTGTGCGCCTCTTTAGTAATTACCAAGCCGTATCTACCCGGGGCTACGCCTCCAATTGTAAAGATTTGTTCCGTCTGACCAGAACCGCCGGGGGCGGCGATAATTTCCTCATAGGCAATTGTTTTCTCGTCTTTCATCAGTCTGATTGTTATAGCTTTATTGGGGTTGTAGCTCTTAACCTTTCCGTAAACATTGACACCGGCTCCCTTAGAAAAAAGGATAGGCGGCCCCATGCCCTGAAGTTCGCTGATGTTCCTGGTCACCGGCTCATAGCCTGCCACAGTAAAAATAACCGTGGTATTATGGATCTGGGACATCGCCAAGGATCCGGGATCCCCCGGTTTATACTCGTTTTTGGTGGTGATCCACTCCCTATAAGCCTCGCCCTTGCCGTCGGTGGTAAAAGTCCCGCTTTCTCCGCCATCCAGTTGCCAGGAAATAGTCCGGCCGGCAAGCGGCAGGCCCGTGGCGGCGTCTATATAAGCCCGCTGTGATGAGATACCGATATCCAGCGCCAGATGACAAGTATCATTATCTGTATTTTTCTGAGGTAGTAAACTGAGATCCACACCGGGACCTTCAATCGAATCAATAATTTTATTGTTAAGCGAGCTGTAATACCACCATCCCAGGCGAAGAGGTATGTAGTGACTTTCGAAGCTGCTGATCTTTTCAAATTTATTCCGGTAAAGAAAGGTATTGGCTCCCGTGGCATATCCCGTGCCTAGAACCAAGAAGCTCATATTGGTGATAAAATGGTTGTCCGTGAAGAGAACCTCCGGGGTGGGCACGAATTTATCAATATTAGCGGGGTCATAGAGTATTTCGTCCATGCTGTTAACATCAATACAGGTAAAACAGCTGATACTTTCTTGGGAACTGATGTCGTCGGACATAGCCTCCACTTTGACAATGTTGTTTTCCACCCGGTTCCCTATGGCGTACCGGTTTTGTGATACCCAAAGCGCCCGGACATTGGCAGCGCCCGGCCAGGCTTTGGCCACTACCACGTTGTCAGCAAAAACGTTATTGTCCCAACTTGTGCCGGTAAATTGATCATCATAGTATATCTGCCAGCGAAAACCGGCCGCACTGGAAAGCCTATCGTATTCCTGATCCCTTTGGGACGGCGCGTAAGCATGGACATAAATGAAGTTGTTCCTTGCTGTGGCATTGGCTGTTTTCCCGCCGCCGATACCGATGGGATTGTAGCCTAAGCCGAAGATTTTGTTGCCGGTGCTTAAACTGTCGCTGCTGTAGTCCAGTAAATAGGAATTGGTAGAGAAACTGTCACCGTAAACTTCATTTCCATAGCATTCCTGCCCTCCCGCGATCCCGGTTTGACGGCAGCGGCGTACCGAATTATAGGCAATCACACCGGCTGTGCCTGTGATGACGTCGATCGCCCTCATCTGTAAATGGCGATTGTCGATTTTTGATCCACGGTCATACACGACATTGTGATGAGCATAAGCCTCTGAGTCAATATCGATCCCATTGATATTGTCCCCGTAAAAATCCACAGTTACACCGGCAATTTCCTGACCTGCCACATGGGTGATCATAACCGGATTATAGCCATAGCCATAAATCCCGCTTCCGCCGTATTTGCCCTGGATAATAGATCCGTTGAAAATATTCTGCTTGTAAAGGTTCCACAGGCCGCTCCGAATGCCAAAGGTAAAATCCTCATTGTATTTTATTTCATAGTAAAGGTTATTGGATTCATTGGCAATTGGGTTGAACTCGTTATCATAAACGATCGTATGCCCGCCTAAATCCAGCTCCACATTGCTGGCTTTGATAACTATGCCGCCGTTAGGCGCAGAGACATCCTCAGTAAGTAAGTATTTGGCATTGGCTACAGTCAGTTTGTAAGGCAAGCTCTTGTCGGCAAGATCCTGCGGGATGCGAATGAGATCCGGCGACAACACTGCCGTGGTAAATATATGATCCTCTGAAACCATAAACTGGCCGTCGGAGCCTTTTATCTTGATCCGGTAATGATAGGTGCTTCCCGGCTCCAGGCCGGTCAGGTAAAATAAGTGCTGATAAAAATAAGACTCGGTCTGAGAAGTGGTGAGTCCGTAATTTTGGTCGGGGCCGTATTCGATCATGGCCAGCGCGGGCAGATTGGTGGCAAAACTGACGGCGCGGGAGTAAGGAGAGTTGTATTCCCAAAAGGCCTCGTCCTCAAAACGCAGCACAGACCCGAAAGTCTCCTTGATCAGCGGTTCAGTCTCAGGGAGAAAAAACTGCAAACGCATGTTGAAAAATTCTTCATCCGGTGTTTTAGGATCGGTGATCGGAGTGGGGATGATGAAATCATCTCCGTAAACGGAACCGGCCGTTCCCGTTATGCCCGGAACCGCCGCAAGGGCTGCCGCAATCGCAACAGCCAACAGGATGATCCGGGTAATCTGTTCACATTGCTGGATCGCTTTTTGTCTCATTTTCAAACTTATTACGCCCCTTTCCGTAAGCCTAATGACCTGTAACATCATAATTTTAACACAATGCAGCACGAAAGTTCAAGGGTCCATAAAAAATTTATGTTATATAAAGAGCAGACAGTATTGCCACCGCGGCGCCGGTCTCCTTGCCCGGGATGGGCAATAAGCAGGAAACCTGTAACTATTGAGGTGGCGGGTGTGATGGCTAAGCCCGATTGTTTTGTAGATATTACCTATAAATAGATCGTAGGGCAAATAATAAAATTTTACCGTTCAGGACTTTTTTGACACCTTTTGTGCCAAAAGCTCCCAATATAAGTAATAATGTGGTATACTTATCTATACCAAATAAGAGGTGATTGCTATGCGTTTCGCAATATGTGAAGATAATCCAAATATGCAGCAAAACCTTTCGGATGCAATCAAAGACTGGGCAAGTGCCCGGAAGGTGCAAGTTGATGTTATATGTTATCTGACTGCCGAGGCATTTGTGATGGCTTGGCCGGATAATACATTTGATATTGCTTTTTTGGATGGGGAATTATTGCTACTTTTTCGGGTTTTTCGATGTTGTTATATGAAGGTATGACTTGTATGATCATACTTACTTACTTATTACTGACCAAATACGGCAGTTTCGGCCAGAAGCTATTTGGCCTTGTCTTAGCATTTGCAATTTCAATTGGAAGCTCTTTGGCAGGGGCAGGGTTGGCTTCGTTGATCACCAATGTAAGTATGACCCATACTCAAGTATACCAGGACAGTTCCCGCTTACTTGCTTTAATTTTGATCAAGGCTATTGAAATCATCTTATTTTATGGATTGGCCAAAAGGCATTATAGCCTCCGTGTCCTGCAAAGAAAGCCTGTGATTGTGCTTACTTGTGCCGTTATTATGATTTTCTCCTGTTTTCTCTTCATATTTTTCAATCTGTCAAACTTTGATGAACAAGCAAACTATATCTTAATATGGCTTGCAGCCGGAATGCTATTTATTTTGATCGGGGTTTTTGTGATGCATGAAATGTTCATCCGGGAGGAAACCCGGAACATCAACCTATCCTCTCGCTTGCAACGCCTGGAGATGGAGTCTCACTTCTTTAAAGAGCTTGGTGCTATCCAAACCGACCTGCGCACATGGCGGCATGAATACAAGAATAACCTTCTTGCTCTGCGAGCTCTGGTGGAAGAAGGCTCATCGGAAAAAACTCTGGACTATTTGGATAAGATCAGCGGTGAGTCTTTTCAGGAAAACATCATGCTTCATACCGGCAATACGGTGCTGGATGCCGTGGTCAGCTCGAAATTGATGCTTGCGCGCTCAGCCGGCATCGAAGTAAGTATCCAGGCTGTATATCCGGAAATCAACCAGATTGAAGATAATGATCTCTGCGCCATAGTAGGCAATTTGCTGGACAATGCTATTGAAGCCTGCGAACGTATGAGCAAAACCGAAAAAAACCGGTTTATAACCTTCTCCCTGCTCATTAAAGGCAAGAACCTTGTTATTTCAATTCTCAACAGCTACAACGGCGAGATCAAGCGAGCCGGGGATAGGTATCTCACAGTTAAGGGAAACTCGCTTCACGGGATCGGGATACAATACATTGATTCGATCGTGGAGAAATACCAAGGCCATGTTTTACGTAAATACCAGGACGGAGTTTTCGAGACCCATGTCATGCTGCCGCTTATTTTGTCATAAAAATTGGGATATGATTCTGCAAGTAATGGAGGAATTGAAAATGATCAAGAAAAAAATCTGGGGTTCAATGCTTATGATCGCGCTTGTTACAGTCCTAATGCCATATGCCTCATCACCGGTACTGGCGTCCGGTGATACATACATTGATCTGGCTGTGGGTGGTTATCACAGTATGGCTATAAAAACTGATGGTAGTCTCTGGGCTTGGGGATGGAATGGTCTCGGCCAGATAGGCGATCGTACAATTACAAACCGCTTAACCCCAGTCCAGATCCAGATTATCGAGATTAGTGTGCTTCTCGACGGGCATCCGCTTATATTCGACGTGCAACCGAGACTCGTGAATAACAGGGTTCTTGTTCCTATGCGTACTATATTTGAGGATTTGGGTGCATCTGTCGATTGGGATAACGCTAAACAGACAGTCAACGCGACGAAGGGTGATACAGTTGTCGCATTAACTATCGGTAACGTTTCGCCGACAATCAATGGCAAGGTTGTGACTATTGACCAGCCGGCAATTACTGTAAACGGAAGGACGCTTGTTCCGATCCGATTTATAGCGGAATCGTTTGGGGTAGAGGTTGACTGGGACGCCGCTACCTTGACAGTAACGATAAAAGGTAACCTCTAACGAGATGATTCTACCGTGGCCAAATTATGGGAGGGTTAGTAATGAATAGATCAAGAAAGCATAAAATAACAAGCTCCTGCCTGATACTGGTTCTTATAGTGGTAATAATGATTTTTGTCAGTTGTACCCAAAATGAAGATACGCCACCGGATTATTCTGATATACCTATTGACTCAACTATTGCCCCACCCATACCCGAGATACCGGATTTGCTTAAACAATTACTGAAACCCGAGATCGTTGACTTGTTAGGCAAATCAAGAAGTGAAATACGGCCAGGTTATCGTATGGAAACCAGTGAGCGGGACACCTCGTTTTGGTACTCGGGATTAGGATGGTTGGAAGACGGCGCCGAAGGAAATGTCTATATCAGCTATAACATTGATGGTATGACCTATAATGGCTTATGTGACTTCATAAGCGGAGAGATCAACCACATAACTCCTTTCCCTAAAGGTACTACTTTTACAGATTTAGAGCAACAACTTGGCTTGGAAAACAAAGAGGATGCTATGGATGGTTTTGTTTATATAGTGAAAGACTGGGAAATATACGCTGACAGGGATTTGGAGAACAATGAGATTATCAGCAGAATAACTGTTAAAGCTATGGAGTAGAGAAATACCAAGGCCATGTTTTACGTACCTACCAAGACGGAGTTTTCGAGACCCATGTCATGTTGCCGTTGATATCAGTATAAGAAGATTTTAAGAGATGATTCTACAGAAAGAAGATTTTAAGAGATGATTCTACAGAAAGAAGGAGATCATTATGATTAAAAAGAGATGCTTATTGTTTAGCGTGGCTTTACTGCTATTACTCTCTCTGGCTGGCAGCTCGGCCTGGGCTATCGGACCGCAGAAGATCAGTGTTAATTATTTCTATTGGGAGTCTTGGAAAGGCAGCCCCACAGATTATCCTGTAGCCTTGGAGTTTAAAACCAGCGAGGAACCGCGCCTGGTGAAGAGCCGGGTTTTGGTGCCTTTACGCAAACTGGCAGATTACTTCGGCTATCAAGTTGACTATTTACCAAAGAGCAGAAAAATAAAACTGGCCGATGACTTAGGTAAAACGATGGAGCTGACCTTGGGGCAAAAGCAAGCGACAGTCAACGGACGTCAGATGCTTTTAGATGTGCCGGCCGAGGCTACAAACGGTGTGACCTTTGTGCCCTTGCGCTTCATAGCCGAAGGTTTTGATATGGCAGTGGATTGGCAGGCTAGTACAAACACAGTTCAAATTTATAGTTATACGACCTCTACCCCTAAGTATATTTTGGATAAGCGCAGTTCCTCTCTGCTGCGGCGAGGTGAGCCTGGTGTGCCTAATCAGCTCTTAGTCGACTATTCTGATCAGGAACCGTCATGGGATCCGGTGATGACTGTCACAACAACATCGCAGGACAATGATGTCGTTTTGATCAGTAACTGCCATGGTGAACCGCATCTTTGGACTGATACCCACTACGTATATATCGCCAATGGTAAAGTGGTTGCCCAAAGCCTCCATAAAGATTCCCTGTTATTAGATCAGCAATTTAGCGGCATTAGCTCCGATGATTCCCAGGTGATTCTTGGCGACGGCAAAACAGCCACGGTATATGATGACCGGACACTGCAGGTTATCGCGAAATACGACCTGCAGGCTTTATGCGCCAATGCCTTCAATAATACCTCCCTTGATTATCAGAACACCGAATACGACATTATAGGCTATGGTGGCACTTATCTGCTGCTTAGAGGCTCAGTTAACCGGCTACATGTAGTGGTCTATTCCGGCAGCGGGCAAGTTGATGTAGCATATAAAGAGGTTTTTTCTTCTGAAGAGCAGAAGTATTTTGAACAATGCTACGTTGATGGCCCACAGGGTGCTGATATTAAGCCTTTACAGTTTAAAGGTGAAAGCAACGGCTTTCTGATTTTCACCTGTGACCTGAAAAATAACGGAAACTCCATTGAGTATCGGTACCAGCTTAAGTTATAGAAATGGAGGCGTCTACCATGAAAAAGTTTGTTATAATAATATTTCTGCTCTTATTGACTATACCAGCATCGCAAGTTGTCGGGGCTGCGCCGGCAGATATTGCAGTCTACGTTAATGGAAGTAAAATATCTTTAGAAAGCAAGCCAATAATAGTTAATAACTATGCTATGCTTCCTCTACGTGATACTTTTAAAATTGTTGGCTGTGACAATGTAAGCTGGGACAACCAAACTAAAACTGTCACAGCTATCAGCGGGGAAATGGTATTAACGCTAAAAGTGGGCGATAATTTAGAAGGGGGGCAATCGCCGGTTTTAAGTGGCAGTCGCGTTTATCTGCCTATTCGATATATATCGAATACTTTTGATTCCTATATAAATTACCTGGATCGTAACATATACATCGTTACTCCGTTTCTTTTTAAAAATGGTCAATGGTATACTTCCGGCTGGTCTATTTCTAATGATCAAATGCAAGAAGGAAAAGTAACCAGCCCCTCAGCTAAAAGTCAAGTTGTTGTTGATAATCAAAGGGTAATTGAGATCGGCGAAAAAATATATTACCCTTTGAATATAGTAAGTTGGACACTGGGCAGGGAAACTTTATATGTTTTAGATAGTAGTAATGGCAAGTTTAAGTATCTAATGCCTATGTTTGGTGGTGACTATTATATAATTGACGAAGATATGCTATACCTCCAAAGTGGTTCTTGGGGGGTAGGGTTCGGCAGTTATCTTACTAGAATAGATTTGTCTGTTGAACCGATTCAAAGTCAAAGTATAGGCCAAGAAAATTTTTCATATGGTGCCAAATTGGTGTTAAATAAAGATGGTGATACTATTACTTACACAATGAGGTGGAAAAATTGGGAGTTGAAACCGGAGGGGCTTTATGCTATGGGGTATCAGCGTGAGGCTGCTTTAGAAGGGGAGGTAAGGAATATGTCCCTGCTAGAGAAAACTTATGGGTATTACTTAATAGACCTGGAGACTAATACCCATAAACTAATAAAAGAAGTTCCTCTTGAATACAAGTAATGCCTTATCACTGACAAATTTCCATAAAGTGAAGGAGTTTTAGTATGAAGAAAAAATTATATATATCTTTAACCCTGATCCTAATAACGATGGTCATTCTACTTTGCAACAGCATTGCCTGGGGGGCAACACCTTACAAGCTATACTTGGGGGATAAGGAAATAAAGTTTGATTCTGCCCCATATGAGGTAAATAACCGCCTTTTAGTGCCGATACGCACCATTTCAGAAGCAACAGGCGCCAAAGTAGGCTGGGACGGTAAGACCAATACTGTCACTGTTTATCGTAAAGAAGACAGATTAAACCTGACAATTGGCTCAAGTGTCGTCTCTTACAATGACATAACAATTCCTCTGGATGTGGCGCCCATCCTGAAAAATGGCCGCACATTTCTACCTTTGCGCTTTATCTCCGAATGGCTGGGCTTGCAGGTCAATTATGAGGGAAGTTTTAACTCAATCCCCAGGTCAAACAAAGCGATTTCTCTCCCCGACAGTGATGCCGGACGGCAGTATCTATTATTGCGAAAATCAACTGACCAACGATGTTATCTGGCATAAGATAGCGAAACCCCAGACGTTATCCCAGATTAATTACACAGCTTTATACGCTAATTCCTCTAAAGCAGATTCAATAGCGCTTGGGCTCTCGAGCCAGAAGCTAGTATATTCCTTAGGGATGATCACCGGCATCCGGTAATGGATTTCCTCTATGCTGCTTGCAGCCTGCCGGGTAAGGATCACAAAACTGCCGTACGGGTCATCCTTCTCCTGCCGGTAGCAGCCGGCGAAATAGATGGGACTGCCGGGCAGGTAAAACTGATATTTGGTTTTTGTACTTTTCTGCCATTCATAATAACCGCTTGCCGGGATCAAGCAGCGGCGCTTTTGCATGGGCTTTTTAAACATGGTCTTTTCAAGCGCAGTTTCACTGCGGGCATTGATGATGGGCTTACCATCAAATCCGCTAAAACCCCACTTCATAGCCTGAAACTTATTTTGCCCGGTCTGAACCGGAACAATATCAGTAGGAAATACCTCCCCGGAGAATTTGATTATCAGCTGCCGGGAGTTTTCCTGTTGATTTTTTTGTACTTCCTCACAAATCTCCTGCAGCTCTTTCTCGTCTATCTCAATGTAGTAGCGGCCGCACATATTATCCCACCACCTTGCCGAATAGATGAAATGAATTGTAATCGTGGATTTTCAGGGGCTGATAGCGG
>Ga0082212_10006941_pt1 | contig 15094 bp, 10 predicted proteins | sample TergutNt197P3_FD_71548 | JGI IMG/M metagenome (GOLD analysis project Ga0082212, IMG submission 71548) | Neocapritermes taracua P3 segment gut microbial communities from Petit-Saut dam, French Guiana - Nt197 P3 | ecosystem: Host-associated > Arthropoda: Insects > Digestive system > Gut ...
CGAAAAGCATTGAAAATAAAGAATTTCAAATTTAGGGGACTTTTCCATCAAATTCTGATATTTCGAGAACGATTCGATTTTTTTGACTTGCCCCATAACGTTTGAGATACTGTTAGTTCAGGGGGAAAAAACACCTAAAATTCCATAGTAGCGGTGAACGTCTTCAGTCGTAATATGAATTGACTGGAGGTTGGGCATAATAAATTATAATTTGATAAATATTTTTTTCCGGTACAGGAAATATGCAGGCACGAAACAAATTAATACATAGATGATCGCAAAACACATACTGGCGAATTTCGGCGTCAGGAACAATACTTCCGACATGAAATGAACAAACCAAAGATTCATAGAGTATTCGCCCAGTTTGATCCCGTAAAAAACGGGATTCAGCAAATCGGCCAATACATACACGGCGATGGCGTTCATCCCGTAAATAACGCCAAAATTGACGACAGGATGATTGTTTTTCCCCAAAATATCAATCACATAGATACAACCGGCAAGCGCCGAAGCGGCAAAACCGGACGATAGCAATACGTAAGCAGGCGACCAGAGGTTGGTATTCACATCCAGAACAGACCCCCAGCCCCACATGATCCCAACAATGATCGCAAGGCCTCCTGCAAGGAAAAGATTGATGACTTTTCGTTCCCAACTATGGGACGATAACAGATAAGCGCCGGCCAGCATTCCGGTAATTCCTGATACGATTGAAGAAACGTTGGCCAAAATTCCTTCCGGATCCCAGTTTCCCTGCCACATCCGACCGGGCAAAAGATGCTGGTCAACCCAATGCGCAATGTTGATACCGGGTTCAAGCATGACCTGCCCATGTCCGGGAGTTGGAATCAATACAAGAGCCGCATAATACAAAAGAAGAATGCCGGCGCCTGTCCATGCCTGTACACGCCATGATGTATGCAAAAAAAGCAAGCCGCAACACAGGAAAACGAATGCAATCCGGTGTAATGTGCCTGTCCAGCGCAACATTTCAAAATCCAATCCGGGCAACAGACCCAAAAGGTTCAAAAACATCCCGACCAAAAAAATCTTCAGGGAACGGACAATGATTTTCGAGTGCATTTTCCTTGGCGGCTCTCCGGCTTTTTTCCTTTTGGTATATGCAAAAGCAATAGCCACGCCCACAATAAACAGAAATGCCGACGGGATCAGATCGGTCGGAGTCATTCCCCACCATTTACCATGCTGGAGCGGCGCATAAACATGCTTCCATGATCCGGGATTATTCACTAATATCATCGCGGCAATGGTAAAGCCACGAAAAGCATCTAACGAAGTCAAACGTGTATTCATTTTTGATAGATATAATTTGTTATAATTTGATCAATATTTTCTTGCGGTACAGGAAATATGCAGGTATGAAACAAATCAAAACATATATGATTGCATAACACATACTGGCGAATTTCGTTGTAAAGAACAATACTTCGGACATGAATTGAACAAACAGGTCATTTAACGGTAATCCGCCGATTTTGAGCATATAAAATAATGGCGCCAACAAGTCGGCCAGCACAAAAACGGCTATGGCATTCATTCCATAGATCACGCAAAAATTGACGACAGGATGATTTTTTTTACCTAAAATATCAATCACATAGATACAAGCGGCAAGCGCCGAAGCGGCAAAACCGGACGATACCAACACATAAGGCGGCGACCAGAGGTTGGTGTTCACCCCCAGAACAGAGCCCCAGCCCCACATGATTCCAACAATGATCGCAAGGCCTCCTGCAAGGAAAAGATTGATGACCTTTCGTTCCCAACTGTGGGATGATAACAGGTAAACGCCGGCCAACATTCCGGAAATTCCTGAAACAATCGAAGAAACATTGACTGAAAATCCTTCCGGATACCAGCTTCTTCGATACATGAAACCTGGCATCAGTTGTTGATCAACCCAATGCGCCATGTTGACGCCGGGTTCGAGCATAACGCAATCATAACCGGGCGTAGGAATATATGCAAGCGCTGCATGATACAAAAGAAGAATAGCCGCTCCGATGATTGCCTGTACCCGCCACGGTGTATACAGGAAAAGCAAACCACAACATAAAAAAACGAAGGCGATACGTTGTAAGGTTCCTGTCAGGCGTAACATCTCAAAGTGAAATTCAGGCAACATAGACCAAATTCTTAAGAACATGCCGACCAAAAAAATCTTCAAGGCTCGGATCATTATTTTCGAACACATTTTCTTTGGAGCGTCTCCGGCATTTTTCCTTTTGGTATACGCAAAAGCAACAGACACGCCCACAATGAACAGAAATGCCGACGGAATCAGATCGGTCGGAGTCATTCCCCACCACTTGCCGTGCAGAAGCGGCGCATAAACATGTTTCCATGTACCGGGAAAATTTACCAGAATCATCGCAGCAATCGTAAAACCACGAAAGGCATCTAACGAAGTCAAACGCGTATTCATTTTTGATTTTTTATCTTGAAATTTTTATCATTTGACGATTGAAATCCTGCTGCTCCTGCCTTTGGCATTAAAAGCCTTCAGTTGAACAACACCGTTTACTTCGACAGGTCTTGTATATAATGGAGATGTATGTACAGGTTCGCTCCCGTCTGTGGTGTAGCGTATGTCAAATCCCGGAAACTCGCTGTTCACATACAATTTGCCATCTCTGACGATTGCTCCGGGCGGATCAATTCGGTAATGATAACCGCCAAACAGATGATCAAGACGCTTCATTTCGCGTTGACCGACGGTATTCGCAAAAATATTCCATTCGGCATCGAAAGCCTTCAGACGGGTTTCGCGGTCACTAATTTTTTCAAACGAACGTTCGGGACTCCATGCACTCACCGAAAATCCCAATAATTTAGGCAACAGGTAGTATTCAATACGAACAGGATCAATTGATGTTTCGCTCCATAATTGCGCCTGTAATCCCATGATATTTTTCTGCGCTTGAGGTTTAAGTCTTTCCTTGTTTTTAAAATCATCATCTGTGTACAACTTTCCGGTTGGGGACGAAACAGTTGTTTGAAACATATCAAAAGGCGCAAAGTAAAAGGCGTCCTTTGTGTTGATCATTCCGCCCCATACCAGGCCGGGTTCCAGCGGATCCTTGTCGTAAACCAGATCAAGATAAAAATTCGACACATTGCAGAGGATCACGGGGTAGCCCGCGTTGGCTAAACGATATCCCAGATCTTCGTCTCCAAACAGGTTGTTCCATACATACGGAACAATATTTTTGCCGGCAAACTGAGGATTGGGGTATTTATTTCCTTCCGCATCGGTTTTCAATCCTACTTCTTCCCAGCCGCCGATAAGTGATGCGTATTTGTTGACGATCTCAACCATGCGACGAAAACATATCGTATTCAGGTTGGTCGTGTTCTTAATACCCTCCAATTGAGCAAGAAATGGCTGACACAAAGGCGAATCCATCCATGCTCCATCGGGCAGTTCATCGCCTCCCGCGTGGAAAAAACGGAACGGAACACCGGCTTCGTCATACATTTTTTTGATCTCCCCAACCACTTTGTCGTAAAAACGATAGGTAGATTCCATTCCCATACAGGCTATGTTGTCGGTAAACAACTGCGCCGACAGGTATCCGGATTTGTCGTCGGGATCGCGCAGGCGGTACTCATTGGCTTTGGCTTCATCGCCCTGTTTCATGTACTTGTCGTAACGGTTTTCCATGGCAATTATTCCGGAACGGACATGGCTCGGAAAACATATTTCAGGGATCACTTCCACATGACGCTGCGCTGCATACCTGATCAACCCGATAAAATCGTCGCGGGTAAAATATCCGCTACCGTATATGTCGGGATCGTCCGGGTAAGGTCCTGAACCAAAAGCAGGTTGAAGATAGTCGTTTCCGTCAATGGTGTGTCCGCGTATGCTGCCGATGTCCGTCAGTTCCGGTAATCCGTGAATTTCCAGACGCCAGCCCTCATCATCGGTTAGCCGAATTTCCAATTGATTCAACTTGTAAAATGAGATCAGATCAATGACTTTCTTTACCGAATGAACATGGTGAAAATGACGTGCTACATCTAAATGTTGTCCGCGATAAGCGAACCTTGGCGCATCTCTGACCATCATGGCAGCAAACTTCACGCCATCGTCCAATCTGCTCTTTTTGAACAGTTCAACGGGAATCAGTTGAATCATGCTTTGAATGCCATAGAATACGCCTGCCGCATCGCTTCCTTCAATGATGATGCCTTTGTCAGGGGTTATTTCTAAATGATAGGCTTCACGGGTTTTTCCTTTGACCGAAATGGCAGAGGTTTTCAAGGTAATGATATTCGAAGCGCCTTCCGGTGAAGCGCTCTCTTTAGACGGCAGGTGAACATTAAATTGCCGCCGGAGAAAATCTGTCAGAAAGTCAGCCTCATTTTTTAAATGATGCTGATAATGTATTTCTACTCCATCGCCCAAAACAAGTTCGCCCGACAAACGTTTTACTTCCACAGGCGCAGGAACAATTACGGGCAACTTGTCCGCCGGCAGGGCGGTCACGCTGCTGTTGGTTTCGTAACGACGCGCAACAGTCATGATCGGCTCCTGATCGTCGGGACCATACTTCAGTTGTTCCTCACGAACAAACGGGAGAACAGTATACTGACTGACAGGCACAATCGTCTGCCCTGAAGTATTTTCATAAAACACGAAATACAATCCGCAGGGTGCATCGCTTTCCCGCCCAAGTGGATATTCGAAATAATAAATAACGTTTTGCGTTGTTCCCGGCTTCAGGTGAAAGTTCTTATTGGGCACAAGCCGGTAAAAATAGCCGTTGATGTGCTCAACACTCGCCACAGGATGATCATTATTGGGAATCACCGGCGAATTCATCTGTGTAAAATAAAGCGTCCAGTTCCCGCTCCCTAATGTTTTTTTTCCGTGGTTGGTCAACGTAAACTCCATCATGCAGGTCTTTCCGTCAACCGCAAAATTTGATTTCATTTCCCACGTAACAGAGATGTCGTTGCCGGAAAATTGTTCTTTTTCCGAAAAATGACACGACACACTCGCCAATAACAATCCCATGAATTGAAAATAATACAATAACTTCATCATAGCCTCAAAAAATAACGACAAAGGTACAATTATTTTCAGGGTAAACGCATCAAAACAAAAAAAATTAACATTTTTTAAAAAACATTTGCATAACGGACGAATATTGTGTATATTTGCGACGTTATTCAAATTAATGAAACGCACATGAAACGTAAAATTTTATTGATCTTATTTTGTTTGATTGCCTGCGTTGTAAACGCACAAACGGCAGCAGAAAAGAAATTACCGTGGGATTATCCGGTAAAACCTAATATGAAGAAATGGGAACAACTTCAAACCGTCAAAGAAAGGATAGACATCTGTCAGATACAGGAAAACTTATTATCATCGTTATCAACGGATGATTTGACGGACGTATGTATGCAGTATCCGTTATTAGGTGTTGTTCTCGCCTGGTCGCCCCATGAAAGAGGGCTCGACTCGTTGTTCTATAGATTTAATGGCGTCAGAGAACTTTATAAACGTAAAGACGCTTATAAAGGTTTATTGAACTGGTATAGATGCGCAATTCAAAACCTGTCATTTTTAGATAAAGATGTTCCCCTTGCTGAAAAAGGATCGTTTTGCTCGAAAATTTCTATCACTGAACTTTTATTAACCCGTTGTCAATTGCCGGATGACGCAGATAAGGATAATAACTACAAGGAAATTATGCGACATCTTATTTGCGGGTACGAAAAAACGTTTGCGTATCCGGAATATTTCACTTATTATTCGTTCCTTGTCAATTGCTTTTCCAGAACAAAAATCATGATGAAAATTGAGGAACGAATCATTGAGGAAATACCTCCAGAAATTTTTTATCGTTTTCTCGACGTGGATACCGACGTACAAGCCATAATATCAGCCATTGATGAACTATCATGTCAATTTATTAATTAATTTAATTTTATTATTCTATATTAAATCATTTAAATCAAACAATTATGTTGAAATCATCTTATTTTATCATCTTTTTCTTTGCCTTTACCTGTTCTTTGAAAGCGCAAACATGAAATTTTTTTCAATAAAAAAGTGCCATATACCAATTTTTATTATTTTTACACTTGAAATCAAAAACAATCAAAAATCACAATAACATGAAAACAGGATTTTTAGTATTTGTAGTATTCAGTTATTTTGCCTGCGTTGCAAACGCTCAAACGGCAGCAGAAAAGAAATTACCGTGGGATTACCCTGTAAAACCTCAGACAGAGAAGTGGGAACAACTTCAAACCGTTAAGGAAAGGATAGCTATCCTTCAGATACCGGAAGATGTATTGTCTTCGTTATCGACGGAAGATTTAACGGACGTATGTATGAAGTATCCAATGATGACTTTTGACCTCTTTTTCTACAGGCCCCATGACAGAGGGCTTGATACGCTGATCAAAAAATTCAATGGCGTTAGAGAACTTTTAAAACGTAAAGACGCATCAAAGGAATTATTGAACTGGTACGGACGTGCCATGCAAAATCTTTCCTTTTTAGATGGAAGCGCTTCTGATGCTGCAAAAGGAAATTATGTCTTGTCAATTGCTGCGGCTTCACTTTTATTAAGCCGCTGTCAATTGTCAAATGACACTAATAAGGAAAATTATGTGGAAATAGTGCAACATCTTATTTACGGTTATGAAAAATTGTTCGCGTATCCGAAAGCTTTTAATAATTCATCGTTTGGTGCCAGTTCTAATTTCTATACAAGAGCAAAATTCATCACCAAAATAGATAAAAAAAATCTTGATGAAATTCCTCTGAAGGATAAAAATACACTTTTTACTAGTGCTGAACTAAATGATCAAACCATACGCGCCATCAATGAATTATCCTACCAAATCATTCAAAAAAAATGAAAAAATATTTATTTGCATTCGCGGCATGTTATTTGCTTTTAAGTTGCCGTCATGAGCATCAGGATGAATCGATAGAAGACCCATATGAAATACCTTGCGGCTGCACGGACGAGTGGTCTGATGAAGCGCCAATATGTCGGAATGACATGGTGTGGGACTACCCTGTAAAACCCGGTACGGAGGAATGGGAACAACTTCAAACCGTCAAAGAAAGAATAGACATCTGTCAGATACCGGAAAACTTATTATCATCGTTATCAACGGATGATTTGACTGGTATTTCTATGCAGTATCCACTGATGAGTTTTGACCTCTTTTTCTACAGACCCCACGACAATGGTCTTGATACGCTGATAAAAAAATTCAACGGCGTTAGAGAACTTTTGCTACGTGAAGACGCTTCTAAGTCATTATTAAAATGGTACGACTGCGCTATACAGAATCTCTCCTTTTTACACGGAGACGCTTCTGTTTCTACAAAAGGTGATTATATCCTCAAAATTGCTGCTGCTTCATTATTATTAAGCCGCTGTCTTTTGCAGGATGATGCCAATAAAGAACATTGCATGGAAATAGTACAGCATCTTGTTTGTGGATACGAAAAAATGGTAATTGATTATACGGAATTTTTTGGATATTTTTCTAATAGCATGTCGTACGCTGCCAATTGTTATACAAGAATAAAAATCATCATCAAAATTGATGAACACAGTCTTGTCAAAATACCTCAGGGATTTAGTAATATACTTTTCATAAATGCTGAACTTGATGACCAAACCAGATGTTCAGTTGATGAATTATCGTGCCAATTTATAAATTAATTTTATTGTTAATCATTTAATTTAAACTATTATGTTCAAATCATTTTATATTTTTATTTTAGTTCTTGTCTTTTCATATTCTTTGGAAGCGCAAACAATATGTAGTGATCAAGTCTCTATTTATACTCCCAATAGTAAACCTGTATTCTCTGTTCCTTTATGTGAATCAAGGCCTGATTGGGAAAGAGCTGCCTTAGATATAAGTTGGCCTAGCCAATTCTTCGGTGCAAATGCAATCTATTATTTTCAAAATATTCTTGTTTCAAATCCAAGTAGTTTGCGTACATATGATTGTCACGGTTTCGCATGGATATTTGCAGACTATTTAAACCCTGGATATAAACGCTGTTTGATGGCTGGAGAAGCGGAGAATACATACATGTCCGACGACAGTTATATTGAGGTAACCCATAGAATTCCCGGAGCAAAGGTATACTGGAAAAATCAAAGCCACTCTGCAGTTGTTGACAGCGACACAACCTATTTCATTTCCAAATGGGATGATTATGGTCCGTTAGTGAAACATCTGTGGAATCAAAGTCCTTATCCTGTTTATTCTTTTACTGATCAGGAATACTATATACAACCCTCCAAACTCCCTATCGAGGGGCCTAATTCCTTTTGTGGCTCGGCCACTTTCAAAGTACCGACCGCTTCCGGATATACTTACCTGTGGTCTTTTGTGAGCGGCGGAAGCGATTTTTCTTTTAACGGCGCTACAAGCCAACGCTCAGTGGTCGTTAATACGAATACTTCCGGAAAAACTGCAACGCTTAAAGTAACTGTAAAGAATGCAAGTAATGTTGTAGTAGCCTCGCCTACATTAGATATTACCTCGAATTGCCCGCCGCCGCCCGACATCTCAGGCCCTGATGCTGTTTGCTCGTGTGATGGTATATTTGTCGCCGAGAATTTTCCGGGTACGGTTGCATGGTCGTGCTCTTCCAATTTGGTAATAAAAGCGGTCAATGGGGATACACTAATCGTTAACAACAAAGCAGCCTTCTGTGGTCCTATTCAAAGACTGACACCGCCTGATTCTTCTCAGGAAAATACAGATGATAACACACGCGCTATAAAACCACTTTGCCCTGAATCAACCGGAAGTGTAACGGCAAGTGTCGCAGGAACAGGAATAGTCGTTCAAAAAATTATTACCGCAACCACTGTATGTTTGGATGATATGGCAACGTATTGGGATTATACAGGTTCCGGAAATAAGCTTTTTACCGTATATCTGCCTCAATCTTTACCTACCGGGTACGAAACAAGTTGGTCAGCGTCGCATTATAACATCTTGTGTCAGGCTTCCGGGCCGCTATATTACACTTTCGAGATTGATAAAAATATAACCGGCCCCCAATGGATTAAACTTACCACTACTAATGTTTGTGGCAGTAAAGTTACTACTTTTGATTTCGGCAGTCCCTCTCCTTCTCCCCCTGCTCCGGTTTTACCGTCTGTTTCCGTTTTCCCCAATCCTGCTACCGGTATCTTAACCGTCGAAATAGATGCGGCATCAGATGATCTATACGATCCTGCCTATGATATTCGATTATACGACGGTCAGGGTAACCTGTTACGTCAAGCAACCGCAAAAGGCGGTACAATCCAGTTCAACATATCCAATCTACCTAACGGCATCTACTACTTGCATATCTACGATGGAGTGAGCGAAACGCCGGAAATGCAGCAAATTGTAGTTGAGCACTAATGATCAGTGATTAGTGGTTAGTGGTTAGTGGTTAATTAGTGTCAATAAGAAAAGTATCTAATTTTCTCTATCCTCGTTGGAATAAGGTTGCAACCTTGTCCGAACACAAAGAATATGTGAATGTCCTACGAACAACACAATTCATCTATCGTATTCATTCTATTGATATTGTTGTCCTACGGACAACAGCAGGGTTTACGAAAATTGCCCAAAGGGCATTCATATCAATAGAAAAATGAGCCGCCACGATATACCATTGCCCGTAGGGCCATTTACAAACGGCGATGCATCGGACAAACTACAACCTTGTCCGAACACATTTTTTACAGGGACTCTTTGCGATTGAAACAAAATGATGGAAAAATTAATTTAGATGCGTTTGCCCAAAATTATTTTTATTAACCAAAAAAAGTTTTTACCTTTGCACCATCGTTAAACATTAAAAAACTTTTATTTAAATCATGAAGAAGATATTTCTTTTTTTCCTTACAGGTTGGTTTTTCGTGGCGTCTTATGCCCAGCAACCTGTCACACCGTCTACGGCTCTTGAGGCATATCTCAATAATGGAGACCCTACATGGGCATGGGAAGTGCGGGATCAATACAGTGTAAGCAACACACAGGCATATTCCATAGTTTTTATATCACAAAAGTGGCAGAACATACTGTGGAAACACGAACTGATCGTGTTTGTACCCGAAAAAATCAGTTATGACGGCGCTTTACTGTTCATCACAGGTGGATCGTTGAATGATGGAATGCCGAAATTTTCAAATTCCGACTCCAAAGAATCAATGTTAATGGCCACCATAGCCGCGAAAAGTCAGGCGATCACCGCCGTATTGCGCCAGGTGCCTAACCAGCCGTTGTATAACGGGCGAACGGAAGATGCACTTATCTCATATACGCTTAATGAATTTCGTCAAAACAGGGACTATTCATGGCCTTTATTGTTTCCGATGGTCAAAAGCGCTACAAAATCAATGGATATCATACAGGAATTTGCTCTAAAGCAGACCGGATCGGTGATCAGTCGGTTTGTGGTATCCGGCGCTTCCAAACGCGGATGGACAACATGGCTGACAGGCGCATCGAAAGACCCGCGTGTAGAAGCCATTGCTCCGATGGTAATTGATATTCTGAATATGCCGGCCACGCTTGCCGATCAACAAAGAGATTATAACTACAGCGAGGAAATAGCCGATTATGTGTCGCTGGAAATACCGCAAGCCATCAATAGCGAATTCGGGAGCGCCGTAGTGCAGATGATTGATCCCTATTCATATCGTGCAACGCTCACCATGCCAAAAATGCTTTTTATGGGTACTAATGATCCCTATTGGACTGTTGATGCCGTGCAACATTATATCAATGAAATTCCGGGACAAAATCTTCTGTGTTACGTAGCCAATGTAGGGCATAATCTGGGAGACGGCCGGAAAGCATTCGGATCATTACACGCATTCTTCGACATGACGCTTCAACGAAAGCCATATCCCGAATATGAATATTCGATTTCCCAAAAGAACAAAAGGATCAGCATTGACGTCACAACTGCCAATTTCCAGCCGGAAAGCGTTATTTTGTGGATTACCGAATCGGATAGCCGCGACTTTCGCAGTTCAAAATGGAAAGACCTGGATTTTTCATCCGGAAAGAAATCTGACATCAATATAACATTTTCCCATCCCAAAAAAGGTTATCAGGCTTTCTTTCTCGAATTGATCTGTAAAGATGCAAAAGGAAACGAATATTCGTTGACAACCAGACCTTATGTTGCCGATCAAAAACAAGTGCATGGCGTCGCAAAAGATTAATTCATAGATGCATTTCTTTCTTTACCTGTTTTGTTTTTCTTTTACGGTTTCACTTTTCGCTCAAACAGCCACTCATTTCGTTATTCCGCCATTTCAACCGGCGCCGGACAGACAACTGCAATTTCCGCTAAAAACGGAAAGCATGATCTATTCCGACAGTCTTGTTGCCATAGCGAAAGAAAATATTCAGCAGTATCCTGCGGCAAAAGCGATTAAGGATCATATTGTTCAGGCTGCCGATAAATGGTTTACTTTTTCAGATGAGGAACTTACCGTACTCATGTCGGATGCGCGTGTTCCGCGTGCTTTCGATTTATGCGCCAAAGGCTGTCCCGTTCATGGAGATACGGTGTTTAAAATAGGAGGTTTTTATCCATGGATCATTGATTTGAAACATCCTTTTCAGGTACGCTGTCCGGTTGACGGTCAGGTGTTTCCTTCTGCGGAATACCCGGACGACGGTTGGGGCTGGATATCTCCGGATGGCGAACGTTATTGGTTTGTGGCCTATGCGAATCACTGGACGTGGTACGATCACATTATACCCGGAATATTGAATCTGGCGCGGGCGTATCTTCTTACCGACGACAACCGGTATGCAACCCAAGCCGCTTATATGCTGTACCGCATGGCGTCGGTTTATCCTTCGATGAATCATGAAGATCAGTCGCGGTACGGATTAATGTCCAAAAGTCGGGGCGAACGGTATACCGGAAAGATCGTCAACCATATCTGGGAAACAAATGTGATCGAACAGGCTGCGGAAGCATACGATCTGGTATGGAAAACTATTGATACGGATCGGTACCTGCAAAAACGCACGGGAAAGACAGGAAAAGAACTGCGTACCTTTATCGAGGCCAATATTTTGGAAGACGGATTGGACGCCTTTAATGATGACAAAATAATAGCAAATTTCGGCAGGCATCAAAGCGTTTTGATCACCGTACATTTGTCGCGTCAACACGCCGAAATGGAAAAGGCTTTTGACAAAATAATTCATGAACCATCGTCCGTAGCAGGTAAAAACGGGTTGATCTACGCTGCATACAATCAAATATTTCGAGATGGAATACCTTTTGAATCACCTGGATACAACGCCGGTTGGCTTACAAGTTTTATGGAGATTGCGGGAAAATTACCGGCAGAAAACAGAGGGCTGCTGACAAATTTTCGGTTCAAGCAAATATTTGACTGGCCTTTGGATATGGTCGCCATCGGAAAATATACACCCGACATCGGCGATTCGGGATCAACGCTGGGGGGATTGGCCGCCCGATCTTCTGCTATTTATCATCCGGCTTACGACTTGTATCACGATCCGCGTTATTTGCCATGGCTCAATCTTTCGGGTGAAAAAAGTTTTAACTCTTTTTACGCTTTGTTTCGCCGACCTCTCCCCGATTTTCCCGTGCTAAAAGATTCCCGTGCCGTTGACGTCCAGCCATCACGCCTTTTTGCAGGTTATGGATTTGGCATTCTGAATAACCGGACAGATGAAACGGCGATTGCACTCACTTACGACATACATTACGCACACGATCATTGGGATTATCTGAACTTCGAGGTCTTCGCCAACGGACAAAAAATGATGCCCGATTTGGGTTATCCCGATGCGATGAATGATTTCGTTGCGGAAAAATTCACGTGGTCTATCAATACTGTTTCGCACAATACGGTGGTAGTAGATCAAAAACGTCAGCAAAGAAAACTGCCCGGCACATTGCACGATTTTGCAGATGGAGGTTTTGCGCGTACTATGGATGCTTCTTCCCCGCCATACGAAAATACTTCGGAATACAGGCGAAATATCGTCATGGTTGATACGGAAGACGGACAAAGTTATGCTGTTGATTTTTTCAATGTTTGCGGAGGAACGCGACATGACTATTTCTTACACGGTCCGCCGGGGAAAACATTTTGTGCCGCAGATGAATGGAACGACATTTTACCGGGTACTTTTGCCGGGCCAACAGTGGAAACAGGGTATTTGTACGACGATGAAAAACTTCTTCTGCAAGGAAAACAAATTGGATATGGCTCATATTGCGGATCAGGGTTTCAACATTTATTTCATGTACAAAACCTGAAAAGCGGGAAAGGTATTCTGGAATATCGCCACATCAACGACGAAGATGCACGATTACGGATTTTCCCGCTACCGTCCGAAAAGCAGGAAATCTTTATCGCCGATGCCTATGATAAGCCCAGAGCAAAAAATCATCTGATCAAATATTTGATTTGTACCGGAAAAACCGACGGGGATGCACCTTTGAAAAGCACGTTTGTCAGTGTTCTGGAACCCTATAAAGGCGAAAAGCATACCCTCAAAGAAGCTCGTTCGGAAAAACCGGATCGGGGAAACGGACATGTGGTTGTCGTGGAACGGGGCGATTATACAGATGTAATCATTTACGACCCTGTCGGTTCAACAAAAACATTGAATCGTTACAAACTTCAAACGGATGCGGTCAGCACAGTAGCAACCTTTGATCCATCGGGAAAATTGACCCGCGTCTTTTTCAGTTGTGGTTCTTATCTTCATTGTCAGGGGAAAAAATTCACTGCCGAACCGATCGCAGGAAAGGTAATTTCTGTTGACGCCTTAAAGCGCACATTACAAGTCGAACTCGAAACCCAAAACCCGAAACTCGAAACCCCTCTTGTTGCGCATTTTACAAACGCTTTCAGAACAACGGTACATCCTTTATCGTCAGTAAATGTTTCCGGTAAGATATCCGACATCAAAGTGAAAGATGACTTTTTGACCGGATATTTCCGAATTGAAGAAGTGGAAGGAAACATATTGAAAACCGCTACGGCGCTGCCATTCTACCGCCAATACACCGGTGCAACGATTCTTGATCAAAATTATCGTCCGTTGGCTCTTCTTGCGGAATCGAAAAAAGATGAACTAAAATTGAATGAACCTGTCGCTTTTGCATTAAAACCCGGGGATACAGCCTGGATATGCAACATTGGCTGCGGCGACGAATTTTTGATCAAACCTGTTTTTACATGGGAAGAATCAACCAAATAAAATATTTCTATTTTTGTGAAAATTTTAAATCAGATATTCAACCATGAAATGGTATTATTTTCTATTACCGGTCATGCTTGTTGCAGCATGTACCGAATCACGTTCCGCTAAATCCGGCGGTGCAAACGTTGAAGCAACCGATACGACTTCCTTTACCCGACAGACAAAACAAATTGACGTCCCCACATGGTATTATGCCCATTTCGGTGCGGATTACACTTTGGAGGTGCCAGCCGAGGGTTTCGGCGGATGGGAAAAGACGGTTTTACCTCTTTGCCCGGAACACACGGCGTTATGCGTGATGCATGCATGGGACAACCCGGATCAGGATTTGTTTCCCGGTATTTACAGCGCTGTGGAATATTTACCGCGAGCAGCGGAGATTTTTAAGACCAGGATGCCGGCTCTGTTAAAAACTTTTCGGGATGCGGGTATTCGCGTGATACATATTGAAAGCGGTGAATATGTCCATAAATATGAGGCTTACAAGCGAACGCAGGAACTCATCCGCGAACAGTTGACCGATTGCCGGAAAGCGCGGAATTATGCAATGCCGCATCCTGCACCCGACCCTGTTTATCAAGCATTGCACAAATTTCGCGGCGATTATGTACACCCCGGCACGGAGAATAAAGAAAGTATTCGAGGAGCAGTGCAAGTGCGCGATATTCATGAAAGCGTGAAACCCTTGCCCGGCGAATACATGTTGACAGATTCCGATGAATTGCAGGCCGTATGTGCGCTGCACGACATCAATCATTTGATCTATGCCGGGTTTGCACTGAATTGCTGT
>Ga0082212_10006942_pt1 | contig 15094 bp, 14 predicted proteins | sample TergutNt197P3_FD_71548 | JGI IMG/M metagenome (GOLD analysis project Ga0082212, IMG submission 71548) | Neocapritermes taracua P3 segment gut microbial communities from Petit-Saut dam, French Guiana - Nt197 P3 | ecosystem: Host-associated > Arthropoda: Insects > Digestive system > Gut ...
TATAATGATCGAACAAGGGGTAATGCTCTGAGGCTTCGAGCAATAGGTCATTCACTACGCGATTTACGATTTGGTCGCATGACCTCCGGGCGTCCGCCTCATCAGTCTTTGTTAAAGTACCGGATGAAACAGCGTACTGGAGTGACCTCACGGCGACGATACTGGAATATTTGGAATATACCTGATCTGATGATGAATCTGCCATTTTCTACACTACCTCCACATCACCGCGTTTTTTCGTTTTAGCGGCGTCCTTGCGCCCGGCGTTATGCGCATCCGCCTCAGCCTTGGCTTCTTCGAGGCCGCCTAAGATCGAGGGCTTCTTATCAGGGGCTTTCTGCTCCTGCGGAGCCTGTTCAGGTTTCTGCCCGTCAAGCTTCTGTTTCGCCCAAACCGGCAGCTTTGCAATATCCGCGATGCCCTCGATCTCTTCCCGGTGGTACACCGCTGTTTTATCGCTTGCGAGTTCCTTGCAGAATATTGAGCGCCCTATTGCGTCAGGGCGCGCGCCATTACCATGGGTACACATGACGATTTGGCTCATGCCGTCGCGGTATTCCGGTTTGAGCGCGTCTGCTTTGACAATGATCAGCTTGCCTGTATAGTCAGCGTCACCGCCGCCCGGCAAGCAATGCTCCGCTGTAAGTACGGCATTATTCCCCCCATGCTGTTTGAAACGCGAGTCCCGCTCCGCCACTATCGCTTCAAACTGGATATTTTGACGCGATAAGAATTCCCGAATAGCTAAAAAATAATCTGAGAAAGCTGCTTTATCGTATGTATGGCTATCTATCGAGTTATATACAAGATACTGCTGCCCGCCGCCAGCCTCCGCATTTTCAGCAAGGGTGATCGTGACGCCCCCGATCTCCACGCCCTGCCTGAATATGCCCTCGCTTTCGTCAAACAGCTCTGTTTCAAATTCCCCGTTGATCACACGCAAGCGTTCCTGCACTTTGCTTTCTATATACTGCACCGCGCCCTGCGATATATCCTCGTTGTAAACCCAATCGGGGTTATCCGTCGTCATTTCAAACGGGCATAGCTCAGAAAGCGTATCAAGCGGCTCTTTGAGCGTAGTAAAGTAATCAACGGCCTGATCTGTAAAATTGCTTATATTTTCTTCAAAGAAGGTAACGATCGCGTTAAAATCTATATGATCGGCCTGAGTAAAATGGCTGTTGTTTCCCATAATGGCCAATTCTGCGCGCAGCCGGTTACATAAAACTGCATCGTATACATAAGGGAAACTGCCACTTGCAAAATCCTTCCCTGTAAATTCCATTGCGAACTTGTCCTGCGCCCTCGCATTTTCGGCTGATTCCAGCCAGTCGCCGTGCCGGTCCCGCGAATGGCTGCTGTGCCATTCGCCATTTTTATCACGGTAAATAATAAAGGGCTCAGTCGAGCCGCTTTCCACTTCCGGCATTATTTGATCGATTGCTTCGCTAAATTTCATATCTTAATCCAACCTCCATATCTCTGCGCCTTTTTGGTTTTTCGCCTTCCTTGCGCCCCGCGTTATACGCTGCCGCTTCTGTTTTCGCATCTTCGAGCATCCCGAAGAGCGAGGCTTTGACTTCAGGGCTTTTAGCTTTCTGTTCAGCTTGCGTTTCTTTGATGATCCGCTTTGCCCATTTCGGCAGTTTGCTTATGTTGGCGATCCCCTCGATATTCTCCCGGTAATACACATTCCTTCTTTTGTTTACGAGTTCATTGCAGTACACATACCGCCCTTTTGCGTTAGGGCGCGCGCCGCTGCCGTGGGTACACATGACTATCTGGCTTTCAGCATCGCTGCGTTTCGGCACGAGATAGTCTGCTTTAACGATCAGTAGCTGGCCCGTATAATCCGCGTTATTACTGTTCTTGATACAATGGCTGGAGTTGAGCATAATGCTCGCGTTTACGATATTAAGCCTTCCGAGTGCAGCCTTTTCAATGTGATATACCGCGTCAGCCGATAGGTCCTCGTTATATAGCCAGCACGTTTTCTTCGTCGCCATTTTATACGGGCACATCTCACTAAGCGTTGCGAGCGGTTTTTCGAGCGTAGCCAGATAATCTGTGGTTTCCCGCGAAAAAGCGCCGACATTATCATCGAAGAAAGATGAGAGCGCTTGAAACTCGTCTACGTTTTCATCTGCGCTTCTAGCGACATAGTATTCCGCGCGTACCCTGTCGCGCAACACGGCGTCATAAACCCGCGGATAGGTAGCGTTTGAAAAATCCTTGCCCATGTATTCGACTGCCAGCGGGTCTTGTTTCATTATTTCTTCAACCTTACCAAGCATGTACCCGTTTTGATCATTGGTGTGGTCACAATGCCAGCCTCCTTCATTGTCACGGTAGATAATTATGGGCTCATCCGACCGACTGCGCACATCGGGCATCATTTTGTTTATGGCTGCGGTGAAATCCATAGCTCTCACCGGCCCCTCTCAGGAGGCTCATAACCGTCCACAGGGGCGGCATTGCGTTCTGTTTTGAGCTGTTCCAAGTTTTCAAGCAGTGACTCCTTTTTCACGCTGTCGCCCTTCGGGTCGTTATTTCCGATGATCCCGTCGATATTGTTGTAATTGCATTCGGCGTCCATTTCAGCGTTCGCCAGATAGTTGAGTATAGAAAAATCGCGCCCCTGCCTTTGGCGCGTGTATTCGTGAGGCATTGTTTTCCCGCCTTTCTGATATTTTGAGCATGAAAAAACAGAGCGGCGCAGAGTAGAGCGCCACCTGTTACCTTGCATCCATGTTTTGCAGATTGCTGGCCTTGCCGGCTCTTTCCTCGGCCTTGTCCTCCGCTACTCGCGCCGTTTCCTGCAACGCTTCATCCAGCATATCCAAGATCGAAGGTTTCTTTTTTTGCGTATGAGGCTCAGCGTTTCCGGCAGTGCTTTCAGCCTTATTGCGCCCCTGCTTTTTTGCCGGGTTTTCCTCAGCCGCACCAGTTACAACATTTTCCTTTTTTGCGGTATTGCCCTTAATAATCAAGTCGTAGCCCATGCGCTTAGCGAAACGGATAGCCTGCAACCGCGTATAGCATTCTTCGACGACAGTGTTGTTGCTATGGTTTTCCGGCCTGCCCTCAATGATGAAGTAGTGGCCGCGGTTCATCTTCCTTATATACGCAGGCCCCATATTGCTACCCCCCAAAGTCCAGCTTGAAGTTGACAAAACCGCTACCTGTATCATCAAGGATAACTATAGCGTCATACTTTTTACCGGTCTTTCCCGAAAACAGGCCCTTTAAGGTAACGCGCCCTTCTTTGAGCAATGCTGCGGCGATAGCTGATGTCAGCGGCTTCTTCTTCGCTGTCCAGAACTTTGATGATTTCCACATTTTGAACTCACAAGTAGCGCTGTCGCAGAAAAAACCTTTAGCGCCTTCGCGTACCGGCGATCCGCAACGCGGGCAGGCTCCAATCGGTTCGCTTGCTGTGTTATTGCCGCCGAACAGTCCCACAAACTCCGGCTTCGGGGCATTGTTCTCTTTTACGACGCACTTTATATACGCATCAATACCAGCCATAAAAACATCGGCGGCAAGTCTTCCGTATTGCACTTCTAGGAGCCTGTTTTCCCATTCCGCAGTGAGTTTCGGCGAGGTGAGCGTTTCCGGCAGGACCGCAATGAGGTTTTTTCCCTTATCTGACGGGATCAAGTTTTTCTTTTGCCTGTCCACATAACCGCTTTTAACGAGTTTTTCTATTATCGTGGCGCGTGTTGCAGGCGTCCCCAGCCCCCGGCGCTCTATATCCGGTGACGCGTCGGCGTTTCCCGCCGTTTCCATGCCTGAGAGCAGTGTATCTTCCGTATAATGCTTCGGCGGCGAGGTCGCGCCCTCCTTTACTGCGGCGGCCACATTGTTAAAAACCTGTTTTTCCGACAGTTCAGGCAAGGAATTATCATCCTCGCCGTCATCGTTGCCGTCTTCCTGAGTTTTCCAGCCCGGAGTTAGTACGGTTTTGCCCTTCGCTGTAAAAATGTACCCGCCGCAATCGAGAGTGACCGTTACAACCTCATAGACATGATTTTGCGAAACTGCGGCGATAAGCCGTTTGCGGATAAGCTCAAATATCGCGTGCTCCCCGACAGGCAGGCTTGACATGTCGGCGCTGCGGCTCTCCAGCGTCGGGATTATGGCGTGGTGGTCGCTCACAGGACCGACGATGCGCCCTATATCCGGCTCAAACCCTGTATCACCGATTATTTTCAATACAGTTTCTCGCATGTCTTCCGTTATATGTCTTGCGTCGGTACGCGGGTAAGAGGCACAGTGCTTTTCATATAATGACTGGATGTATTCCAATGTCTGCTGTGCGGTGTACCCTAGCAGGCGGTTCGCGTCCCTTTGCAACGTGGTGAGGTCGTACAGCTTCGGCGGCGCAGAAGTCTTTGTTACACGCTCGATGCTTGTCACCGCGGCGCTCTGGCCTTCGCAGCCGGAGCGCGCCGCTTCCGCTGATGCCTGGTCCTTATGCCGTTCGCCCGCCGCCGAAAACCCAGCGCCGTTTCCGGGATCGCCGCATGTGATCTCCGGCACATAAAACGGCTCTTTTACAAACGACGATATATCATCTTCGCGCTTGACGAGCATTGCGAGGGTCGGGGATTGTACTCGGCCTACATGCAGTGAAGCCCCGTACAGGATCGATGCAAGCCGCGTTGCCGATATGCCCACTTCCCAATCCGCGCGCTCGCGGCATGTCGCGGCTGCATAGAGGTTGTCATATTCAGCGCTGTCTCTGAGGTTTTCAAAGCCAGCCTTGATCGCCGCGTCCTCCATGCTGCTTATCCACAAACGTTTCATTGGTTTTTTGCAGTTAGCGTATTCTACGACCTTACGGAAGATATTCTCGCCTTCACGCCCGCAGTCGCAAGCATTGATGACGCACTCAATATCGTTACGCTCCATCAGGCTTTTCAATATATTCAGTTGCGCCTCTTTACCCTTTGACGGCACAGATTTCCACTCGTCAGGGATGATGGGCAGGTCATCATACCGCCATTTAGCAAAGTTCCCGTATGCGTCAGGCGCTGCGAGTTCGAGCAGATGCCCGATGCACCACGATACGATGTAGCCGCTTTTTCCGCTGATAAAAAAACCGTCCCCGCGCTCGTTCGCGCCAAGGACGGAGGCTATTGACTTCGCTACCGATTGTTTTTCACAAATGACCAGATTATACAAATCACGTTCCTCCTTTATCTGTTATTATTTCTATTTCTTTGGTATACTTGGTGAAAAAACTGTGGAGGTTCACATACGATGGGAAAGAATATAGTTGTGCTGTCAGGCTCTCCGAGGAAAGACGGCAATACGGATAAACTTGCCGCCGCTTTCATCGAGGGCGCGGAGGCTGCCGGAAAGAGCGTCACTCTTTTCCGGGTGGCTGATATGAAAATAGGCGGGTGTTTAGGTTGCGGGCATTGTTTTGAGGAAAAGGGCGTCTGCGTACAAAAAGACGATATGCCGCAAATATTGGACGCGTACCGCAAAGCCGACACGCTTGTTCTGGCTTCGCCGATCTACTTTTTCAGCGTTTCCGCGCAGTTGAAGCTTGCCATAGACCGCACATATGCCGTTATTTTCGACAAACCGCCTATAAAGCAGGCGGCGCTGCTGATGACATGCGGCGACGGCGGCACGAAAGCGGCGGAAGGCGCCGTCGCTATGTACAATAATATGTGCTTCTTTTCAAAATGGGATGACGCCGGCGTTATAATCGTGGGCGGGCTTCATGGCAAAGACGAGATAGCCGGGCGCGACGAACTTGCTCAGGCGCGGAAGCTGGGGCAGGAGATATAGCCGCATGGCTAAGAAAAGAGCAGGCAGCAAACCGCACGGTCACTATTGCTGGGTCTGCGGCGAACATAAGGCAAATGAGAAGTTTTCGGGGCGGGGCCATGCTACGCATATGTGCAAAAAATGCCATGCACTCCCTGTAGCAGAACGAAACAAGATAGTGACGATCCACAAGTTGGAGAACATGGCGTTCCGTTATCTGAATGAAACAGAGATCAAGTGGCTGCGTAAAAAGCTGAACGACCCTAACCCCGAAGTCCGTGATGCAGCCCTCGCGGCGCATTCCGTAAAATTTCCGCGTTATGAACGCAGCAAAGCAAAAAAGGGTTTGACGGCATACTTTCTTGAACTGTTCATTCATTGCGGTATCTACGACGAGTGGGGCTACGAATTTGACCTGAACGCACGAGTGTCATTAGACCATAACGGCACACTCCGCTGTACCGACTATGCCTCGCCGGAGGGTGAACAGGAAGATGAAACAGTCGTTGACATTAAAGAAGCCCGCTCTTTTTTGAAATCAGTCATCCATAACGCTGACGCATTGTTTTGGGACGAGGACCTGAGCGATGCGGAGCCGGGCGCGTATGACCTGTACCTCGACATATTGCCTGAATACCGTCCCGATTATGACGGTTACGATGAGGACGGCGAAGAATATGATGAAGGCGGCAACGATACCGGGCAAGCATCCCCGGACGATGGCAGTGAACCGATATGGTCATTGACACTTGAACTTAACAACGGAGAAGAGAAGAAGATCACTTTCTACAATCAAATGCACGACGAGCCTCAGTCTTTGTTTTGGGCTCTTATGGAGTGGTTTGAGACGGATGAAAGCGAGGATTTTGACGAGTATGAATAAACGCACAGTATTAAGAGCATTAGAGAAAACAGGCAGGGGGAGATAATGCCGAAACTATACTATCAGGGCCACGGCAGCTACCGCCTGACCGCTGACGACGGGCGCGTTATCTATGTTGACCCGTACACAGGCACGGGCTACAGCCCTCCAGCTGATATAATACTCGTCACACATCAGCACGGCGACCACAACCAGTTAGGCAAATGCACCCAAAAGCTAGGATGCCGCGTTATAACGAACAAAGAAGCCCTTGCTGGTGGTACTCACAACAGTTTTGACGTGGACGGTATACTCATTCAAGCTGTCGAAGCCAAAAACCTCATGCACAGCCCGAAGAAGTGTGTAGGGTACATCATCACGGTTGACGGCGTTAAGATATATGCATCCGGCGACACGTCAAAGACTACGCAGATGGCGGGTTTTGCTGACTTGGGGCTTGATTACGCCATACTCTGCGGCGACGGCTTATTCAACATGGGCCTGAAAGGGGCCGCAGAGTGCGCGCGGATCATCGGGGCAAAGCATAACATCATCGTCCACCTGAACCCGCGCGCACTTTTTGACCGCAAAAAGGCTGAAAAATGGGACGCCCCGAATAAGCTGATAGTGGAACCGGGCGAGGAGATCGACCTTGGGTAGATACATGAGTTTGAAAAGATTTACTCGGCTTTTTACAATAATCATTGCCGTTGCCCTGATCCTGACCGGCTGCGACATGCTGCCGTCAGGCGGATCGCATGGTACGCTAACAGCGCCGCCTCCATCTGAAGCTGTAGATACCGGGCTTACAGTGTATTACATTGACGTCGGGCAGGCGGAAAGCGCGCTCGTCGTCTGCGACGGTTCAGCCATGCTGATTGATGGCGGCAACGCCGCTGACTCCGACCTTATATATGCCTTCCTCCAGAGCCACGGCATAACTCATCTTGAAAAGATCGTAGCGACGCACGGGCATGAGGACCATGTCGGTGGCCTCAGCGGCGCGCTCAATTACGCCAAAGCCGACGCCGCGCTATGTTCGGTGACGGAGTTCGACAGCAAGGCGTTCAATAATTTTGTCAAATACCTTGATGAACAGGGCGTATCTATCACAGTCCCGAACCACGGCGACACGTTCATGCTGGGTGGCGCGGAAGTGGTTATCGTAGGCCCGATAAAACCGTCGAACGAGCCGAACAATACCTCAATAGTCATGAAAATTACATACGGCGCTACGAGTTTCCTGTTTACCGCCGATGCGGAGTACAAAGAGGAATCGGATATAGTAGAAGCCGGTTATGACCTCTCTGCGGACGTGCTGCAAGTTGGGCATCATGGAGGCGAGACGTCGACGAGCTACCTGTTCCTGCGGGAGATAATGCCGCAGTATGCCGTTATTTCATGCGGCGAGCGCAACCAGTACGGTCATCCGCACGAAGATACGCTTTCAAGGCTGCGCGACGCCGACGTGACTGTGTTCCGGACGGACATACAGGGGACTATAACTTGCAAGAGCGATGGTAACACAGTCAGCTTCTCTGTGGAAAGGAACGCTGACGCGCAGACCAACCCCACGCAACAGCCGGAAGAGAAGTATACAGGCGAAGCGTTCTATATTGGAAACCTCAACACGAAGAAATTCCACCGCCCAAGTTGCTCTGGTCTGCCAAAGGAAGAAAACCGCGTTATATTTGAAACGCGCGAGGATGCCGTTAATGCAGGGTATGACGAGTGCGGCAACTGCCGGCCATGATGATAAGGAGCGTCACAAATGCGAAAAATTGAAGTTTTTTACGACTACGCCTGCCCGTTTTGCCTAAGAGGGCATGAATACCTGAAAGAACTGTTGCCTCAATACCCGGATATTGAGGTAGTCTGGCGTCCATGCGAAGCGCACCCCCGGCCTGAACAGTACGGGCCGCACAGCGATCTTTGCATACAGGGATTGTTCTATGCGCTTGAACGCGGCGTTGATGTATGGGAATACCATGAACGCATGTTCAATGCAGCGGCGAAGGAGCGCGTTAATATTGAGGACGCCGAAGTAGTGGCGGGACACGCACACGGTTTGCTTGATACAGGGGACTTACTCGCCGTGCTTCAAAACGGTACATACGAAAGGGCAGTGCTGGACGCCAATGACTATGCGTATGAGCAGTCCGAGGTCTGGGCAGTCCCTTCATACCGCATGGACGGGCGTAAGCTGGATTCCGTCGAAGGCGTGGGTATATCAAAGGAGCAGCTTGCGGCTTTTATGGAAGAGAAATGACGATGCGGCAACGCAGAATCAGTGATTAAAATACGCCGGTACACTGTTTCGTGTCACAGTGTACCGGCTTGCGCTATTGTTTTACAAAACGCCCGCGTCAATCCTCGTCGGACATATCTTCATCATCGTAATCGTCCATGTCCGCCTCGACGTCGTCGTCGAAACCCTCGTCATCATAATCGTATCCGCCGTTTTGCTTCGGGCGCACTATCTTGAAATAGTAGCCAGCGCCGCCTACGGCGACAACGGCGATCACAATGAAAATCAGCGTAGCGTTCCCGCCGTTTTTCTTTTCAGGCGCAGGCGGCGGGTCAGGTTCAACAACCGGTACCGGCTCCGGTTCTGCGGCTGGCGCTTCTGTTTCCCTTACAGGCTTGCCGTCGCCCGGTTTGGCAAGTGACATCAGATCGTTCTCCGTGACGGCGTTGAGCAGGTACACATTCTCCGTGTACCGCTGGCGGTCTACAATAAGGTAGAACACATTGCCGTCCTCGGTCTGGATGGAGAAGAACTCCTTGCCGTCGTCATCAGTCAAATTGTCAACGACCGTGCCTGTTCCGTCCGGAGTGAATACGTTCGGTGGCTGGGTATCAACAATTTCCGGTACCGGAACCGGCTTCGGTATCGGTTGCTCAATTATCACTTGCTCCAGAGCCTCGATGTACGCTTCCATATCGAGGTCCACCAAGGCATTAGCAGATACTGGAAACAATAACGCGCCCATGGCGAGCATGAGTGCAAGCGGCAGTAATAGTCTAGTTTTCATCGAAATACGCATTGCGATTATCCTCCTGTTGTGTTGTTTTTATAGGTTGAATGCCGGAAACGCCTCTCGCGCCGCCCGGTTTTTCGTTGCGCAGGGACTGGATCAGCGACGATAGTTCCGAGTCGCTTACATTCCCGCCCCGGACGAGCGTGACGATATGGTCGTCCTCAAGCTCTGTTTTTTGGCGCTCCAGTATGCGGAGCTTTGACTGATTTTCGGAAATTTTCGCCTTTATCCTCGCTATTTCCGTCTTTATCTTTTCTATTTTCGGGTTTGTGACCATAGAGAACCTCCATTCACGAATATGTGTATGCCAGAGTTTCAGTTATACTAAAAAGCCATGCAGATATCCGTATATGAATATCTGCATAACCCCGCAAAAAAATTTTCAATTACGCTATGGCAGCCTGCCGTATCCAAAGAAATGGTCTATCCAATACTGCGTCGTGACACTTGCATAAGATGTGGGATTTCCAGTATGGATCATCATCCCGTTTCCGACATATATCCCGACGTGAGTGGCTGCGTTGGGGTCGGGCGCGTCATAAGTCTTCCAGAAAAATATGAGGTCGCCCGGTTTAGCGTCTACGGGTGAAACAGGTGTGCAGGCATTATATAACCCTTTAGCGCCCAATCTGCCGAGATCCCATCCTGAGTGATTGACTACCCAACTGACGAACCCGCTGCAATCAAATCCCGACGTAGGGCTATATCCGCCCCAGACATAAGGCAGGCCCAGATGCTTTTCCGCTTCGGACAGCATGGCTGCGAAAACGGCGTCGCCCAGCGCTTCCGGCGGCACATCGTATATGAGGGGCTCCTTGCGGCTCGCGTAAGGGTTGCCCTCGAACAGTTCCGGCCTGTTGCCCTGCGACATCATGTAAACGTTGTGCCTTTCGGCTTCCTCCTGCGTGAAGTTTTCCAGCGCTACGTTGCCCAGCGACCTGTTTTTCAGTGTCACGTTGAGGATGTGGTAATCATACTCGACAAGTTCGGGCGTGACTCCGCCATTTCCATCGGGAAAATATTCGATCCTGTGGCGTTTTTCTGTCACCGGCGTCAGGGTCAGCGTGTACTGCTGCGCGAACAGCGCGGCGAGTTCTTCCTGCACATCCTGCCGCGTATAGTCGTAGTATTTCACCGTAAGGTAGCTGGCAAGCGTGTACGGGTCATGCCCGATCTCGTCAAGGAAGTACCTGTACTCATCGTAACCGGGATGATCGGTTTCCGTATTGCCGACCTTTGCCGCAAGCTGCGTTTCAAGCGCGGCGTAATCCGCGTCGGCCCCTGTGATGTCATCGTCTTCCGAGAGGTACGTCGATGAAGCCAGCCCGCCCATGCCGCCTAAGTTCATGCCCCCGAACGCACCGACGAGAGACACGATGCAAAAAATGAACAGGGTGATCAATACGACCGCGCCGGCCGCTACAGGGTGCCGCTTGACAACATTAGCGGCAGACTTTCCAACGTCTTTGACGGCTGCGCCAGTCTTTTTTGCGCGCTTTGCCGCCTTTTGCGCCTCGCGGGCGGCTTTGGCGTAATCCTTCTTTATTTTCCGCTTCTGCATGGCGCGGGTCAAAAAGTTGCTTTTTAGCTTCGGGTTCTGCGCGAGCGCCTTTTGGTATGTCAGGTTGATGGACTTCTTCGTCGCCGCCCGTTCGAGTTTTGCCACTTTCTTATACGGAGCCATTTTATGGTGGCGCAGCGCGGAACGGACTCCGGTTTCGACGACCATCTCGGCTCGGTGCGCGGCTTTAATGCCGACGTTCTCATGCTCAACCTGATATACCTTTCGGTGCGCGCCGCGCAGGGCTGTTCGCCCCACGGCTTTCGCGGGGCGCAGCGGCAGCGGGCCTTTCAAATGCTGCTTCTGCGATTTTAATGTTTTTTCAAACTTGAGTTTTTTGCTTACAGCGCCGCTTTTTTCGTCAATGACGCTCACCCTGCGCAGCTTACGCTTCGTCGGGAGGTCGCCACGCGCCCGTTCTAGTTTTCCTGTGACACGCTCGGCTTGCCTTTGGGCCTTATCCAGCTTCCGGCTCTTTATTATCGAGCCGGCGGGGGCTTCATCAGGCGCGAATTGAAGCTTTCCGGGCTTCGCGGTTTCAATCACGGCGTCGCCAGCGGGCGCGTCAGCTTTAGAGCGGTGGGTTTGTCGCTGTAGCGGTCCGGCATCAGATGCCGAACCGCCCTGTTTTGTGGAGTGTGTTTTGCCGGGGCGCTGTTTCAGTTTTCTTTGCGGGGCAGCTTCATCCGCTACGAACCGGAGCTTGTCATGGCTGCCGGTATTGAGGCGCGAGCCCTGATGCCCGTTTGCCGGCTTCGCTGTCTTTTTAGACTGCACCGCGGCAACGGGTATTTCCGTTACGCTGTCCGTTGCCGAAGGCATTTTCCCGTCTGCTGTTTTGTCGGGCTTTGCAAATCCATCATGCTTTGCAATTACTGAGGTTTTTCCCTCGCTGCTGATACGCCGATCCTGTTTACTTTGCAGGGCGGCTGCTGGCTCGTGTCCATTAGCGTTATACTTAACACGGCTGTCTGCACCGTACTGTGAAGGCCGGGCGTCTGTTGCAGTTTCCGGCGTCGCGGGACCAAACCGCTCAACCGCTGGCTGTGCCGGTTCGCTGCTGGGGGCGGGGACAGCGGGTGCAGGAGCATCCCGCAAGGCGCTATTGTCAGACAGCGAGTGCAGTTCCTCTGCCGGATGCTGCGGTCCGTCGTTTTGCGAATATTGCCGCTGTTTATTATTCTTACTGCGAGCAGGCGCGCCAGACCTGCGAGCATCATGAGCGCCCGCTTTTTCAGGCGTCGCTGGCGTTATATAGCCTGCTTTGTCATTATCTGCTTGAAGTGTATATGTGCTGCCGTGGCCTTTGCCGGATATTTCCGGAGTTTCGCCCATCGCTCCCGGATCGCTCCGACCGGATGCCTGTTTATGCCTTCCGGCGTTTTCATGCGACGCGCCAATATCCGGCCTTTTCCCGGATTGGGAAAAGGTCTGCCGCCCTGCTTTTTCAGCGTTCAGGTCGATGTCTGCTTCGCGTTTGCTTACGCGGATATCCTCGCCGGTTGCCGCGTTGCGTTCCACAAGCCCATCGCGCGTGTTTTTTAGCGCGACCTTGTCGCGCGCCTTATACCCGCCGCGGCTCATAGCGCTGTCTCTTTAGCTTTTGCGCGCTGCTGGACCTGCGCTTCACGCTTAGCCTGCTCGATAAGCTCAATATTCTTATACAGCTCATTGAGTAGGGAAGGCTTTTCCTCGATCGCGCGTTCCGCCTGCTTTGGTTTCTTGCCGTTTCCGCGCGCCTCCTGCCTTGCGGCTACGTTATTCTCAAGCTGGCCGAGGCTTTCAATCGCTTTATCTACTGTTTTCTTCATGCCTGTCAAAATGGCCCTATCAGTCTTGTACGGCGCGCTGATCGCTTTAGCGAGTTTGCCGTTTTCCTTTTCCGTGTCTATAGGCTGTTTGCCGGCAAGCACACGCCCCATGTTGCGAATACCCAGCCCTGTTTTATGGTATTGCTTGGAAAAGGCTTCGATCTTCGCTATCGCTTTATCATCGGTTTTTATATTTGCGTCAATGTTCTTGCTAATAGACTGTAAATTGCCCTTGATATTGAAGAAGGACGCCAGCTTGTCGAGCGCTGACGCACCTGTTTCCTTAAACGCGGCGACGGCATTTTTGCAACCATCCACGATGTTGTTTTTCAACTCCGCGAGCTGCGCCTTGATTTCCGCTACTTTGGTTTCGAGGCTCCTGATCGCGCTTTTAAGCGCGGCTTTGACAGGGTGGCCTTGCAGCTCCTTCATATCGTCAAGCTGCGATTTCATTTCTGCGATCTTATCCTCTGCGCGTTTTACAAAACCTTCCATTTCGCTGACATGGCCGAGCAGGGCGGCAAGCCCGGATGCGTCCCTGCCATTGTCGCCAAGTATGCTGAGCAGTTCCTTGACATACTGGTTTTCTGCAAGCGGCGCATCTGCTGTCCCGTGTTCCGGGGGCGTCATATCCCCGGCGACTATCGCGGCATCCATGCTGCCATCGCCCATATTATGAGTTCCTCCGTCCACTTGTGGCTCAATGCTATGTGCAAGCTCACGTTCTGTTGGCTTTGCTTCAAACTCGACGCCAATAAAGTTGTCGGCGTCAAGGATATGCTCAGAGTTGCGCCAAGCGTCGGTAACGATCTCTTCCGCTTCGATCTTGTCCGCAGCTTCGACTGTGACCGTCTTTTTCAGCGTTTCGGTTATAGTAACGTCATAATCCTGCATTTCTTCGGCTGCCTGCCATTCTTGCATTTCTCTGTCCGTATTGGCGGCCTGCAGCGTCGTGGCTTCGTCCATACAATGGTTCCCCCTTTCTGAATATATGCGGCTTTGGGCGTTGCCTACCCAAGCCCGGCGCTACTCTCACCATGCGCGTAGTGTTGCTTTTGCGTTATGGCAGCCGTGGCCCTGTTTTCCCTGATCTCTGTTTCTGTCTCGCGCAGGAAATCAATAATTGACGGCTTTTCGCTCTCTGCGGCTTTTTTCAACTCGGCAGATGTGCCGGACGCAGGCTGCGCTCTCTGTATTGCAGAAACAGCCGCACGTTCAGCTTTGATCGCTTCATAATCGATCTTCTCTGCTTTTTCGGGGCGCAGGACGCCGAGGAAATCTGTGCGCTTCCATTGCGCGACCTCGCCGGTGATTAGGTTTTCGGCGTATATTGCCCTACTGCCGTCAATATCATAGTCCGCCTCGCTGTATTGGTTTGCCAGCCACAAGCAGTTTTCAGGGGCCTGTTTTTCCAGCGGCAGGGCTTCTTTGCCCAGCACAAGGGTCTGCCATGAGTATTGCAGGGACTGGCTGTTCGCAATAATATCTTTGCCGCCGAAAAACGGCAGGCTGCCCATGCTTTTGTACTCGCGCGCGTTCGTCCATCTGTGGATATACATGGAATCGTAGTCAGCCGGGTCCGCGCAAGCCTGATAGATGCCACCCCTTTTGAACTGGCTGGAAAAGCTATACTCATGCCCACCGATAGACAAATACCCATGCCCGAACAGCTCCCTTATATTGAACATTGCGGATGAATCCCATTTTTCGGCGCGCTCGATCACGTTCAGGAACGTATTATATTTCTCGAAATCGTATGGCTCGATCAGGTCCAGAAACTCCCTTGCGTAATGCAGTTCCTCAAAGATGGCTGGCGGCAGTATGCCGTGATGCCGCCCGAAATCCCCGGCGACTTGCGATATGGCCCACAATGCCCCGTAATGCTCGGCAGTGCCGCGTTTGCACGCTTCGATCTCATAGTCGCTGTCTTTTATTTTGCCGTTTGGAGCGTCTACGTTCTCAATGTATCTCAGCTTATATTTTTCATATGAAGCCGCTGCGTTGAAGTAGTCCTGAACATCCAACGGGGACGCAT
>Ga0082212_10006943_pt1 | contig 15094 bp, 14 predicted proteins | sample TergutNt197P3_FD_71548 | JGI IMG/M metagenome (GOLD analysis project Ga0082212, IMG submission 71548) | Neocapritermes taracua P3 segment gut microbial communities from Petit-Saut dam, French Guiana - Nt197 P3 | ecosystem: Host-associated > Arthropoda: Insects > Digestive system > Gut ...
TCAATGTTGGCGGCGGTTGTTACCGCCGGATGGGTGCCGGTTTTGATGGCGTAATTTTCGGCGGGAAGGCCGAATGCGTCAAAGCCCATCGGGTGCAGCACGTTGTAGCCGTTCATCCGCAGATAACGGCAGTAGATGTCCGTTGCGGTGTAGCCTTCCGGGTGGCCGACGTGCAAGCCCTGCGCGGAAGGGTAGGGGAACATATCAAGCACATAACGCCGCTTTTCTACGGGAAATGCGGGGTCTTCGCTTGCCGCAAACGTCTTGTGTTCTGCCCAGTACTTCTGCCACTTGGGTTCGATTGTCTCAAAAGGGTACTTCGCCATGATGGGAAATTGTACAAAAAAAACCCTTAAAACTGCAATCCGCCGAAGAGGCCCATTTTATGGGCTTCTTTTCCCCGCAAGTTTGCCGGCATCGACCCGCAAAAATCAGACGGCGCCGGATCGGAATTTCTGTTCTGGCGCAGGTAGTCGTAGGAAATACCGGCGAAAAACCCAAATCGTTCATACAGCTTGTACCCGGCTATAAGGCGAAGCTGTATAATCGTGGTATTGCTGCCCAGAAAAAATTTCCACCAGTCATCAGGGGAATTAACCGATAATATGTTGCCCCTGGAAAAATCTACATCAATAAAAAATTTGTCTATGGGAAACTCGAAACCAAATCCCCCTCGGCTAACTATCAGACTGTCGTTTTTTTTTGAGTGATTTATGGCGCCATTACTCATGCCATAGCTTGAATGGGTGTAAAAAATACGCGAACCGCTGCGGTAACCGGCGTTGAGGAACATCATGTCGTCCATGAAAACCGAAAAATGCTTCATGCCGCCCTTGACGTTGTTGACAATTCCGATGGGAATGACATTTCCCGAATCGGAAAAATTAACTAGGCCAACCTGGACAGAAATACCGTCTCCTTCGCTCCGCTGGTTTACCGGCGCAAACTGGATTCCCCAAATATCCCCGTCAATCCGGTTTATCAGCCCCGATGCCTGGATTCCGTAAAACGCGCCGGATGCGTAATTGTACACCCCCGCAATCTGGACTCCTCGTACAAGCCCCCTGGCCGAATTGTTGATGCTTGCAATTTGCGCCCCATCCATGTCTTCGGCGGCAAAATTAAAAAACCCGGAAAACTGAAGTCCCTGGACGCGGCCTGTATGTATCATTCCGATGGAAGCGGTACTGGCGCCCATAAGGTTGTGCCCCTTTCCCGCTATTGCCGCAAGCAGAAAAATGTTGGTTACCTTTCCGAACTGCGGATGAAATACGTCCAGCCCCGGAATAACCTGCAAACTGAAAAACTGCACCGGCGCATCATCTTTTACGGGGGTATTATCTTGGCCCTGATCCTGTGCAGCGAGATTCCCCAGTATGACAAACAATAATACTAATGCGTTAAATCCTTTTTTCATATTTCCTGATAATTATACCGGAAAACGGGCAATGATGGGAGTGGGGATTTACTGGAATATTTCACGCAAAGGCGCGGAGGCGCAGAGGACTGGGAGAATTTCGCAAATACCGCGTATATATATGGGAACTAGAGAATAGTGTTTGTCCCTTTAAAAGGTGCCTCCTATTCCTAACCCGAAACTAAAAAGCGGGAAACCAATTTCTGTTGGTATATCACAAATAATGAGAGGTTCAATTTTCACCCCTTTTTTGGTAATAAACCTCCAGCCAAGACCGGGACTTATTACAAAAGAACTAAACGAATCCTCTTTATGAGTACGCTCATCATCATCATAATATTGAAGACCACCAGCGCTAAAACCAAAACCTAAATTAGTAAAAAATGTTCCCTTAAACGGATACCAACGTCCGTGTGCCCCAACAATTAATGCCCACTCCCATTCAGTTCTTATAAAAGTAGTACTACCCAATACTGAAAAACGATTATTAAAAGAATATTCATAGTTTATGCCAATGTTAATTCCAACTGGAGGGACATAGCCCAAAAAGCCTGATATCGCATTTCTGGGTACTATGCGTTCGGTTTTCTGTGGCTCTCCGATTGGGTCAGAAGGATCGGGGCGCGTGTCTGAGCGCGTACCTGCGCCGGGCAGGAAACTGTCCAGAACAACATCCGGTATTATATTTTTGGTATATGCCCATTCTATTGAAGCTGTTTCGGTGGTTATTATCCGAAACCGTATGCGGTACTGATTGCCGATAGTTACAATCGAACCAAGAACCAAATATCGCGCCCCCAGTATCCGGCCGATGTTCTGGGCGGATGCTTCGCTTATTTCTCCCTGTAAATTAAGGTTGAGTTCCTCCCGAATTACATTGAGCTGCCTTCTTTCGACAGGTTTAATCTTGCCGATGTTAGCAATTACGCCATTTAGTTCGTCAATTACATAATTGGTTAATCCTTCCGATTCTGACTCAAAAGAAATTACAACAATGGATGATTGCGGCGGCAGCCTTCCGCTGATTCCATTGGCTGCTTCTATTACTGCCTCATCAAGCGTCTGGGCATATGCGAATGTTACCCCAAGAATTAAAGCGGCAAGACAAAAAATCTTTTTCATACGAAACTCCTTAATGTGTACATATATGGATGGTGAGAAAAAACAGGTGCATTTGAGGGGGAAAGGTATTCGCTGTAAGCTGGTGAAAAATAAGCTGCTAGATAGTTGACATGAATCTTATCGTTTCTAATTATAATTAGGGGACTGATCGGCAACAGGCAACAGGCAACAGGCAACAGGCAACAGGCAACAGGCAACAGGCAACAGGCAACAGGCAATGGCGGACTCTGCCCAAAAACGCTTAAAAACTTGCATTAATTGAAATATACACAAAACCGGAATTTTATGCAATAGGGCGCAATACCTCGGAAATTTGGGTTTACTTTATCCCATTTGTGAGATAAAATATAATTATGGAAGAACAAATTGAGAAAATTCCCCCTAAAAAGACTGAAAAAGTACGATTACGACGGTTTTTACTCAATTTAGGTAAATTAATTCTTGACGCTACAAAGTTAATTTTTGCAAGCCTTGTACTGGGAATCGTGATAAAAGGTGATACTCCACCTTCAACTTTATTGATAGTGGGAATAATTGCTTCAGGTGTTGGAGCAATTATTGGGCTTTTATTTACAACGATATTTGAGGAGAAATAACATGGATCAAGCATCAATAGTTATTATTGGTTTTATGGGACCGCTCATTGCAATTGGAATAATAGGGTCAATTTATTATTTTTTTACCGAGAAAAAGCGGAAAGCCATACATTAGAACCCGCTCGCTCCTTCATTCGTGTACATTCGCGTTCATTCGTTGATTCTTCCTTCCTCCCATGCTACACTCCCCGCATGAAGATCAGCAAAAAGGCCTTCGGCGTTCTTTCCGATGGAAAAAAGGCGAAACTGTACGTTCTCAAGGCGGGGGATTTGAGGCTCTGCCTTTCGGATTTCGGCGCGGCGTGGACGAGCCTTGTTGTTCCTTCGCGCAAGGGCGGCAAGGCAGACGTGCTGCTGGGGTTTTCCAGCCTTGAAGGGTACCTGAACAACAAGCACTACATGTGCGCTACAATTGGTCGGTTCGCCAACAGAATCGGCGGAGGGGCCTTTACCCTGAAAGGCAAAGAGTACCGGCTGGATAAAAACGACGGGGAAAACACCCTGCACGGCGGCAGGCGGGGCTTTGACAAACTGCTCTGGAAATCCGAATCTTTTGAAAAAAACGACGGGGTGTTTGTGCGCTTCGAGCTGGACAGCCCCGGCGGCGATGGCGGTTTTCCCGGAAGCCTTAAAGCCTCGGTAACATACGGCCTTACCAAGTCCAACGAAGTCGTCGCCGTTTACGAGGCAAAGGCCGCCGCTCCTACTCCGGTAAGCCTGACCAACCATGCCTATTTCAACCTGGTAGGGGAGGGGAATGGGGACATCCTGTCCCACGAAGTCCTCCTGCATTCTTCTTCATACCTTGAGATTGACGATCGATATATCCCGACGGGACACCTCCTTCCCGTCCACGACGGCCCCTTCGATTTCAGGCAGCGCAAACGCATCTTTCAGGCTTACGATCACAGCTTTACCGTTGACGGCGATTTGGGAAAGCTCCGCCCCTGCGCCGAAGTCTATGAGCCGGAATCGGGCAGGGCGATGAAGGTATTTACCACGCAGCCCGCCGTCCAGTTCTACACGGGCAACATGCTCGACGGCGTGCGGGGAAAAGCGGGATCGCTGTACGCGGCGCATAGCGGTTTTTGTCTGGAAACCCAGCATTTTCCCGACTCCCCCAACAAGAAGGATTTTCCACCCTGCATATTCGGGCCGGAAAAGGACTATCACGAAAAGTCGGTTTTTTCGTTTGACATTAGCTGACAGGCTAAATGAAAATATTTCGCTCTGGGGTATTGCAAAAAAATTGCGAGTGTGGTATAAACCAAAATAACGGAAAAGACGCCTGTGCGTTTTATTTAACGGCAAAAAGAGGGAGCCATGGATATCCAGGTACAGGAACTCATTAAAAAAATAAAAAAAGACGGTATCGAATCCGCTACACAGGAGGCTGCCCGGCTGAAGCAGGAAGCCGAGGCGGAGGCAAGGCAGATTGTCGAAGCTGCGAACAAAGAAGCAGAAGAGATTATTGCCAAAGGCAAACGGGACGCGGAACGCTCGGAAAAGGCGGGGATCGCGGCGCTGGAACAGGCGTCAAGGAACCTCGTACTGGCGTTTAAAGGGGAAATTCAGGCTTTGCTGGATAAAATTGTCCAACAGGAGCTTGTCGCGGCTTATTCTGGCGATGTTCTAAAGGTAGTTTTGCCCGAAATTCTCAAGGCTTGGGGCTCAAAAGGCTCCGATTCCCTTGCGGTGCTGCTGCCCGAGGCTTCATTGGACCAGTTGCAGGGCTATTTTAGGGAAAAACTTGCCAATGAGCTGAAAAAGGGGCTGGAACTACGCTCGGATCGCCATCTGGCAGGCGGTTTCCGCATCGCCAACAGGGACGGATCGGCGTACTACGACTTTTCGGCTGATTCAGTGGCAGAGATGCTCTGCGCCTACCTTAACCCCCACCTGGCGGAGATACTTAAAAGTTCCGCGAAAAGCCAGTAAAGGAAAAACAAGTGGGATCATACTACTACCTTGTATCCCAGCTTCCATACCTCATTTACGGCCAAAAGCCGCCAATGTCGCCGGAGGCGTTCAGGGACTTTGCAAGGCCCTTTCTCAGCAGCCAGGACGCGGCATTGCTGGATCTTGTCGACCTAGACCCCCAACCGGTAAAACGCGCCGACGAAGGAAAGGCTTCCTATGCGGAGCTCAGCCCGAAGTGCGGTTCGGATTTTATCGACGGCTGGCGGGAATGGGAGAGGGCGCTGCGGCTGAACCTTGCCAGGCACCGGGCGATTAAGGCGAAGCGGGAAGGCACGGCCTCGGTCGAGCCGCCCAATACTCCGGCGGATGCGGCGACCCTGGCGACAAGGGCTATGGCGGCGGCGGAATCGCCCCTTGAGGGGGAGATTCTCATCGACAAGGCCCGCTGGGGCGCGATTGAAACGCTGCAGGGGCTGGATTATTTCGGGCGGAACACGGTCTATGCCTATTTGCTCAAGCTGATCATCCTTCAGCGCAAGGCTTCATTTCAAACTGAAATCGGATTTTCTGAATATAAATCACTCTACGCCGCCATTTTGGAAGGCGTACAGATGGGAACTTCACCTGCGGGGGAATATAAATGATCGGAACAAAAGGAACGGTAGTAGCCGTTAACGGGAATATGGTAAGCGTCCGTTTTGACGGAGCTGTTTCCATGAACGAGGTCGGCTATGTTAAAGTCGCCGATAAGCGGCTCAAAAGCGAAGTCATCCGTATTCGCGGAGAGATAAGCCAGTTGCAGGTCTTCGAGATAACCAAGGGTATCGCCGTGGACGACACCGTGGAATTCACCGGAGATATGCTCGCGGTGGAATTGGGGCCGGGCCTCCTGGGCCAGGTTTATGACGGCCTGCAAAACCCGCTGCCGCAGCTTGCCGCTGCCGCAGGGTTTTTCCTGGAGAGGGGCGTCTACCTTGACCCCCTGCCGTCGAACGTATCCTGGGAATTTACCCCCACGGTACAAACCGGCGACACGGTCGAGCGAGCCGACACCCTCGGCACGGTTAAGGAAGGGGCGTTTACCCACCGGATAATGGTGCCGTTCGGAATGTACGGCTCGTACACCGTGACAAAGATCAAAGAAGCCGGCTTGTACAGGATTACCGACACTATCGCCGAAGTTAAAGACGACAAGGGAAAAACATTTCCCATAACGCTGAGCTTCCGCTGGCCGGTAAAACGCGCCATCGACTGCTTTGAGGAACGGCTCAAACCGGCAGACCCCATGGTAACGAGGGTGCGCCTTATCGACACGTTCTTCCCCGTGGCGCGGGGCGGCACGTACTGCATCCCTGGCCCCTTCGGCGCGGGCAAGACCGTTCTCCAGCAGATAACCAGCCGCTTTGCCGACGTCGACATCGTCATCGTCGCCGCCTGCGGCGAGCGCGCCGGCGAGGTTGTCGAAACCCTTAAGGAATTCCCCGAACTGAAAGACGAACGGACCGGCCGCTCACTCATGGAACGGACGATCATCATCTGTAACACCTCCTCGATGCCTGTAGCTGCCCGCGAAGCGTCGGTGTACACCGCCGTGACCCTCGCCGAGTACTACCGGCAAATGGGGCTGAACGTACTGCTCCTTGCCGACTCGACCAGCCGCTGGGCGCAGGCCATGCGCGAAATGTCCGGCCGCCTCGAGGAAATCCCCGGCGAGGAAGCCTTCCCCGCATACCTGGAATCGACCATCGCCAGCTTCTACGAGCGCGCCGGCATCGTGCGGCTCAAAGACGGCAGCCTCGGATCGGTCACCATCGGCGGCACGGTAAGCCCGGCGGGCGGCAACTTTGAGGAGCCGGTAACCCAGGCGACGCTGAAAGTCGTCGGTGCCTTCCACGGCCTCTCCCGCGAACGCTCCGACGCCCGCAAGTTCCCCGCCATCCACCCGCTGGATTCCTGGTCGAAATACAAGGGCATTATCGACGCGGAAAAAGTCGGCTATGCCCACGGATTTATGCGGCGCGGCACCGAAGTAGAGCAGATGATGAAGGTCGTCGGCGAAGAAGGCACCAGCATAGAAGACTATATCGTGTACCTCAAGGGCGACCTTATCGACTCAGTGTACTTCCAGCAGAACTCCTTCGACGAGGTAGACGCGGCGGTTAAGCCCGAGCGTCAAATGTACACGTTCGACAAGCTGCTGATGATCCTCGGTTCGCAGTTCAGCTTCCCCGACAAGAACGAGGCCCGCATCTGGTTTAACCGGCTCAGGCAGAAATTCCTCGATTACAACGGATCCAAATGGCAGGACGAGCGTTTTACGGCTCTCGAAAAAGAGATCGATGAGGCGGTGCAGAAGCAGTCGAAAGGCCTGGACAAGGCCGCCGAGAAAATTTTGGCATAGGACGGTGCAGTAGAATGAAAAAGGTATACAGCAAAATTGAATCGATAACCGGAAGCGTTATTACTGTCCGGGCCGAAGGGATTCGCTACGGGGACCTCGCCGAGGTCGATACCGTATTCGGCACGTCGCTTGCCGAGGTTAACCGGCTGCACGACGACCTGGTTTCGCTCCAGGTATTCGCCGGAGGCCGAGGCATTTCCACGGGCGACACGGTCCGCTTTTTGGGAAACCCCATGCAGGTGCCGTTTTCGGAAAACCTCCTCGGCCGGGTCTTCTCCGGATCGGGCAAGCCCAGGGACAACGGCCCCGCCCTGCACGAAAACACGATCCCCATCGGCGGCCCGTCGGTCAATCCTTCCCAGCGCATCATCCCCAGAAACATGATCCGCACCGGCATCCCCATGATCGACCTGTTCAACACCCTCGTCGTTTCGCAGAAGCTGCCGATTTTCTCCGTCTCCGGCGAGCCGTACAACGAACTGCTCGCCCGCATCGCCATGCAGGCCGAAGTTGACGTCATCATCCTTGGCGGCATGGGCCTGAAATACGACGACTACCTTACCTTTAAAGACACCCTGGAAAACGCCGGAGCGCTGGCCCGCACGGTCATGTTCATGCACACCGCCTCCGACCCCACCGTCGAATGCCTGATGATCCCCGACATGTCCCTCGCCGTGGCGGAACAGTTCGCCCTGCAGGGCAAAGACGTGCTGTGCCTGCTGACCGACATGACCAACTTCGCCGACGCGATGAAGGAAATCTCGATCATCCAGGAGCAGGTTCCCTCCAACCGAGGCTATCCCGGCGACTTGTACAGCCAGCTTGCGGCCCGCTATGAAAAGGCCGTCGACTTTGAAACCGCCGGTTCCATTACCGTATTGGGCGTTACCACCATGCCCGGCGACGACGTAACCCACCCCGTGCCGGACAACACCGGCTACATCACCGAGGGGCAGTACTACCTCAAGCACGGCCGCATCGAACCGTTCGGTTCGTTAAGCCGCCTCAAACAGATGGTTAACGGAAAAACTCGCGCCGACCACCGCGCCATTATGGACGGCATGATCAAACTCTACGCCGCCTATAAGGACACCCTCGAAAAGAAAGCGATGGGCTTTATCATGACCCCATGGGACGAAAAACTCCTGAAATACGGCAGCCATTTTGAAGCTAAAATGATGGATCTTTCGGTAAACATCCCCCTTGAAAACGCCCTTGACCTGGGCTGGGAGATCCTTGCCGACTGTTTCAGTCCCGAAGAAACCGGCTTGAGAACCGAGCTTATCAGCAAATTCTGGCCTAAAAAGGTATAGAGGTTAGCAATGGCTAAAATCAAGCTCACCAAGAACGAGCTGAAAAAACAGAAAGATTCGCTGAAGATGTACCAGCGCTACCTGCCGACGCTGATGCTGAAAAAGCAGCAGCTCCAGGGGGAGATTCGGATCACCGAATTGCGCATCAAGGAGCTTCGCACCGAAAAGGACCTGCTCGACGAATCTTTCAAAACCTGGGTTGCCGTTTTCGGCGAAAAGGGAATTTTTACGCCGGATATACTCAAGATAACCAGCCTTAGGACGTCGCAGGGGAACATCGCCGGCGTCGCCATACCGATTTTTGAGGGCGCCGATTTTTCCATCTCCCCCTACAATTTCGCCCGCATGCCCCTGTGGCTGGACATGGCCGTTGAGAAGATGAAAAAGGTTATCCTCCTCGACCTTGAAGCCCAGATTGTCGAAGAGCAGCGCAAGCGGCTGGATCACGAGTTGCGCATAACGACCCAGCGGGTAAACCTGTTTGAAAAGATCAAGATCCCCGAGACCAAGGGCAGCATCAAGAAGATTCAGGTGTACCTGGGCGATCAGCAAACCTCCGCCGTGGTGCGGGGAAAGATCGCCAAGTCAGGACTTGAGAGGGCAAAATGATAGTTCCCATGAAGAAAGTATGTCTTGTGGTGCAGGACAGAAACCAGAACGAAGCCCTTACGAAACTCCGCGAAGTGGGGGTGGTGCACGTCGAAAAGACCAACGCCACTTCGGACAGGCTGGCGAAGGTTCTTGAACGCAAGGCAGCTACGGAAAACGCCATCGGCCTTATCCAGCCGTATAAAGTGCCAAAAGATAAGCCTGCCGATGTGGAAACGTCCCCCAAAGGACGCCGCATTTCCGACAGGGTAGGGCTGGAAGAAGATCAGCCGTACTCGGTAGAGGCGGTCAATACCCCGACAAGGCCCCACCTGGTCGATTTAATGGTAGGGCTGGGCAAAGACCGCAAAACGCTGGAAGACCGGCAGGTATTCCTTGCCAGGGAACGGAGCCGCATCGCCCCCTGGGGCGAATTCGATCCCGCCGAATTCAAAGGCATGGCTGCACTCGGCCTTCCCGTTTTTCTCTATGAACTTTCGCAGGAAGTTTTTTCCGGCCTTTCGCAGGATGTCAGGTTTATCAAACTTGCCGAAGACAAATCGTCGGCACACCTGATGGTCCTGGACGCGGAAATTCCCGGCATAACCCCCTTCCAGCTCCCCGAAAAATCGCTTTCGAAAATTGACGAGGAAATAGCGGAAATTAATGCGAAGCTGGGCGAGCTCGAAGAGCGCCTCAAAGGCTTTGCCGACCGGCGGCCGGTTCTGGCAAAGGAAATGGCGTCGATTAAAAGGGACATCGATTTTGAGACAGCCAAGGCGGAACTTGAACAAGTAGAAGACGTGCCGCCCGAATTAAGCTTTTCCTATTTGGGAGGATATGTCCCCGCCGAAGACCTGGGCAGGCTCAAAGCCGCCGCAGCAGAAAACGGCTGGGCGCTCATGGCCGACGATCCCGGACCGGAAGACGTTGTTCCCACCAAGCTTAAAAACAACAAGCTGGTCAGCCTCCTTAATCCGCTTACCGACTTTCTGGAAGTTACGCCGGGATATGATGAAGTGGACATATCCGGCTGGTTCCTCCTGTTCTTTGTCATATTCTTCGGGATGATATTCGGCGACGCCGGCTATGGATTCATCATTCTGGCTATCTCGTTAATCGGGATATTCAAGACGATGAAAAAAGGCGTTCCCCCAATCCTCAGGCTGATGCTGCTTTTGGGAATATCAAACTTTACCTGGGGAATGCTAACCTGTACGTGGTTCGGCGTGGAAGCGACAAAGCTCCCCGCGATACTCCAGAAAATATCGCTTCCCCTTATTTCCAATGTAACATCCGCAAAAGGGATTGCCGACGAAGAAATCGTAAAGCAAAATCTGATGATCATCTGCTTTACCCTTGCGCTTGTGCAGCTTTCTGTTGGCCACATAATCAGCATTACCCGGACCAAAAGCCTCAAGGTTCTGGGAGAAATCGGCTCCATGCTGATGATTGCCGGCATGTACGGGGTAATTCTCATTTTGATTGCCAGCAACGAATACCGGAATCTGGCGCTCTATGTTCCGCTGATGCCCTGCGTGTATATGCTGGGGGCGGGGTTTGTGCTTAACTTTGTTTTTAGCAGCTATGAGGGAAGCATCGGAAAGTCGATACTGGAAAGCCTTAAGAACATCATCTCCATGATCCTCGGTATCGCCAATGTTTTTTCCGATATTATGTCCTATATCAGGCTGTGGGCGGTCGGCCTTGCCGGTGCCGCAATAGCTTCAACGGTTGTCACTATGGCGGGCCCAATGCTGGGGCATTTTATCTTTTTCATATTCGGGATTTTGCTTTTAGTATTCGGACACGGTTTGAATTTTGTTCTCAGCGTGCTTTCCGTTCTGGTCCACGGCGTCCGCCTGAACACGCTGGAATTTTCCGGCCATGTGGGGCTGACCTGGGCAGGTTCGCCGTATAGGCCCTTTTCCGATGGAAAGGGCGGTTCTAAGTAACTGAGGGTTTGTGTAACAAATCCATAAATTGAAGATGCAGAGGAGTAAGAGATGAATTTAGGATTAATTGGTGCGGGGCTAGTTTTGGGTATTGCCGCAGTTGGTTCGGCAATCGGTATTGGTATTGCGGGACAGTCGGTTATCGGGGCATGGAAAAAATGTTATATAGCAAACAAACCCGCGCCCATGACCTTGCTCGCCTTTGGCGGAGCGCCGCTTACCCAGACCTTCTATGGCTATATTCTGGGCTTGATTTTCATGAGAGATGCGGCTCTGAATCCTGCCAATGCCGACAAGGGCCTCCTGTATCTCGGTATTGGTATCGCTTCTGGTCTGGCAATGGCTTTTTCCGCGATAGCACAGGGCAAGGCGGGCGCCGCCGGTGCCGATGCTACCGGAGAGACCGGCAAGGGCTTTGTCAACTACATGATGATCGTCGGTATCTGCGAAACCGTAGCCATTTTCGCTATGGTTCTCTCAATGATCAGCCTGTAAAAGACGATTAGAATTCTTTGAAGTACCTCACACAGAGGCTCAAAGGCACGGAGAGTTACGGGCGATTTGCATGCGACTCGCCGTACTCTGTGCCTTGGTGCCTCCGTGAGATGAAATTTAAAAATTAATGTTTCCCGCATCGAGAATAATAAAAATCGGCGGTTTTGATCATGTCAGGGCCGTTATCATTGGGGGCGACCTGCCCGTGGTTGTTCAGACCATGTGGAAGGATCGCCTTTTTCTTTCAGATTCAACCGTAGAGCGCATCGAGAGCCTGGGCCGCATGGGCTGCGGCCTTGTGCGCTTTGCCGTCCCCGATATTGCCGCCGCCGAAACCCTCGGCCGGCTGGCCGCCCTTGTATCCATGCCCCTGGTGGCGGACATTCACTTTGACTACAAAATAGCCCTGCGCTGCCTGGACTTCCCCATCGCCAAGATACGCATCAACCCCGGAAACATCGGCGATAGGGAAAAAGTCCGCCGCGTCCTGGAAAAAGCCGGGGAAAAAGGCATCCCCATCCGAATAGGCGTCAACGCCGGCAGCCTCCCGCAAGACTTAAGGGAGAAATACCTCACACAGAGGCACAAAGTCACAGAGAAATATGAGTCGTTGCCTTCTGTGCCTCCGTGCCTCCGTGTGATAGAACAGGGGATAAAGTCAGAGGCTTTGGTTTTGGCTAATGCCCTTGTGGAAGCCGCCGAGCGGGAGTTGGCCCTTTGCAGCGAATTCGGCTTTACCAATGTTTTGGTGTCGATGAAAGCCTCGGGAATTGCCGATACTATAAATGCGAACCGCATTCTCAGGAAACGTTCCGACGTTGCCCAGCATATCGGCGTTACCGAGGCGGGGCCTCTGGCGGCGGGCATTGCACGGAGCAGCGCCGCCCTGAGCCTGCTGCTTGCGGAAGGCATCGGCGACACGCTGCGGGTGTCCCTGAGCGACACCATGGAAAACGAGGTGATAGCCGCCAGGGAAATTTGCGGGGCGGCTGCCGAAATTGCCGGTGCCCTCAGGGGAGACCCTGTGACGGCGGGCAGGCTGCGGCGGGGCGGGGTGCGGATCATTTCATGCCCGCGCTGCGGACGGCACGGCTTCGACACCCACGGCTTTTGCGAACGATGGCTGGCGAGGCTGTACGGGCTGGAAAAAGACATCGCCATCGCCGTCATGGGCTGCGAGGTGAACGGGCCGCAGGAAGCGAAACACGCCGATCTGGGCATTACCGGCGCGGGGAACAGGGTGCTGATTTTCCGGTATGGCAAAATCGTGCGTACCGTTTCCGCCGCCGATGCGGACGCTGCGTTCGCCGAAGAGCTTGCCCTTTTCTGACGAAACAGCGGCGATTTGCATTTTTCGGCTGTTTTTGTTACAATTTAGAGGGAGGAATAAATGAAAAAATTGCTGTTGGTTGTACTTATTGTCCTGCTTGCCGGTGCGGCGGCGTTTGCCGATCATCCGGGCAAGGTCGGGCTTGGCGGCATTGCGAGCAACGGATACCACATGGGCCATGGATATACTTTTAACCTGGGCCTGAGTTTTCAGGCGGATCCTGTCCCGGTATTCTGGGGACTATTCATGCACTTTTTTCCAAACAGTTATTCTCCCAATGGTTTTGCCCTGGGCATAACGGGCGATTATTATCTTCTTGAATGGGACCTTGTTTCAAAAACCGCGACCAATGAAGAAGGTTCATACGATGTTAAGATTCACTGGTATCTGGGGGCAGGTTTGTTTGGCAACCTGCATTTGGGGAGGAACGAATATATCGCCATTGACGCGGGAATCCGCGTCCCCTTCGGCGCCTCCTGGCATGCCACAGATACTCTTGAAGTAACTGCTGGAATTGCGCCCGGCATAGGAGGCCATTCCCACCGAAAAAATAAATTTCATTTTGTTTTCCCGGTTGAAGTAGCAGTACGGTACTGGTGGTTCTGAGCAAGTCAATGAAAGGGAACTATCACAGGTTTTTGCTAATTTTCCTCCTGCTCTTCTGCGCCGGCCTTGTTTGCGCACAGACACCGATAGGACATGGTCCTGACGGGCCGGGCCCGCGCGACTGGTGGTATACCCTGGAACGGGGCAAGCAGATGTTCAGGCGGGGGGATTACGGAAACGCCCTGCTTGCCTTTGAAGACGCACGGCGGCAGCGGCAGGCGATGTACGAACGGATGGAGCGCGACCTTATCGATCTGCTGTCCATTTACGAAGTCCGCCGCATGAATGATTCGCTTGACTGGGTTGAGCGGTACATTGAAGAACGGCATTATACGCGCGCCGGTGAAGCCCTGCGTGAATTGTACTACCGAATCCCCAGGGAAAATTTTAAAAATTCCGCAACTGCTGCCCTGAATGCGCTCGGCACCCTGAAAGAGTACCCCGAAGCAGAGCATTGGATCGGAGAGACCTACCTGGTAGAAGGCGAATTGTCCCTTGCCCTGAACCAGTTTCAAAAAGCGCTCGTTATGCAGAACCTTATGGAGAATCCCGGTTACGCAACGGAACTCCTGTATAAAATTGCCGCAATACGGCGGGTGCGGCAGGAATACAACGAGATGGAAAGGATACTTCTTTCGGTTTTAAGCACCGACAGACTGTGGTCGAGCGAAGAAGAATCCTCATCTACCGGAACTGAGCTGCTGCCCGGAACGTCGCCGTCCTTCGCAAAACAGGCAATGGCACGAACGCTGGAAAACAACGGCATCGACCGCTTCATCACCCTGTACCGCTACAGCCATGACGAAAGCGCCCATGCCCACCGCCTTCTCGGTTTTTATTATTATGTTTCCGGCAGGCACGCTCGTGCGCAGGAACACCTTATGTTCGCCTTCCTCATACAGAACACCGTTATCATCGACGAAGTGAAACGCCGCCGTTTCGACTATGCGTTTACCAGCCTTGAAGCCCTTGGTCCGGAAATAACCAGAAATCCCGTTCTGGCAGATTACGCAGAAAAGAACGAATATTACAAAACCGCCTACTACCTCGGAGCGAGCCTCTACAGCAGCGGCAAGAACAACGCCGCCATAAGCATCTGGAATTTCCTCGCCGGCCAGAACAGCGCCGGAGAATGGCAGCGCCGCGCCCAGTCGCAGTTACAATCCCCCCACGTCGAACGCGGCCTGGAACTGCAGTAACAGGGTATTTGCCTCTTTTTGCGGAAATTGCTATAATTCTTCCCGGAACATTAAAGCAAATCGAAACCTTGCGCCATATATATAGTAGCACTGTGTGTGCTAATATATTTGAGCAGGAGTAGAAAATGGGTATTGTACAAGCGGAAATCACT
>Ga0082212_10006944_pt1 | contig 15094 bp, 13 predicted proteins | sample TergutNt197P3_FD_71548 | JGI IMG/M metagenome (GOLD analysis project Ga0082212, IMG submission 71548) | Neocapritermes taracua P3 segment gut microbial communities from Petit-Saut dam, French Guiana - Nt197 P3 | ecosystem: Host-associated > Arthropoda: Insects > Digestive system > Gut ...
GCGGTTTGTGGCGTCTTCCCCTCCTATTTCCACTTCTTCCGGCGGGAGGCCCCCCGCCACTCGAGCGTCATCTATCACAGCTTCAAGACTTCCGTCCTTCCCGTAGGGAACTTTTAAAATCATCGCGCTCTCTCCGCCATCAACGGCCCCATAGCTTTGATCTCCTCCATGAAGCTCTTGGCAGCCGCGGTGAATTTTGCCGCCTCTTTCGGCGGAACTTCCGCCACTTTGATACGATTGGGATCGATGCCGATATTTTTCAAAGATTTGGTCAGCGTCGCCATCCGCGCCTTTACGCGCGCGCTGCCGCCATGTTCGCAATCGTCCTCGGGACAGCAGCAAATAAGAACGCCCCACGCTCCGGCGTTTAGCGCGTCAAGCACGGTCTCTGCCATGACGCGCCCGGCGCAAACCGTTACCAGAACCTTGTACTCCGGGTTTTCGTCGAGCTTGTCGTAACGCGCGGTTTGAAGACCGGGGTAGTTTGACCAGCCGCAGGAAAATACAATCGCTTTCGCATTTGTATTAGCCGGATTACTAAAGAACTCATCCACATCGCGTTTCAGTTCTTGCGGATTTGTGCCGTAGCCTTGCTTAATGCTGATGCCTTTCGCCGGACAGACATCCAGGCAGTTGCCGCATGACTGGCATTTGAGCCTGTCAATCTCGATGCGGTTGTTGGCATAGACGCGCGCCTCGTGTTTGCACATGCGAACACATGCCAGGCAGAGCGCGCACATGTCGTGATCCGTCTGCGAGGTTGTTCCGGGGACGTCGTAACCGGCTTCCTGCAAAAAAGCCCTGGCGTCGTTATAGACATCCTGAATCGGCACACCCGAAGAACAGGCCTTCTGGCAGCGGTTGCATTGAAAGCATTCAAAAATCTTGCCGGCGACATAAGGCGTCGGCTGCACCTGGCCGCTTAAAAGCCCGTACAGCAGAATCAGCTTGCCGCGCGGACTGTCTGAATCCCAGCGCGTGGATTTATATATCTGACAATGCTCGTAGCAGTAACCGCAGCGAATGCACTTGTTAAGTGCGCCTTTCCATTTTTCAAGTTTTTCAAGATTTGTCATGACTATTCCCTATTTATTCACGCTTTTGATGTCTGATACCGTAATTGCGTTTCAGCAACCCAGTCGTCGGGGCCGTCCATCAGTTTGCCGGGATTTAGAATGTTATTGGGATCGAACGCCTTTTTGACCGCACGCATAAGCTCAAGAGTGGCGGCTTTTTCTTTTTTAAACGCGGCGGCTTTTGAAAGCCCTATGCCGTGTTCGGCGGAAGTCGTCCCGCCCACTGAGCGGACAAAATCGTAGATTTCGGCGACGGCGGCCTTGGCGGCTTCCCATTGTTCTTCACTGTCCGTATCCATAAGAATTTTGGTGTGCATGCAGCCCGCGCCGCAATGGCCGTAGGCGGTCATCACCAGGCCGTGGCGATCCGCCACTTCATGAATTTTATCGGCGGTCTCGGCCATTTTAGAGAACGGCACAGCCATGTCATCGGCCAGCGACGTTGATGCCAGCCGTTCGTCGTATTTGGAAAGCGACGGGAACAGCTTTGAACGTCCCGCCCAAATGCGCGCGCGTTCTTTTTCATCATAGCTGTATTCAAAACCGAAGCCGTTGTGCTTTTCGCAGATCGCCTGAAATTTCTGAACTTCCGGATCTACGACTTCCTTCACCATGCCGTCGGCTTCAAACAGCAGAATCGCGTCAACCTCGGGCAGTCCGAGTTTTTCAGCCTTGTTCGCGGCTATGATGGCGATATTGTCGATAAGCTCCAGCATGGAGGGCTGACAGCCGCTGCCCATAATTTCTGAAATGGCGTGTCCGGCGTCCGAAAGCAGGTTGAATTTGGCAATGCCCATACACCGCAGTTTTGGAATAGGCACAAAACGCAGCGTCGCCTCGACGATTATCGCTAGCGTTCCTTCAGAGCCGATCAGAAGTTTCTCCAGCGGATAGCCTGAGGCGGCAACGCGGGTATTCGCTCCGAAAGAAAGGCAGTCTCCGTTGGCCATAACGACTTTTACAGCCAACACCGCGTCACGAGCCGCGCCGTATTTGACAGAGCGCGTTCCAGAGGCGTTGTTGGCGATTTCGCCGCCGATTGTAGCGACGACGCTCGAAGCCGGAGTCGGCGGATAGAATACGCCGTAAGGCTTCAGCGCACGGTTCAAATCGTCATCCACAACGCCCGGCTCAACACGGCAGTATCCGTCTTCCGGATTGATTTCGATTATCCGGTTCATATCCCTCATGTCGAGTATGATGCCGCCGAATACGGGAACAACCTGGCCGCACATGCCCGACGCGGATCCGCGCGGCACAACGGGGATTTTCTCGCTGTTGGCGTAGCGCATTATAGCCTGCACCTGCTCGGTGTTTTGCGGACGCGCAACCGCGTGAGGCATCGCCTGATGCACGGAAGAATCCGAACCATATATATAGAGATCAGCCGGGTCGGTCAAAATGTTTTGCTCCCCGACAATCTCCTTGAGTTTTTCAATATTTATAGAGACCATTGTCACCTCTCAATTTAGAATCTGTTAAAATACCACAGCCGAAGACATAAAATAAACATATGTATTTGATTTTGGGTATATAGCGAAAATCCTGGGAGAACCGTCATGATAGTTATTTGCGAAGCAAAAGCCACAGAAGAACAGATTAATTCAGTACGGCAAAAAATTCAGTCCGCCGGGCTGGAAGTTCATCGTTCAGATGGCGCGGAATATACCGTGATAGGCGTAGTCGGGGATATAAAACGTCTGGATTCCGGCGCGTTACAGACTATGCCGGGCGTGCGTGAAATCGTACGCGTAACGTCTCCATACAAACTTGCCAGCCGTGAGTTCCATCCCGAGGATACCGTTGTGCGAGTCGGCGAAAACTGCCAGGTCGGAGGAACGGATGTCGCCGTCATGGCCGGCCCCTGCGCGGTGGAAGATGACGAACAGATAGAGGCATGCGCCGAATATGTCGCCGCAAGCGGCGCGCAGATACTGCGCGGCGGCGCTTACAAGCCGCGGTCGTCGCCGTATTCCTTTCAGGGACTTGAGGAAGAAGGCTTGAAAAAGATGCGTCTCGCGGCGGACAGGCACGGCCTCGCGGTGGTGACGGAAGTAATGTCGAGCGAACAGATCGCGACGGTGGCGGAATACGCCGATTTGCTCCAGGTAGGCGCGCGCAATATGCAAAACTATCAGCTTCTGAAAGATCTCGGCCGCGCCGGGAAACCGGTTCTGCTTAAACGCGGCATGTCGGCGACCATTCAGGAATGGCTTATGAGCGCCGAATATATTCTGAACGCGGGAAATCCCGACGTCGTTCTTTGTGAGCGCGGCATAAGGACATTTGAAACCGCGACGAGAAACACTCTGGATCTTTCGGCCATTCCGGTTATAAAGCAGATGTCGCATCTGCCGATAATTGCCGACCCGAGCCACGGCGTCGGCATACGCCGCTATGTCGCTCCGATGGCTCGAGCTGCCATTGCCGCGGGCGCCGACGGCGTTATTATCGAAGTTCATCCGAATCCCGACAAGGCGCTTTCGGATGGGCCGCAGTCGCTTACTTTCGATGAGTTCAGCCTGCTTATGAATCGCTGCCGGATTATAGCAACAACAATCGGCCGCCGTTTAGGGAAACACTGATTAAATGGCTGTGCGGGTGGGCGGTTCGCGAACCGCCCCTACGTAGCTTCCCTGGAAAGACTCGTTATAAATATGAAAATCACGATTATCGGTTGCGGACTGATTGGAGGATCGCTGGCGCTTGCGCTGAAACGCCGGCGTCCGGAACATTTCATCGTTTGCCTTGATTTGCCTGAGCGAATCCCGGCTATATTGGACGCTGGTGTTGCCGACGCCGTAGGTTCAACCGACGATTTCGCAGCGCATTTGCCTGATAGCGACATCGTTGTTGTGGCCACGCCCGTACAGTTCGTTACGGATACGCTTTCAGCCATCAAACCGTATCTGAAAGAAAACGCGATTGTCACGGACGCCGGAAGCACAAAAAGCAATATTATGACCGCCGCTCACGAACTTATGCCGCCGGGCGTACATTTCATCGGCGGGCATCCAATGGCGGGCGCCGAGAGATCCGGCGTTGAAGCCGCAGACCCGTTATTATTCAGCGACCGGGTTTACGTTCTTTGCCCGTATCAGGATACGCCGCCTGATGCTTTCCTGACGCTGCTCGAACTTGTGGAGAGTCTTGGCGCCGCTCCCGTCACACTTGATCCCAAAGAACATGACCGGATTCTGGCCATGGTCAGCCACCTGCCGCATTTCATAGCTGTGGCGCTAATGCACGCGGCCGTGGCCGGCGATGCCGAACATGGGATGCTTGAAAAAATGGCGGGGCGCGGTTTTCTAGACATGACGCGTCTTGCCGCGTCAAACTACGTGATGTGGAAAGGAATAATGGCGACCAACGCCGAATCCATAAAAGAAGCCCTGGACGGTTTCAATCGCAGTCTGACGTTTATAACTAAGGAAATGACGGGAGACGACGCGGAAAAAGCCTGGGAAAAAGCCGCAAAATTACGTCGGGCGATGACGCCGGAAAGCCGTCTCCGCTTCCGCAAGCAGGACTTGCGCGCTGTAATAGACAGGCAGGACAAGCAGTTAATGTCGGTGCTCGCAAAACGGTTCGACGCAGTAAGGAAAATCGGCAAATTGAAAGCGCATCAGTCTGCGCCGGTCGTCGATCCTGACCGGGAGAAAAGGATGATGGTAGAGCGGCGCGACTGGGGAAAATCGCTTGGATTGCCGGAAGAAATGATGGAAGAACTTTTCGCCGTGATTTTAAAGCACAGTTCACGCCTCCAGGAACCTTAAATAGAAAAAAAACGGGGATAGTTCGAGCATAATCAATATTCCTTCCAAGGCTCCGTCGGGTTATAATTATTATTTTGGGAAAAACGTGGGCGAAAAGAAATTTGAAATCGTTCCCCTCGGCGGGCTGGGCGAGTTCGGCATGAACATGATGGCCGTCGGCTGCGGAGATGACATCATCGTAGTGGACGCCGGGTTGATGTTTCCGCGCGAAGACCTTCTTGGCGTGGATTTTGTAATTCCAGACTTCGCGTATCTTCTCGAAAACCGCGAAAAAGTGCGCGCTATTTTCCTGACACACGGCCACGAAGACCATGTCGGCGCGCTCCCCTACCTGCTGAAAGACCTTCCCGTTCCGGTTTACGCAACTCCGCTGACGCTGGGTTTCGCGCAGGGGCGGCTTGAGGAAAACGGCGTTCTCGACGAAGCTGAACTTATAGACGTGGAAGCCCGCGATACATGGGACTTCGGCGATCTGCACGTGGAGATCATCCACATGACGCACAGCATCGCCGACAGCATCGGCCTTGCTATTACTTCGCCCGCGGGAACCATAATAATGACGGGCGATTACAAGCTCGATTCCGCGCCCATCGATAAGCGTCCTACAGATTACGCCCGCCTTTCTCATTACGGCGAACAGGGAGTGCTGGCGCTTTTCGGCGACAGCACAAACAGCGAACGGCCGGGTTTTACGCCGTCGGAATCGCAGGTCAGGAAAAATCTTGAAACGATTTTTCACGCCGCCCGAAAAAAAATCATTGTCGCATGTTTTGCGTCGAGCATTCACCGGATACAAATCGTTCTAGACCTGGCGCGTAATTTTGGAAAGCGCGTGATCGTCATCGGCCGAAGCATGAAGCGCAATATCTCAATCGCCTCGGATCTTGGCTACCTTGATATTCCTCACGGCATTATTGCCGACGTTTCCGAAGCGCGATCAATTCCCGACGAAGAAATAATTATTCTAAGTACAGGCAGTCAGGGAGAACCGCTGGCTGCGCTTACGCGGCTGGCTCTGGGCAGACAAAAGGGAATCAGCGTGAATGATGGAGACTCCGTCGTTGTCAGCGCCCGCGTGATTCCGGGCAATGAATTAAGAGTTTCCCGGCTGGTCAACCACTTTTGCCGCCTCGGCGCGCGGGTATTCGAAGAAAACCACGGCGACATGCACGTTTCCGGACACGCCAGTCAGGAAGAGATGAAAATCATGCTCAACCTGACAAAGCCCCGCTTTTTTATTCCAATTCATGGAGAATACCGGCAACTGTACGCGCATGCCCTGCTGGCTGAGGAAACCGGCATAACGAAAGACAGAATCCTGATCGCTGAAACCGGCGACATAATTCATCTGGGCGAAAACAGCATCAGCGTAGCCGGCAAGGCGCCGTTCGGGCGGCGGTTGATTGACGATGGAGGAGTTGCCGAACTGGATGACGATGTAATAGGCGACCGTCACCGCCTTTCCGAGGAAGGCGTAGTATTGGCCGTTATCGTTGTCGATAAGACCGCAGGCGAAATGAAAGGCTTGCCGGAACTGGCTATACGCGGGCATGTTCAGGGAAGCGAGGAAGTTGACTTTCTGGCGGCGGCCCGGCTGGTTGTCGTCGATGCGTTTAATGAATGCACGCGGCAGGAGCGCAAAGATTCCGGCATACTTACGGAAACCATACGAGCGGCGCTCAAGCGCTATTTTCGCAAGGACGCGGGAACACGGCCGATGATTATACCGATTGTCATTGATATTTAGACGCTTGATGAAAGGAGATGGAAAGTCATAATGCTTGATGAGTCCAGCGCAAAAAAACACGAATCTATAGGTGTTATTCTGCTGCTTATCGCTCTGTTGGTTTTTCTGTCCCTAATCAGCTATAGTCCCGGCGACCCTGGCCCCAATACGCTGTCGATAAAACCAGCGGCCGAAAATAAAGTCGGACGCATTGGCGCATTCATAAGCGACCTGCTCTACCAGACTTTTGGGTTCGCGTCTTTTTTGCTCCTGATTCCGCTTCTGGTCATGGGCTGGAAGCTGATTTTAGGCTGGAAAATGCAGGCGAAATATCTCAAGGCATGCGGATTTATTCTGCTGCTTTCCGCCGCGGCGTCGGCATTACAACTGCTGCCTTTCAATACTGAGAAAATGTCTTTTATGCCGGGAGGAGTAACCGGCGTCATGATTTCTAATTTTCTGTTATTGAATATGAACCGTGTGGGAACCGTCGTTGTCGTCGCCGGCTCGCTGCTTCTGGGCGTGTTGGCGACGACGACATGGTCGTTATCCAAAGGCATTTCACGTTTCTCTTCCATATCCGATGGCGGACATTCCAGGCCGAGCCTGAAAGAACGTTTCCTTTTATGGCGCGAAAAACGCAAAGCCGGTAACCCGAAGCCGGTGAACGTAATACCCGCGACGGCATTTTTAGACACGCTGCGGAAAAACCCGCAAACTATTAAACAGCCTTCAGCGCGGGAATACATCATTCCCGTCCCGAAAGAAGTTGAGGATAATCCGGACGAGGATGATATGCCTTTGCCCGTCGAGACTGCAAAGCCGTCGTCCGACTGTCCGCGTGGTTTTGAACTGCCGCCTGTCGAAATGCTGAAACCGGGCGAAGGTTCGGCGCCGGTTGACGAGGCGGAGCTTGTGGAACGCGCAAAATTACTGACGGATAAATGCGCCGAATTCGACGCGGGCGGCAAAATCACAGATGTACACCCCGGCCCCGTGGTGACGACTTTTGAGTTCAAACCTGATCCCGGCGTTAAATATTCAAGGATCACCGGGCTTGTCGATGATCTATGCCTGGGCATAAAAGCGGAATCGCTGCGCATAGATCGCATCCCCGGCAAAGCCACCATCGGCATTGAGGTTCCAAATTTCAGACGCGAAACCATAATGCTGCGCGACCTGATCGAATCGGATGTTTTTACAGGATCGCGTTCCAAGCTAACGCTCGCGCTGGGCAAGCTAATAAACGGCGATCCATACGTGACCGATCTTGCAAAAATGCCGCATCTGCTTATAGCCGGTTCGACGGGCGCGGGCAAAAGCGTCGCCCTTAACTGCATGATTACTTCCATCCTCTACAAGGCTGCGCCTGATGAAGTTAAATTTATCTTCATTGATCCCAAGTGTGTGGAACTTGGAATTTATACGGATATTCCGCATCTGCTTACGCCGATAGTCACCGACCCCGGTGAAGCGGCAAACGCATTGCGCTGGGCGACGAATGAAATGGAGCTTCGCTATAAAAAGCTGGCGCGACGCGGAGTGCGCAATATTGAACAGTACAACACGCTGTTACGGAGTATTAAAACACCGGCACCGGACGATTCGGGAGAAGAAGAACCGGAAAAACCGCTTCCGTACCTGATGCTGGTGATAGACGAACTTGCAGACCTTATGATGGTTTCTTCAAAAGAAGTGGAAGCGTCCATCGCAAGGCTGACGGCCAAGGCGCGCGCTGTGGGCATTCACCTGATCCTGGCGACGCAGCGGCCTTCCGTGGATGTTATCACAGGCGTCATCAAATCAAACCTTCCGTCGCGCATCGCGTTCAAGGTCGCGTCCAAAGTTGATTCGCGCACCATCATCGACGGCAACGGTGCGGAGCAACTGCTTGGCAACGGCGACATGCTGTTCATTCCTCCGGGAACGGCACGGTTGATTCGCGTTCATGGGGCATACGTCAGCGAAAAAGAGACACAGGACATCGTCGAACACCTGAAAGCCCAGGGGCGTCCGGCTTACAACGATTCCGTACTCAATTACGGCGCGGAAACATCTGACGAATCGGGCAATTCGGTTGATGCCGACGCCGCGGACAGCCTTTATAACGACGCCGTTCGCGTGGTAATAAACGAAGGGCGCGCCAGCACTTCGCTGCTCCAGCGCCGTCTCAGCATAGGTTACGGCCGCGCGGCCAAGCTTATTGATATGATGTTCAATAACGGCGTCGTGGGGCCAGCTGACGGCGCAAGGCCGCGTGAAGTGCTGGCCGGCATCGATTTTCTTGAACGTATGGATCAAATGGGAGAATAGGTTCCAACACACTGTTACAGAAGATTCAAGTACGACATTGGAAAAAATCGGAGATGGCGGCCAAAAGATTTGGTACGGTATGTCCGGCTGGAATGATTTCCGCTGATTTTCCTTCCGATTCAAGCGCGGCGGCTGTGACGGGGCCTATGGTTGCGGCGACGGTTTCATGCATGCGCTTTCGCGCGTTTGTTTCCCCAACCACGGCAGTCACGGTTTCAAGAAAATTCCGTACCGCCCTGGCGCTTGTAAATACAATTAAATCGGGCGCTTCATTCATTAAGCGAACGGATAGTTCGTCCTCCGGTTCTGGACGGACGGCCTGATAGCAGGGAATGGCGTCAACTAGGCATCCCGCCGACCCGAGCGCATCGGGTAAATATTCCCGGGCTTCAAGGGCGCGCGGAATAAGAACGCCGATGCCGCTCAGATTTTCCACGCCTCCATGGTATTGCTCAAAAGATTTCATTACACCTTCGGCTGTAAATTCATCAGCCATTAGAGCGATCTGGAAGCCAAACTTTTCGGCGGCACCGGCGGTTGCGGAGCCTATTGCGCAGATTTTCGGCAAAACGACCGCGTTATGTACGGATTTGTACAGATGATCCGCGAAAAACGAAACGCCCCAGGCGCTGGTAAAAATAATCCAGTCGTATTGATTAAGATTTGCAATTGCCCTGTCAAGCGCCGCGTTGTCTTCAATCTCTTTTGCTTCAAGAACCGCGACCGGTAGCACATTCGCTCCAAGCGCCCGAAGGCCGGCTGCAAGTTCAGGAAGTAATTTCGCGCTTGCGGCAACATAAACCGTTTTCCCCGAAAGAGCAGGTTTTTCAGCGTCGGAATTCATGCAGAATCTCCCGTCCGCCGGCAGCGAGAATCCTTTCCGCCAGTTCCGCGCATATCTTCCCGCTTTTTGCCGGATCGCCGGAGATTTTATCTCTCACAACGCGCTTTCCATCCGGCGATGCCGCGAGGGCGTCCATTTCTAGAGTGTCGTCTCTCACACGGGCGTAAACCGCGATTGGAACGTTGCATCCGCCTCCCAGTAGTTCGAGAAAATCGCGCTCCGCCGTAACAGCCAGCGCCGTTTGAGGATGATGGAGTTTTTCAGCAATTTCGTTTGCAAATGCGTCGTCCGAGCGGGCTTCCATGGCAAGCGCCCCCTGACCGGGCGCTGGAAGCATTTCATCGAAAGACAGCGTATACGATATTAGATTTTCCAATCCGAGCCTGCGGAGGCCTGCTGTGGCCAGCGCTACGGCGTCGTACTCTCCGCTTTCCATTTTCCGGATGCGCGTATCGATATTGCCGCGTATATCCATAATGCGTAGATCGGGACGTAAAGCCAAAAGCTGCGCCTGCCGGCGAAAGCTGCCTGTTCCGACACGAGCGCCATTGGGAAGATTTTGGATTGCTGATTGTTGATTGTTGATTGTTGATTTGGTTCTTTCATTTAGAAAGACCTGATTGATAATCAGCGCGTCACGGGCGTCTTCGCGTTCGGGAACAGCCGCTATGCGGAGTCCGTCCGCGATGGCGGTAGGCACGTCTTTCATACTGTGTACGGCCAGGTCGATTTCCCCGCGTGTAAGCGCGTGTTCAAGCTCTTTGACAAAAACTCCCACGCCGCCGGACGCGCGCAAAGAAGTAACAACGTCTTTATCCGCGGACGTTTTAATGATTTCTATACGCGTTTCGATTTCGGGGGCAATTTGTCGAATCCCTGCCTGGATAAATTTCGTCTGCGTCAGCGCAAGCCGGCTGCCGCGCGACCCGATAACAAGGACGGAGCGTTTATTTCCTTTATTCATTTAATTTCGCAGTCGAAAAACAATCGACATCCTCAAGGCAGATAATAAAAAAGACGGGATATCCCGTCTTTTTTATTATCTGCCTTGAGGATGTCCGCGTAAAACTACAACATCACCACGTAAACCAGCGTCTGATTGAGAAGCTGGTACGCAATTTCGCCGAATGTGATAGGCCCGTAGAAACGCTGTACCTGTTTGCCTTCCAGTTCGCCGTACAAAAAGTTTAAAACGCAATTGCATGAAAAAACGGCCTTCGCGTTTTTAAAATGCCTGAGATGGTCTTCAAACTCTTTTGCGTAATCGCTGATTTTATTTGCAAACCGGTATTTAATGTTTTTAAACACAGGCGCGAAGGTATAAACCTTTCCGTCTTCAATCTGCTTGATCGATACGTTTACGCCCGCTCCGAAATAAGAACCTATCAGAGGCAATTTTGTATCTATGTTATTTTGGGAAAGGTAGTCCGCGAATACGAATTCCCTGCCGTTGACAAGACATTTTTCAATTACAAAGCCTTCTTCGGAAAATTCTATTATTGGGCTTTCTTCATTCTGGTTAAAAATGTTGACTATTCCGATGCTTACAACCTCATTACCGGGCGTCTGTATATGAAGAGCAACCGCTTTTATGTTGCTGCGCTCAGTGGTTTTGCCGTTTACGGCTATTGGAGTCTGGCCTTCCTTTGACAAATTAACCCCGGAAACCCAGCCGACGACATTTTTTGCGAACATCCCTTTAAATCCGGATGCTTTTGCCGCGTAAACTTTATGAACCTCGCTGTCAAATGGAAGGATTGCTATGGTAAACCCGTTTTCAAATGCGTCTTCGGTAATGCTTTCAATATTTTTCTCATCATAAGAAATAATTTTACAATTGTCATACGGTATTTCGGCAACAAACAGTTTTTCGTCCGTTACAATGCCGCCGTCCAGACTCATGAAATATTCCGTGGAGCCGCCGATCCAATTGCCGCTCGGAAGTTTTTTAAGCAAATCTTCGTTGCCGGAAATGTGCAGCCATTTCCCGGAGTTAATCATCTCAGATGTTTCATTCAGTGTTTTCAACACGGGCGGTTCTCCTCGTTATTTTATAAATAACTCGTAGTCATTTTTCATGATAGGTTTATATTTCGTCAGAAAAGTGTTTATTTCTTTTGCGCATTCCTGTAATACGGCGTCGGTCGAATTGTTTTTGTAAGTCCACATCAGGCGGGTTATAAGCAAACTGAAGCCAAATTGTGTAAACTTGCGTTCGGTGGTTCCTTCAAGAACATTTTTGACCTGCGCGTCTGTTACTACCATGTTGTCACCTCATTTTTCAGGCAGGATACCCCCAAAATTTGTTAACCTACGGCGTAATGGAACGCCCTGGTATGTGAAAAAGCATAGATGAACGGAACGGGAAAAACAAGCCGTTTTTCTTTATTTGGATTAACGCAACGATTCGATTTGCGCGCGCATCCGGGATGCCATATTTGCGCCGTAGCCCGTCTGAATGTGGCGCACGATGCCGGACCTGTCGATAAGGAATTGCATTGGAATAGCATACGCCCCGTAGGCTGCGCCAACCGCTCCATCTTTGTCCAGCAGTATCTGCGCGCTGAGAGCCTCTTTAAACGCATATTTTTCAACAACATCTTTTGCCTCACGCAGATTTACCGCCAGGAGAACCATGTCATCCGGATATTCCTTCGACAATTTTTCGACTACGGGCATTGTCATCCGGCAGGGTGAACACCAGGTAGCCCAGAAATCCAGCAGAACTATTTTCCCATTGAAGTTTTCAAGAGAAATTTCACGACCATCCATATCGGGCAATTTGAAGGAAGGCGCGGGCTGGCCGATATTAACCGTCGCTTCCGGACTATAAATGCAGGATGAAAGCGCCCCGAAAGAAAAAATCAGAATAATGCAGGTAATAATATTTTTTTTTGCCATCTCGTAAGCCGTCCTCCCTTCCAATTTCGTACGGAAGTATACCATTTTAACGGCTGTCACGGATATTTCATGAAGATTCTACCGCGGCGGCGTAAACAGGCGTGGATGCAAGACGAACGCAGAGTGGGCGGAAAATCCCCATGAAATATCCGGGTCGGCGGCTTATATGAACGGTTAAAAACTGTCATAAAAAAAAGTTGCGTTACGCCACAAAAACCATATTATAGAAACGCCCCTGGTATTCGGCGCCTGAATGATTCCTGATTTCAATATTGAGAAGGAAACGTTGAGAGAAATGAAAATACGTCATATTATCGCTGTTACATCCATTTTCACTCTGACCGTCCTGTTTGCCTCAGCCCCCGGATTCGCCGAGCAGCAGACTTACAAGGTTCTCAAGGGCGACACGCTTTACAGGATCGGCAGGATGTTTAATACGACTCCGGAAGCGCTTATTAAACTTAACGGCCTGAAAAATGACAAAATCAGCATCGGACAGGTTCTCAAAGTCACGGAGGATCAGGCCGTTAATTCTAAACAACCGCCAGTTCAACAGTCGCAGCAAGCCCGGACGGAAACACAAACCTATAAGGTGCGTAACGGCGACACGCTTACCGGCATTGCGCGATCCTTCAATATCAGCCTTAACAGGCTCACCGCGGCAAACAATATCAGTAATATCAACAAACTCAAAGTTGGACAGGTTTTAACAATACCGGGCGAAAACAAATCCGCGAGCGCGACGTCAGCGCCCGCGATTAAAGCATCAGCGCCTGCGGTTAAAGCATCAGCGCCTGCAGACGAAACGTCGGCGCCCGCTGCTGCCGTAATGCGTTTGGCGAACCAGACGAACTTAAAACCAACGACGGCAAATGAAGGAGAAGAACTCACGGTAAGAGATCGCCTGGTGGAGGCCGGGTTTAATATGCTGGGCGTACGTTACCGTTTCGGCGGGACATCGGAAAAAACCGGGTTTGACTGTTCCGGCCTGGTAAAAAATCTTTTCGAGAAATTTAACCTTACACTACCACGCTCATCCCGCGAACAGTATGCGCAGGGAGAAAAGGTGGCTAAGGAAGACCTGCAGAAGGGCGACCTTCTGTTTTTCTCTTCCGGCGGCAAAACGCCGACTCATGTGGGCATCTACATAGGAGACAATCAGTTCCTGCACGCCGCGAGCAGAGCAAAAAAGGTTGTAATCAGCGATCTGGGTAAAAACTGGTACGATCTTCGATATCTAGGAGCTCGGCGTATTATGGAGCTATGGTGGGGGGAGTTAAAAAAACCAACGGACAATTTGTCATTCGAATGGACTAATCATTTGTTGGACGTATGGGAAGACGCTCAAATACCGTTGAACGACGTACTGCCCGAAGAGTTTATCGCGCCTCTTCAAGAGTATGACGCGGTTTATGAAGAAATTGCCGCGCATATTATTCCAGACTGATATATGGATTCCATAAAACGGAAACAGGCGGTTCTTGGCGTGGATATAGGCGCGACCACCGCAAAGATGGGTTATGTCGGCCGCGATGGCAAATGTTTGTCCGGCGACGCTTCGGTTTCAACAGGCGCGCGGCAGGCCGCGGATGTTTTTTTCAAAAGACTATATGAAGCCGCGGAAACGCTTCGCGCCGAACTCCCGCCGGAATACGATCTGGCAGGCATCGGCATCGGCGCAGCCAACGGTAATTATTACAAGGGCACGATCGAATGTTCGCCGAACCTGGGCTGGGACTATGTGGATGTCCGCGCGGAACTCAAAAAATATTACGGCGTTCCCGTCGCTGTAACGAATGACGCCAACGCCGCGGCGCTCGGAGAAATGCTTTTCGGCGCGGCCAAAGAAATGAAGAATTTCATTTCCATAACGCTGGGAACCGGCCTTGGCAGCGGCATCGTGGCCAATGGCGAAATGATCTACGGCGCGGACGGCTTTGCCGGCGAGCTGGGACATACGATTGTTGATCCGAACGGGCGGGAATGCGCATGCGGGCGGCTGGGGTGTCTCGAAACATATTGCTCGGCTACGGGCATTTGCCGCACAGTCGCGGAGTTGATATGCAACACAACCGTTTCCAGCGAACTGCGCGGCGTAAAATACAACGAGCTTACGGCCGCTAAAATTTCCGATGCGGCGCTCGGCGGAGACGCGCTTGCTCTTGCGGCGTTTGAAAACTGCGGAGAAACGCTCGGCCGCAAGCTCTCTGATTCGGTCGCCCACCTGAGTCCGGAAGCTATCATCATCTCCGGAGGCATGGCCGCGGCGGGCGAACTGATTCTCGATCCAACGCGGCGCGCGCTGGAAAAATATGTTTTACCCATCTATCGCGGTAAAGTAAAAGTTATACTGTCCGGCCTGCCTGAAGGAAATGTCGCAGTTTTAGGCGCGGGCGCGCTCGCCTGGAGCGTACTCGACAAGTGATCAGCTATCATAACCACACAAACTGGAGCGACG
>Ga0082212_10006945_pt1 | contig 15092 bp, 11 predicted proteins | sample TergutNt197P3_FD_71548 | JGI IMG/M metagenome (GOLD analysis project Ga0082212, IMG submission 71548) | Neocapritermes taracua P3 segment gut microbial communities from Petit-Saut dam, French Guiana - Nt197 P3 | ecosystem: Host-associated > Arthropoda: Insects > Digestive system > Gut ...
CGCCCCAGCTGATGTGAACGAGTCCGCTCAGCAGGGCGGAACATACGAAAACGCAGACGGAGGCACGCCGGGTATTACGCCTTCTCCTGAAAGCGCCGCACAGAATGCGCAGACAGAATCGCCTGCTCTATCAGACGCTGAAAACGCTGCGTCACAAGATGCAGCGTCAATGGAATCTGACGCGCCGGACGCTGCGCCTGACGTGGTGCTGCCGCCGCTGGAGCCGTTGAATATGGAGTTCGCGGCTGCGTACAAAGCGTATTATAAGGTTTTGGCCGCGCTGCCGGATTTCAGCGAGTTTGATTTTACTGTCTACGATTATGAAGTCCCGTATGCTTTTTTACTGGAACTGCATGATGAAGAGGCGCCTGTATTGATATTTAACTCCGATGTTGAATGCAATATCGGAGATTATGTCTACGGCTATAAAAATGGAGCCGCGGTAAAGTATTTAAGAGCAGGCAGTTTCGGGGACTATTCTTCAACAATGCGTATTTATATTAATGCTGAAGGTAGAAAGTACATCGTATTAGAGGCTGGCTTCTACTCAGCTGAAGGACGCAGCTATTACAGGTACTACTACACAATACGTAATGGCTGGTGGCTTTGCGAGCTTGAAGTATCAAATAATGGCACATGGGACTTGGGTATATCGGATAGTAGTCATTTTAACGATCCAATAAAAGTAAACGAGTGGTTTGTAAACAGCGACTCAGTCAGCAGGCAGGATTACAATGACGCCCCGGAAAAGATATTCGGCAAGCTTGAAGAAGTTGACAAAGCAGATTACACTGTACCGGTCCAATCGCTCCTTGCGCAGTTGCAGCCGTTTAAATAGAGCCAATGTTGTATGTTAGCTAATAAAAAGATTTAGGAGGAAATATCATTATGAAAAAGAGACTATTATGCGTTGTGTTAACCATAGCGATACTCGTGAGCCTTGTCGTACCAGCGTTTGCTGTAGATACTCCTTACGAGTTTGATTTGCATGTGTTTTACACGTGGCAGCGCACTATCGACCCTGTCATGCGAATCACGAACGTCACAAAAGTGATCGAGCCTGAATACGACCAAGACTCGGAGCGGTATGAACCTTTAAGCGAAGAACATGGCGAAGGCTATAATATTATTGTGTATGCTGACGCACCAGTAACGCTGACGCTGCTGGCAGACGCCAGGCTGCCCGGTGATAGTTATCATGAGTTTTCAACCGGCGCTATAGTCTGCATCGCAGAGTACAGCGGCGAAATGAATCCGGCTAAACCTTTGGAAAATGTCATATTTACAGGGAGCGCCGAAAAAGTTCCGTTTACAACGGGAGAATTTTCGTTCGAAGAGGATTTTAACGGGCAGGAGACTATCCAGCTGGAGATCGTCCTAGCGGGAGCGACATGGGTTTTGGGCGAAGGTGTGTATTACCTCGCAAGCCATTGGGCTACAAATGAAGTCTTGCTGATCGTCGGCGGCATGTCAGATAGTTCCAGTTCAAATCACGCGTCCCCGCCCGATTCAAAGCCCTCCTTGTGGGCGGAGGCTGAAGTGAGTGCGGCGATCGCGGCGGAGCTTGTGCCGCAGGGGCTGCAGGGGAACTATCAGGGCGATGTCTCGCGCGGCGATGTGGCGGCTATGTTCATAAGCCTGATCGAGAAAGTATGCGATCAGACGATCGATGATTTCATGGCGGCGAAAGGCGTGGAGATAAACGACGGCGCATTCACCGACACGGCCGACAGGGCGGTGCTCGCGGCAAACGCGCTGGGCATAATAAACGGAGTAGGCGACAGCAAGTTCGACCCGGGCGGGACATTGAAACGCGCGCAGATAGCGGCGATCATAAACCGCGTCGCCCGCGCGCTGGATATCAACACCGAAGGGTATCCGCATTCATTCAGCGACGTCGAGGGGCACTGGTCAGATGCAGAACTCGGCTGGCCCGCGAGCCTGGGTATAATAAACGGCTACGAGGACGGAACTTTCAGGCCGGAAGGGAACCTGACGACGGAACAGGCGATAGCGATCACTTACCGCGCTTTCAGCGTGCTCACGCAAGACGGTGCGGAACAACCGCAGGGCATCCTGGGCGGTTCGCCGGACAGCACAGGCTCGACAGGCAACGCAGATTCACAGTACAACAAGGAGCCGTCAGGTAATACTTCGGCTGATTTAGCAAGTGTAATAGCTGAATGGACAGAGGTTTGCAAGCAAATCATTGGTGACACGGACTTCGACGGATTCCTAAACATAGTAAAAGCATTGGAAGAGACCGACAATATCATGCAGATAAAGTACTTCGTGCTGCACATACCAAAAGATATGAACACCATTATGGCAGGCGAATTGTTACAAGCAACTCTTTATGGCTATGGCGTTGAGTTTGCGCTCCACATATATGATAACCCACCGCCTCCGGGTTCAGCGGAAGTATATATAGAAATACCGTAACCCTTGGGATGCAGTATTTTTCGCACTCACCTTGAGTTGAGAAGACTACTTTGAACATGGAGAAATGGCATGATAGCTTTGATCAATGCGAGTCTTATTGACGGCACGGGAAGCCCGCCTGTGGCAGGTGCTACTGTGGTTATTCAAGGGAAACGCATCACAGAGGCGGGCGCGGGAGTACCTATTCCGGATGGGGCGACTGTCATCGACCTCAAAGGAAAAACGCTGCTGCCCGCTTTTTCCGATGTACATACGCATTTCGGGGGAACCGATATGCTCACGCGCCCGGGGCTGGGTGGCAGCGACGCCACATATGACTACGCGCTGAACAGCGGATCATGCATCGACTGGGGCGTAACAACAGTCAGGTCTGCGGGCGACTTCATGCCGGACTTAGTCTCGTACCGCAGCGACGCTGCTATGGGCGGGCTCCGCGCTCCGCGGATACTGACAGCCGGGCGCATGTTTGTCGCGCGCGGCGGGCATCCGCTGTATACAGTGTACTCCGGCAACGAAGACATACGCGATAACGCCTGTGTCGTCTGCGATGATAGCACTGATATCGACGCCGAGGTCAAACAGCTTGCCGACGCCGGGGTGGACTGGATAAAGGCATTTTTGTCGACAATCAATAAAATGGACTATCCGAACCCTGTGCCGAGGCTGCCGCATGAGACGCTGAAAAAAATAACCGATTCCGCGCATAAGTACGGGAAACCGGTCATGATACATGTTGAAACGCCGGAGGACGCAGAAGAAGCCGTCGATATAGGCGCGGACAGCATAGAGCATCTCATAGGCGTCGGCACTGCGAATTTCGAAATATCAGACGCCTTGCTGAAGAAGCTTATTGACAGCGGCGCACACATCGTTCCTACGCTGGCGGGCATAAAGGCGCATGACGGCGGGCTTGCGGGCGCACAGCCTGTTTATAGCCATTTGGAAAAAGCGGTAAAGAAAATGGCGGACGCGGGCGTCAAACTCGGCGCGGGCTGTGACTCCGGTATCCCGTTCGTGCCATGCGGCGAAAGCATCCACACAGAGATGGAGTTGTTTGCATTGACGGGCATACGTCCGCTGGACGTTCTATGCATGGCGTCAAGCGGAAACGCGAAACTGCTAAGGGTGGACGGCTCGCTCGGCACGATCAAACCCGGTAAGCTCGCTGACCTCGTCGTGCTGAACGCCGATCCACTGGAAGATATCCGCAACACCCGCTCCATAGCGCTGGTCATAAAAGAGGGAAGCGTCGTAGTCGACAAAATGCTGGCGGGGTAAGGCTAGGAGCCTTGGACAGTCCTCTCACGACATGACCTTTTGAACTATCCAAAGAAGAGGATTGAACCAGAACGGTTCCATCTTCTTTTTTACGTCTTTGAGAGCTTTAGATATTTCGATGTGCTGCGGGCATTTTGCCTCGCATGTGCCGCAAGCGACGCAGTTACTCGCGCGGTACTGCTTTTCCGGGTGGTTCGCGCCGGTGCCTGTGATGTATTGGGTGAAGCCGGGTATCAGGCCCATCGCATAGCGGGTGTTGTACGCCGCGAAGCAGCCGGGGATGTTGACGCCCTTGGGGCAGGGCATGCAGTAGTTGCAGCCGGTGCAGGGCACTTTGTACGCTTCGCGAAGCGCGGAGATCACGGGAGTGAAAACCGCTGATTCCGCTTCGGAGAGCATACTCTGCCGCTCAATGCTCGCTGTGCCAAGGTTATCGTCAAGTTGCTCCACGCCGTTCATGCCCGATAGGACGACGGTCACTTCCGGCTGGGCCCAGAGCCAGCGCAGCGCCCAGGAGGCTGCGGAGCGGGCGGCGTCGGCGTCTGTGAATAATCGCTGCGCTTTGGGCGGCAGCCCAGTCGCGAGCTTACCGCCGAGCAGGGGCTCCATGATTATGACGGGCATGCCTTTTTCGTGCGCCCTGCGCAGTCCGGTGCGCCCCGCCTGATAGTTCTCGTCGCTATAGTTGTACTGTATCTGGCAAAAATCCCAGTCATAGGCGTCTATGAGGTCCATGAAACCGCCGAGCGCCCCGTGGAACGAAAACCCGATTTGGCGTATCTGGCCGCCCGACTTTTTCTCAGCGATCCATTTTTCTATGCCGATGTCGCACAGGCTTTTCCACGAGTTTAGGTCGGAGATGTTGTGAATCAGGTAATAGTCGATGAAGTCTGTCCGCAGCCGCTCCAACTGTTCATTGAAAAGCCTGTCGAAGTCCTCATAGGTTTTGCTTTTCTGATGAGGCAGCTTGGTGGCGAGATGGATTTTGCCGCGCAGATCGTTTTTTTGCAGTATCTCACCGAGCGTCACTTCGCTGTTGCCGTAGATGTACGCGGTGTCGAAGTAATTCACACCGGCGTCGACGGCTTTGACGATGAGCTGCTCTGTTTTTGCTTTGTCACGCGGGAATCTCATGCAGCCAAAGCCGAGAATGGATAGTTCGTTACCCGATTTCGGGTCCTTTGCGTATTGCATATGTGCCTCCTTTACTATTAATAACTGCTCCAGAATTTTTCAGGTTTTATCTGCAACCGCAGGTCGCATTGAAGACAGCGGCCCGCTTCAGATAGAGCCTCGTTTTCGCTATAGCATGATTCAACAGTACGGAAATCCCGTATCCGTTCAGAAGGCGGTAGAAACTTAGGTGCAGTGCGGGGCAAAGAAGCAAAGCCGTCGACTATATCGAGCTGTAACGGTAGTTCGGTCCCGGGCGCGGGTTCTTGGTCGAGCCTGCCCCTGCCTCCGAGGTACTTGTCAATCGCTTGTGCGGCCTTGCGCCCCGCCGCGATAGCGGATATGACCTTATCTGTCCCTGTGACGCAATCGGAAGCTGCGAACACACCTTCCCTATCAGTTGCCCCACTGCCCGTCAGGCTTGTCTCTATGAACCCCGTCTCAGTCTTTACGAATCCAAACTCTTCCCCGGCACGCAACCTTTGACCCAACGAGAATATTACCGTGTCTGCTTCGACCGCATGGACTGAGTCTTCATCTGTCTCGAAATGCGGCTTTTTGCTTTCATCGAAGAACAGGGAGGTTACGTCCAGGAACTCCACGCCTGCAACACGCCCTTCTTCGCGTTTTATACGGCTCGATGAAGCGGACGTCAGCAGACGAACTCCTTCTTCTTCACCTTGCGTTATTTCATCTTTCGAAGCTGCCATCGCGTCATACGGTTCAATGCATGCCAGCATCACCTCCTGAGCTCCGAGGCGTAGGGCAACACGCGCACAGTCGAAAGCTGTGTTCCCCCCGCCAAGCACGACGACGCGATTCCCGGGCGCTATCGGGCTGTCGGTACGCGCTGCTTTCAGGAATTCTGCGCCCACGAAAACATTCTCCCCTTTGGCCCCGGGTATCCTAAGTCTGACGCCATCCTGCGCCCCGATTGTGACAAGTATGGCGTCGAACCCACCGGCAAGCAGCATATCGGTGGACTCGATTGAAGTATCAGTCACTATAGTGACGCCAGCTTCGATAATTTCCCCAATATCCAGATTGAGGACATGCGAAGGGAGCCTGTACTCCGGTATGCCATACCTGAGCATCCCCCCCGGTTCCGGCATCGCTTCATAAGCTGTAACGGAATGACCTTGGAACGTGAGATAATACGCCGCTGTAAGCCCGGCAGGTCCGGCGCCGATTACTGCAATTTTCTTTCCGGTTTCCGATTGTTTGCTGATGCTTTGGGCCCGGACGCGATTCAAAGAGTGGTCCGTTGCAAAACGCTTGAGCCTGCAGATAGACATCGGCTCATTCACATGGCCACGCCTGCATTCGGACTCGCACGGGCGCACGCATACATATCCAAGGACGCGCGGGAAGGGCACTTTTTCACGGATAACCGACATAGCAGCGGCATAGTCACCCTCGCGTATGAACCTGATGTACCGCGGCACATCGATTTCGGCAGGGCAGGTGTGAACGCAAGGGAGCAGGGATTCCTTGCGTTTTTTATTGGTGTTGAACTCAAACTTGTCAAGTATCGCGCCGGTAGGGCATACCTCGGCGCATGCCCCACAGAAACGGCATTTCGTATCAGAAAGCAACACGTCGTTAAGCGGATCGGCACCAACGCCGATATACATCTCACCATGGCTGCTTTTATAGTACAGGACGCCAACCCCGCGCAAATCGTGGCAGGCGCGTATGCACCGCCCGCATAGGACGCACTTGTTCGGTTCGTGGCTAAACAACGGATTGGACTCTGTCACTCCAAACAGCCTGGAACGCCGCCTCACGCGGATTTCATCTCCGACAAGGTATTGCTTAAGGGCCTGAAGCTCGCAGTTTAGATACTTCACGCATGTTCCACAGTCCGCCTGATGCCCGGAAAGCATGAGCTCGATAGCAATGCGCCTCGTCTCGTTTATCGCTTCGCCCTCCGTGCGGATTACCATACCATGCTCCACGTCAACTGTGCAGGACGTTTGGAGATTTGCATAGCCATTGACTTCAACGACGCATAACCGGCAAACGCCAATAGGGCGCAGTGCGTTGTGGTGGCATAGGTGGGGTATATAAACACCGCTTCGAAGACATGCTTCCAGTACGGTTTCGCCCTGCTGCGCGTCGATAATCGACCCGTTGACCGTAAGCTCAACCCGCTCCATTTGCACCTCCTGCCGGACACGCCACTGAGTTGATATGATGCTCGTAGTCATCCCTGTGTTGTTCAATTCCAAATAAAACGAGGTGTGCGGCTACCTTACCATAAGTGCACAGGCAGTGCGCTTTCATATTGCGCCCAACTTCCGCCATCAAATCAAGGTCTTTGATACATCCGCGGCCGCTGATGATATCTTCATGCATCTGCCGGAGATGCAGGGTTCCTTCCCTGCAAAACAGACATCTGCCGCATGATTCCGCATGCAGGAAACGGGCTATATCATGGATTGCCTCCACCGCGCATCCCTGTTTACCTGCAACGCGTGTCAAGGACAGGTTTAGGCCATGCAATGAGATATCTGCGGTTTCGTAACAAGGAGTATCTTCCGGTCTGCCGTTGCAGGTTGCTTCATGCACTGAGTCTGCAGGTATGAGGACATAAACATCCGCTTCGCCCCCAAGCCCGCTGATTACATCTCCCACTTTCATGCCTGCCGGTAAGATCTCCGAATCAATGCAGCGTCCGCCTTCCACTATACTAAACATCCTTGCTGCAGACGAAGTGGGTGAATCAGATACAGCTAAAGCAGAATCCCGCCTTATTTGGATCGCGCAATTGCTGTCAGGATCGTGGGGCGCATTTGATTGCGAACCCGAACCGAACGCCGGCACAGGAGAAAGCCCGCCGCCGCTTGGATCGCGAAAGATACCAATCAGCCGCAGCGCTTTTTCGTTCATGGTACTCGCGGATATTCGGATCCTGAGACTACCGCTACCCTCTGACATAGGAAACGGCGCAACGCGCTGCGATACGGCCTGAGTTCATGGCAAATGAAGACGACAGACCGGTTGCGGCGTTTATGGGATAGCTTTCGGCTTGTATACCCCCCGCATCAAAACCACCTGCGTAAAGCCCCGGTATCGGCGTGTCATTCTTGTCGACCGCCTCAAGTTTCTCATTGACCCGAATACCGCCATGAGTACCTATTATGGTCGTCCAGACCTTCGCCGCGTAATAGTTGGGACCGGTCATGGGGCGCAGATAAACTCGTTTCTTTGCGAAGAGGTCGTCGTGACCTTTCGCACAAAAGGCATTATACTCTTCAACAGTCGCTGTCAGCACAGCGGGATCGACGCCCATGTTTGCTGCAAGCTCCGCAACGGAACTGCCCGCGAACACCTGGTCGCTCCCGCGCTCCAGTGCGGCGTCGATGACTTTGCGGACGTCATGGATTGTCGCCCCGGGTTTCTTTGACATAGAACCTTCCTTGTCAACGCCGAAAGTCTCAAGCCTGTTTATGACAGAATCGTCGAGCATATGGAACGTAAATCCGTTAAGGTACCGCGAGTTGATATTGCCTCCGCTGGTATCGTAGAAGCATATCCCTTCATCGCAAAAGCGCCTCCCTCTCGGGTCCACCCATAAGTCCGGTTGTTGAAGCGCGACCTCCAGATCGTTCATCATGTCGAAGTCATTCGACATAGGGCCGATAGCTATGATTTCCAAAGCGTTTAGGCCCTCGGGGGCGGCGCCTGCGTCCCATGCCATCCGGATACCATCGCCGAACTTGTCCACATTTCCAACGGGGATGAGGTTGACTCCAAGGTCGAATCCATGATACTTCTTTATCCATTCTTTGTTATTGGCGTAACCTCCGCTCGAGATAATCACGGCTTTTGCTTCGACTTCAATTTCTTCGCCGTCCTCTTCCGCAATGAGCCCGGTAATTTTCCCGCCTGTTTTTATGAGTTCGGTCACAGGCGCCCCCAGGCGGACGTCAACGCCTTTCTCCTTGGCTCGCATTGAAAATATTTTAACTGCGTTCGCGCCGCTGCCTTTGACGAGGTGATATGTCGCATTGACATATGGCATGTTTGTCACGACTTCCAGAATTTCAACGCCTTGTGAAACAAGCCAGTCGATGGTCGAGGCGGACTCGTCCACAATCGCCCTTACGAGGCGGGTGTTGCCCTTCCAGTGGTTATACTCCATAATTGCCTGGAACGCCTCGTCCCGGCTGTACATGATGAATTTTTCGCGTTGATAACGGCTTTCGACGGCAAATGTCCCCTGAAAGAAGTTCGAAGATCCCCCGGGGGACTTCTGCTTTTCAAACAGGATGACCTTCGCCCCCGCTTCCGCCGCTGTCAGCGCAGCGGATAAACCGCAAATCCCGGCCCCGATAATTGCGATATCGGCTTTTATAGTGTTGCCCATAAATAAATCCTCCCGGTATTTTTTTTCTATGTCATAATAGCATCAACGGTGGGAAAAAACAACAAATCCCGGCTGCCAAAACCCACATTATGTAACAGTACACGGGCAGCCGGGATTTCACTCTGTCTTGCGTGACTAACGTCGCTTAGCCGGCTTCAATGCTGTACCAATGTTCCATACCTACCCCGGTATGTGCCAATAGCCGGCTTCAGCCGACGGGTCACACTGCGTCAGAGTGAAACCCCGGCTGCCCGTGTACTGTTACCACACTCTTGCCGTCGCGGCAAAGCGAAAACCCCCGCCGGGTTGCCATTTCTGGCTCGTCGGCGGGGGTGCGATCCTAGTGTTTTATATACGTGCTGCTTTGCGGGTTATTATTTCAACGACTGGCTTCGAAGGCCTCCATGACGCCGCCCTGCATTTGCCGCGCGTATGACGCGTTGCCATTATGCACGTAGCTTCCAAAGAAATGCAAGCATATCTGGCCATTCATCCCGTTACCGGAAATTACGCCTCCGCCATGGGGCATCCCGTTAATTGCCGCCGCAATCAAGCGGCCGTCGATAAGGACCCATACCGGGCGGGGGTTCCAGCTCCACACGCCGCCATAGAGGTTATGCAGTATATCGGTATCAGCTTGTGTGGGCGGCTCGACGTCCGCATGGTTCCCGAGCGAGAAGGCTTGAATTTTATAGGTGGTCCCGGTTCTGACGTCGATGACCTGATATGGGACGTGCCTTTGCAAAATCCTCTTTACAGCGGACCATTCAAGCAACTCGACGCTGCTTGTGCTGGGACGCAGGAACTCAGACTTTATATACCCGGATGAGCCGCCAACGCTGACGCTTGACCAACCCGACGGGTTATACCCGGTAACCGAGACGGCGCTGCCTGCGCTGACAGTCCTGATTATACTTGCGTCGGTGGAGGGGCCGGACCTCAGGTTGACGCCGTCTGTAGTCCACATGACCCTTGTCTCATTACCCCCGGATGAGCTTGAGCTACGCGAAGAACTCCCTGAAGAAGTTGTGCCGGAACTGGAAATGCGACGCATGAGGAAATCCGATCTGACGAAGCCTTCCGAGCCGTCATACCTGACCCTGGACCAGCCTGCGGGATCGTGATCAAGAACTTCAACCGACTCACCGGCATATATCCTTCTGACGACTTCTCCGTCGGTTGACTGGGTCGACCTCATGTTAACGCCTTCTGTTGTCCTGAATGTTGCAGGCAAAGACCCTGCCGGGAACGTGAGCAGATCCGATCTGATATGGCCGATTGCATCGCCGGCTTTCACCCGCGACCATCCCGCCGGATCGTGTTCCAGCACTTCAACAGAAGTACCCGGGGGGAGGGTGGTAATGACTTCGGAGGCTGTCGATGCTTCAGCGCGGAGCCTCACGGTAGTATCTGTTGTGAAGACGTCCGCCGCGAGGGCGGAGGGGGCCATCACTATCGGCAGGACGATGAATATGAAGAAGAAAATCGTAAATTTTGCATATCGTTTCATAGCCGGTTCACCTCTTTTGTGCGTTGATATTGCAAATTGTAACAGAAGATGTAACCTTTGTCAAGCTTTTTGTAAATATTTTGTAACCACTTTGTTACCAGCGCGGTGAAGCGCGCCTACTTTCAAAGTTTTTGCAAGGAAATCGGAAGGTTGATTTTGGCAATACACCATGGTAATATATCTGCGGATTGTCTATTCCCGTCTGCGTAGCGAAGTTAATTCGCGAGAATGATACTCAATTGGAGAGAGCGTGCGTATATGAAAGGGCTAAGCGGTGACTATACAGGCTGTACAGTGATGATTTATGACACAGAGGGGAACTACCTGGATAGCACCGCTATACGCGAGTATTACAAGGAAACGCTTCGTATTGAAGTGCAGAAGATACCTGCGGATTTGACCGTCGGCGCAGGTTGCAGGGTGCTGATACTGTCGGCCCCTTCGCCATGTGAGTATCAGGGCAGGATAGTTAAAGAGATTGGCGCGAACACCATAGCGCTGTATCAGGGGCAGGAGAAAGAAAGCCGGAGCGATGTGCGGTACAATGTGTGTTTACCGGCGCTGATCGAGTTTCTTGTTTGCGATGGGCGCGCTTATCCGCTATTCACGCCAATTGAGGTTGAAATAAAAAACATTAGTAAAAGTGGTGTGAGGTTCAAGGCTCAGGTTAATTCTTTGCTTGATGGGGATAGGTTTCAAATGCGTATGAAGATCAGCAGCAACGAGAAGTTGCTTATTGCGGATGTGGTACACCATGATGATAACGAAGATGAATCTTCTGAATATGGTTGCAAGTTCCTGATTGCGGTTAAGTAGGTCGTTGGAATATGAATGATGCGAACATCTATAAAGGTAATTTGACTCCTGTATCGATAGGACTTCTTTTTGAAGGCATGAACATCCCTGAGGATATCTACGATGCGGACGCTGACATACTGATTGCCAGGCAGGGTACCATGCTTGGCGAAGGTGGTAAAGAGAAGATAATGAACCTCAATGCAGGCAGGGATATTATCTATGTCTCCGGCAGAACACAACAGATCATGATGGAACGAAAATCCCAGTTCGAAGAAATTAAAATAGCAGAAATCGAGGAAACCACAGGCTATACAGGGATAAAAGACGAAACATTCACTTTGCTGGGCGAGATTGCACAAACAAAAACGGTAAAGCAGGAAGATTTGCTTTCGATTTCATCGGAGTTGTCGAACAGGTTGGAGGTGACCAGTCCTTCAGTCATACTGTCGTTAATAAACGCGCTTGCTCCGGTTGACGAGTACTTGCAGCGCCATTGCATCAATGTAAGCCTATTGAACGGGCTCTTTGGGCAGTGGTTGGGGTTAAGCAAAAATGAGGTGGATAAGCTCGTGCTGGTCGGGCTGCTTCATGATTGCGGGAAAGCCCTGATACCTGCTCAAGTGCTAAACGCTCCCCGCAAACTGACAGTCGTCGAGTTCGAGGTAATCAAAATGCACCCCGTGTTAAGCTACGATCTGCTTAAGGACTTCCCCGAACCTGTGCGCCGGGCGGTAAGGTGCCACCACGAGAAAGTGAATGGGATGGGATATCCGGAGCGTTGTGAGCGCGACAGTATCCCGTGGGAGGCGCGGATCACGGCCGTATCCGATATATACGACGCTATGGTCTCGCGGCGCGCCTATAAGAATGGGAGGAGCCCTTTCAGCATAATGGCGATGTTGATAAGACTCAGCGATACGGAGATTGACTCCAGACTCGTGAATGTCTTTGTCAAGTCGATGCCCCAGGAGTTGATCGATAAACCGGTTGTGATGTCGGATGGTTCGATTGGCGTCGTGAAAGGTTTTGACCCGGAAGATATTGAATACCCAATGATTGATATCGGCGGGGAAGTTATTAAAAGCAACGCGAACCTGTTTTGCTCCTGCATGCACAGTAGCTGACGCGGGGCCCCTGCCCGCCCATGCCGGATAACTGACGGGACGGCCGGGATTACGGGGAGCCGGGATTGCGAGGAGCCGGGACTGCGAGGAGCCGGGACTGCGAGGACTTGCTTTCCCCGGATTGTAGCGTATAATCATGAAAAGAAATATGTAGCGTAAAGAAATACCGGGAGGTTGAGTTATGCCAAAACTACTATTCCAAGGTCATGGCAGTTATCGTATCACAACGGACAGTGGCGTCGTGATGTACGTAGACCCTTTCAAAGGCAAAGGATACGACATCCCGGCTGATTTGATACTTGTCACACACCAGCATTCTGACCATAACCAGGTTAAGAAGTGTTCAAAAAAGCCGGAATGCCAAATCATTACGAATGTGGAAGCCCTCGCGGGCGGTGAGCACAACTCCTTCGATGTTTGCGGGGTTTTAATTCAAGCAGTCGAAGCGGCGAATAAGAATCATGATCCGAAGCAGTGCGTCGGTTATATTATCACGGCTGATGGCGTAAAAATATACGCAAGCGGGGACACATCAAAAACAGAACAGATGAAGACGTTCGCTGATATGGATCTGGATTATGCGCTGTTTCCGGGCGATGGCTTTTTTAATATGGGACCTGACGAAGCTGCCGAGTGCGCGAGACTCGTCGCGGCGAAGCACAACATCCTGATTCATCCGAAGCCCGGTGAATCGATACAAAAGAAAGCGGAGAAGTGGAGCGCGCCAAACAAGCTTGTTATCAGCCCGGGAATGGAAATCGAGCTGTAAGTACCGGAGGATTGGCTTATAAACCGGGGCGTAGGGACGAAGTCCCGGGCATAAGGCCGGCCGGGGAACTATTTTGGGGGGACTGTTTAAATGTGGAAAGAAAGCTACAGAGTAGGTATTGAGTTTATCGACTTGCAACACAAGGAACTCTTTGATAATACCGACAGGCTGCTCGGAATGATCGAAGGTAAGGATGCGACCGGCAGGAAACGGGAGTGTTTTGATATTGTCCAGTTCCTCAAGGGGTACGCCGCCAATCATTTTGCCGAGGAAGAGAGGTATCAACTCTCGATAAACTACAGCGACATCGAGGCCCACAAAACGCTTCACAGGATTTTTGCGGCAACAGTGAACAGTCTGGAGCAGAAACTGCTCGATACTGATTTCAGCATTCCTACATTAAAAGAGATTGGCGGCTTCCTTACCTCATGGCTCATATACCATGTTGCCGGAGTAGATCAGAAACTAAAAAAGAAAGAGCGGCTGTCGGGGGAAAAGGCCGCTGTTATAACTTCGTATATAGATTGCTTTGCGAAAAGTACGGGAGAAGTGCTCGAAACGATGGCGGGGCTTACCACACAGGTTGTTGATTACTCAACCTACTCAGGCAGCGCTGACGATATCCGCATCATGATCGGGTTGACAGGCGAGGATAAAGGGGAGGCTGTTTTTACTTATACGAAAGAAATAGCTTTTAGCTTGATCAAGGTAATGACTGATATGGACTTTACTGAAGCTGACGAGTTCGTCTACTCCGCCCTATGCGAAATGTCCAATATTATCAGCGGGAACGCGTCAATTAAGATTAACTCAAGCGGCAGGGAAATCGACATCAAGACCCCGACAATTATTACAGGGTTCACCGGTGAGGATAACCGGAGCGGGGTATACCTTGATACAGAGCGCGGGCGCATCGCTGTGTCTGTCAATGTAGTTTGATATCGCGCGCCATACGGCGCCCGGGCGTACTTACCGTAGTCAATTTGCGGACAAAACAAGCCAAAGTGATTATTGAAGTCTTGAACGCAAGTAGGGAATACGGTCTGCTCGTACGGAGGTTGGTTCTGATATCAGTTTTCATTCCAAAGAAGGTCGAATCGTAATGCCCAACTCATTACTCCGTCGGTTTACAGCAAAGACACGCCATAAAACCAATCCGGCAAGAGTTTTAGTGCTTGGCTTTATTGCCATTATAGCAGTAGGAACCCTTTTGCTTTCCTTGCCCGTTTCCTCCCGTAATGGTGTACCTGTCCCTTTTATCCCAGCATTATTTACAGCGACTTCGGCAACCTGCGTTACCGGACTGACAGTAGTGGACACGGCCCTGACTTGGAGCGTATTCGGTCAAACGGTGATTCTATGCATGTTCCAGATTGGCGCGTTGGGTTTCATGTCGGTCACTACAATCTTCTTCTTTATTGTGAATAAAAAAATCAACCTTTCACAAAGATTGTTGTTGGTGCAATCCCTGAACCTGCACGACAGAAACGGCATTGTCGGGCTGATTCGGCGTGTTTTACTGGGAACGCTTTTCTTCGAAGTCATTGGATCCATAATCCTTTGGTTTCGGTTCCTGCCTGAGTACGGGCTTTTGAAGGGTTTGGGTATGGGCGTCTTCCATTCTGT
>Ga0082212_10006946_pt1 | contig 15092 bp, 9 predicted proteins | sample TergutNt197P3_FD_71548 | JGI IMG/M metagenome (GOLD analysis project Ga0082212, IMG submission 71548) | Neocapritermes taracua P3 segment gut microbial communities from Petit-Saut dam, French Guiana - Nt197 P3 | ecosystem: Host-associated > Arthropoda: Insects > Digestive system > Gut ...
TGGTCGTACTCGTCGATGATGACGAATATTTTGACGTTGGCCGCCATTGCAGCGCTGTAGGCAACCTCCAGCGCTCTGACGCCCAGCTGGTTCTTTTCAATATTGCCAATCAATGTTTTGGATAGTTTGAAAACAGACTTGTACTTTTCAAGAAATCGTTGAACCAACAGTTGCACTTTTCCGTTAAACGACTTGATGAAATTTTCGGGAGTGCCGGTATCTATCCCCGAAAAATCGAATTCCATGATGGCATAACTGTTTTTGAGCGGCGTCGGGTTGTCGCCAATGTACAACCCACCGAACAACTCCTGAAAACGATCCGCGCAAAGCATGTCGTAATAATACGACAGCATCGAGATGAAAAGACTTTTGCCGAACTTGCGCGGACGGATGAAAAACTGTCGCTTGTTGTTTTCTTTTTCCAACATTTCAATATAGCGGGTCTTATCCACGTAGGCATAGTTTTCTGCACGTATGGATGCGAAATTCTGTTCGCCGTCAGGTAACTTTTTACATATTTTTTCTACCATGACAATTAAATCTTAAAAATTCACTACAAAGTAAAGCAATTTCTTTGAATTGGAAAAGTAAATTTTCATTTTGTTATATTTGGATGCACACGCGCCCAATGGATGCCGGTCACATCCGTTTCGGGTCCCGCATAATAAACGACTATAAAATCCCCGTCAGGCAGCAGCGCGGTGGCCGGCAGGCCGATTGAGAATTTGCCCATCTCTTTCCAGGCGTCCTGCATGGTTGCCTTTTTGTCGGTCTGGCTGCCTGACCCCGAACTAAAAACGGTCAGTTCGTCACGATCGGGCCAAGTCTTCCCACCGTCCATGCTCACACGGGCTTTGATGACGGGAGCGCCTGTACGGTCGACATAGCACAGCACAATCCTTCCGTCAGGTAAAAGGAGCGGAGGAGCGGGCTGTCCCGGAACGCCCGTATCCCACAGTTCCGACCAGGTGAGGCCCCTGTCGGTGGATTCTCTCGCATGGATGTTGCGGTAGGCGGAGTTCTCCCTGTCGAACGTCCAAAACACGTCGAGGATCGCCCCGTTCACGAGCGAGGGTCGCTGATCCCAGTAGAACACTTTATTTTCGGGATCGCTGCTCGCAAGCGTATGTCTTGGCCAGGCAACGCCGCCGTCGCGCGAGAACATCAGCACAGAGGCATGTCGCCATTCAGCCAGGTCGTCGTAATGCTTGTTGAGTTCGAACTGCAACGCCAGCTCCCCGTCTGGAAAAAGCAATGCCGGGCCGGTTACCGACGTAGGAACGTTGTACGGCGAGGTGTCGACCAGCTGTGGCTCCGACCACGTTTCGCCCTTGTCGTCCGACCATGACAGAAAAATTCGGGTATCCAGCAGGCCTTCTGTTTCTTCGTTGAAAAACGGCAAACCGGGCGTCGAATGGTCTACCCAGCGAATCACGGCCAACAGCCTGTTCCCTCCGGTCGGCGTCAGGTAAGCCCCATGAAACAGCCCCGCTTTCCCGTCGATGTCCGGCGGCGTAAAAGGCGTCATGGGGGCAGTCCACGTCTTTCCTTCGTCGTCCGACCAGGCAAGCAGCACGTGCTGACCCTCCATCGGTGTCTTCATCGGCGCCGCCCTGAAAGCACAGAGCCATCGGCCTCCCGGCATCACACAGATGGAGGGAAACGCGCAACTCTGGCTGTCGGTCTTTTCCTGTCCCGCGAAGACAACACCCCTGACCGCTATCTGCATGGCAGGTGGCTGTTTTGGGGGAGACAGGCAACTCGACAGCAATAACATCAGTACCACGAATTTATAACAAAGATTATACTTATCCGCATACTTATAGGGTTGATCGCCGAAAGGCAACCGTTTGATTTCTTTTCCTGCCATGACCATTCATTTTAAAAAATCCGATACAAGATAAAGCAATTTCTTTTAAAAAAATACTGCCTGCACGTCCTTACGTTCGAACACGGAAACGCGCCAGTCGCAGGTCGATCAAGCCGCCGCTCAGACTCCATTTGTCGTTGTACGGACAAACCCAATAGGTGAGCAGGCATACGCCATCCTTCGTCCAGGTGATGCCGGGATTGGAGAATGCGGTCTTGGGATCGGTCTCGATGTCCCAGAAGTCCGTAAAAGTCACGCCACCATCGGCCGAAAGGGCCGCCGTGAGCGGTGAACGCTTGCCGTAATGACTGCTCCAGTGCATGTTGTATTCGGCGTTGTTCCAGACTACCATGATCTTATCACTGCCCGGAACGTCAGTCACATACGGACACGATTCAGGGATGGAAAGACCGGTCGTTTGCGGATGGCTCCAACGATGGCCCTGGTCCGTCGAATACGACTTGAACATCGACCCCAGCTGGCTGCGCATGACCATGATGAGGCGTCCGTCTTTAAGCTCCGCCACAAACGGTTCCATGGCGCCGCGCATGGGCAGGGAGATGTTTTGCTGTCCGAACACCCACGTACGGCAGTCATCGTCGGAATAAAACACACGCACATGGCATCTCTCATTCTTACTCCACATGTCGCCTTCCGAAGTCTGAATGGGAATGATCACGCGACCCGAAGCAAGACGTACGATGCATGCGTTGGAGATGTAAAACCGTTCGCGCTCCCAGACAGGTTCGGGCTGGCTGAAAGTCACCCCTTCGTCGGCTGAACGAACCGTATACACGGTAGCGAGTTGGGGCATGCCCGGTGTAAGCTGGTTGTATTTCATGTAAAACAGCATGATTTCCCCGTTTTTCAGCCGCAGGAAGTTCGGACTGTAAACGTTCACGCAGCTATCGTCCCGTTCCGCCACGATACGGAAGTTACCCCACGTCCTGCCGCCGTCCGACGAGTTCATCAAGGCAATCGTGCTGGGTGCCTCGTCGCCCGAACCGAAACGGCTATGTTCAAACCGTTGCCACGCCATGAGAAGCGACGAATCCTTCAGCTCGATGATCGAAGCCTCGCTGTGGCGCGGTAAATCCTGATCGGCCTTGCATACGGTGATGATCTCCTGGTCGTAATAGGCCGGCTTCGCATCTTGACGACTGCAACCGGCAGCCGAAAATCCGGAAATGCCGCCTCCTATACCCATGACGACCGATGCGCCGCCAGCCGTCCTAAAAAAATCTCTTCTTGATACTTGCATATTGATAGTATTTATTTCGTTTACAAACAGTTTTTTAGAGGGTGATCGAAAATAATTCGCCTTTGCTCATGTCGAAATGCACGATCACCTCTTTCCCTATCCAGGCCGACAAGTCCATGTCAGGTATGAAGTCGTGATAATCGCCGCACAACACGGCTTTCCCGATTGTTTCGCCGGTCGCGCTTTTGAGGGTAACACCCACCTCGCCTGACATGTTGAGGTGTATGCGGTCGGTTTGCACCGTTAGCGTGACCGTTTCCATCCAGCCGCCCTGCAAGGATGCAAATCCGTCGCGTCTGATCCACGCACGCCCCAGCGCGCCCTTATATTGTCGCTCGTCCGTAACCAAATGATCCACTCCCATCGAGCCGTAATACACAAACTGCTGTCCGTTGCCTGCATCCATCAGCTCCGACGGGTAAACGATCATGCCGTAGTCCCACGCGCCCTTTTCTCCCGAAGCAATGAAAAGCTGCTTGTCGTGCACCGTATAGTGGATGCCGTCGTACGACCAGGCCAGCATCGCCTGCATCAAACCGGCAGGTCCCTGAAAATGATTGTACAGGCCGATGTACATGTTGCCGTAGCAGGTCACCTGCATCCCATAGCTCTGATCGCCCAATGGAGCGTCCGATGGCGGCTCGATGATGATCCGTTCGTTTTCCCAGTGCACGAAGTCACTGCTTTCGGCATAACCGATTACACGCGCCATCTGTACCTTCACATCGGTGATACCCCCTCCGCCATCGTCGTTGGTGCCGCCGCTGTATTGCAGTTTTACGTCTATCGTCTGTTTGGGTAGATAGGAAGTACCGAAAACGCGGAACACGTTGCCTTCAATCTTCGTGTCTAAATGGCCAAAAGCCACGAATGGCGCACCGTCGAGCGTGGTGCCTTTATAACGCCATACCTTGTAATGTGCGATAAACTTCTTCTTACGCGCATCCCACTGTATCGACATGACGTCGCTCGGCCCGTCCCATACCGGATTGCCGGGAAAGGCTTCCCAATGAACACCGTCGCGCGAACGCATCATCTCCCAATGAGGGGCGGGATAATACTTCGATGATCCGGCATACCACTTCGCGCACAGGTAAGGATAGTCGCCGTACAGGCTGCTGTTATTACACACGTAGCACGACATGGAGCCGCCGTCTTTCAACACATCGGTTTCGTTGTGAATATCGCTCCAGTTGAATCCGTCGACGGAAGTAATGAAATACTGGGGATAATGAACGCCAGCCCCATACGTGCCGAACCATGCCGAATAGGGCGACTGTCGACTTCCCCAGACAAAATTGAAAGGGCCGACGCCCTTGTCTTCGCTTTTCGGGGTGATTACCGGATTATACTTTTCCTTGACGGCTGCGTGAAACGAACGCGATACGCCCGACTGATTTTTGATCCAGTGATCGTCGAGAAACAGATAACGTTGGCCTTCAGCAACTAGTGCCTCTTGTGCAGATACGCTGCAATAGAAAGGAATCGTCAACAGTATGCCGATGTTGACAACTGTCAACCGAACGATTTTTTTCATTTTTAAATAATGCTTCATAATTTATTTTTTCTAATGTGGATTTTTCAATAATCTTTTTTTTCGTCATTGCGAATGGGGATGATGTGCCATCAAACAGCCGGAAATGACGTTTTGAGTCGCTCGTCATTGCGAGCTTGCGAAGCAATCCAGTGCGTTGATTATCACGGAATTGAAAAATAACGTCATTGGTAGGAACGAAGCAATCCAGAAAGCACTATAATGACTTGTTTTTCACTGGATTGCTTCGTTCCTCGCAATGACGTTTTGAGTCGCCCGTCATTGCGAGCTTGCGAAGCAATCCAGAAAGCACTGAAACGCCTTGCTTTTCGCAGGATTACGCCTTATAACGCGATGGACAGCGGCGAAAACGGCTCATCGAACGGGGCTTATTCTTCGAATTTCAAGGAGTACAGTTCGGCATCCTTCATGAAGATGCGTATGCGCACCACTTTTCCGGCTAACGTGGATACATCGGCGCCGTCTGTCCACAGTACATTCCGGGCTATCTCGTCGCCAATGATCTCTCGGCAGTCGAGCAGGGAAAATCCCGGATAGGGTTGCCCGTCGCGCTGTTCGAGCTGGACTTTCAAGCCACCTGCCGCGGAGGTTGAGAAATTCAGTGTCAGACGGTTCCCTGAAAAGGTCAGTGGTTTGCTGACGAAGGTGCCGCCCTCATACGGGGCGTGCAGTGAAGCGAAACCGTCGAGGCGCAACGTGTAACGGCGCAACTCGCAGTCGGGCGTCGCATAGTTGGCATTGACGTAGAGCGACATCTCGTTTTCGCCGGTCGGCACGATGTTCTGGGCCGGATAGTTCGTTCGCGAAATCCAGTTCTGGAGGCCAATGCCCGGCCTCACAAACGGCTCCATAAACGTCCGGTCGTACCGGTTGCCGCCGCGCGACGTCAAAAAAACGGCATCGCTGCACTCGTTTGTCGTTTCCTTGAAATATTCAGGATCGACCTTTGCTTCCCTTGCCTGCTCCTCCGTCAGCACCTGCCGTCCTTGCATGAACCGGGCCGGTGTTGCAATGTAGAGGTGTGGCGCACGAAAATAGACGCTGGTCTGGTTCGTGTAATACTGCTCGAAAGGCGCCGGCTGGCCGTCGTGTATCACTTCCATCGTCTCGACGTTTTCCCAGTGGAGGAAATCCTTGCTGACGGCACGGCCTATGTACCGCTTGAATGGAGGTATCACGACACGAAAAAAGGCTACGTAGCAGTTTTCGGCGACCGACCACAACGGCACGTTTTGCGAATCGTAAGCGTACGCATACTGGCTAAGCTCGCCCAATACCGGCTTGTCCGACATCTTTTTCCATACCAGGCCATCGGGCGACGAAAAGGCAAACAAACCGCCTGCATGCAGCGTGCCCGCGAGCGCCTTGTAACGCTCCGCTGCCGGGACTCCGGGACGCTCGTCGACCATCGGGGCAAAGTTGTGCATCAGATGGGGGATGTCCGTCATGATGATGTTGTTTGCCTTCGACCCGTCCCTTTCGGCCAATCCGAGTTTCGGCTTCGTCCAGTGGATACCGTCGTCGGAGAAAGCGACGCAGAGCGCTTCGGTCACACTGCCGTCGCGACCGTCGGCCGGCCCTCCCCGATAATAGGCGCGATACTTCCCTTGGTCATAAATGATGGTCGTATAGATACTGTGCAAGCCCTCCCAAGGCAGGTCGCACTTGAAACTGACGTCGCGCAATACCGGTTCGTGCAGCCTGAGCGACAGGTTTTCAAGTTTGTCGATCAGGTAGTTATCGACAAACAATTCCCTTTTGTTCCCTAAATCGATGGTTTCCTGACCCATGCTTGCAAGTGGGCAGAAAACGATTAGGATAATGATTGAGTAGTGTTTCATTTGAGTTATGATCTATTAATTGAGAATTGAGAACGTTCCTTTGTGTAAAAATCAAATAATGTGTCGCTTTCGGTACGGAAGCAATTGAGGGGTGCGAAGGGGTTCTTTTACGAAGTGTCGCCTCGCTCGTACAGTTTGTATTTGTTCTTGCCGACGAAGAGGATTACGGCTTTTTTCAGGTTCTTGCTTTCTTTCATTCGAGGCAAAGCGCTGTAGGCCTGCAATTGCGCTTGGGCTTCGAGGCGATACGATTCTATGTTTTTTACGCTGGCTTTGAGGTACTTGAACTCGAATATCCATTCGTGCTTTACCTCCGGCATCTGCGGACTGCGGTGCAGAAAGACGCCGATATAGCCGTTGTCGGTCTCCGTCTCGCTTTCGGGAATGTATGTGGCGCTCTGGAACAGGCTCGTCAGCATCATGATTTTGATGTACTTCTCGTCGAATTGCCGCAGGTCGCGTTTCGACAGCTTCCTGAAGATGTTACGGCTGATGTACTCGATGAACGGCTTGGCCTGACCGTCGAGCGCCAGCGCCTGAACCGAAAGGTCAAGCTCGGCAGTATCGATGGTGAAAGCCAAACGCTCCTGCACTATTTTTGGGATATATTCCCAGAACACCGTCTGGATGGAGTAGTTGGGGATGCAGAGGCGAACAAAATTGCCAAAACCCGGCTTTTCGATGGTGAGCAGACCCATGTAGAAAAGGAGCGACACGAAATGGTTCTTGTCGTAGAGCACGTCGAAATGGAACGCGGTCTGTATGGCCGTCACGATGCCCCCGTCCTTGACGATTTGCAGCAGCACGTCGCGGTTGTCCTCGTTTTGCATCAGGCGCTGCAGCCGTCCGTAGTCCGTTTTCAGGTTGGGGTCGATGATGCTTTCGGGAACTTTCCGCTCGTTGATGATCTGGCTGAAGAAATAAAGCATCATCGAAGGGTTGTAAAGACGGTCGGTTGCGTCCTTATGGAAAAGATACCCGTTGTAGTACCACTCCATGTCCACGTTGATACAGTCGCGGTCGACGCCCGTCTCGTCCATCAGCCACTCCACCTCCTCGCGGGTAAAGCCCATCATGTTGTTGTAGCGCTCAGCCATGGAGAGGATGACGGCGATGTTGAACCCGCTGGTGAGGTTGTCGAGCATCACGGGCGAGATGCCGGTGATGAAGATGCGGTCGACCACCGACTTGGCGCCAATCTTGAGCGTTTCGTAGAAGGCGCGCACTAAGCGGCTGGCCTGTATCATCTGATTGTAATCGTCATCGACGCCCATGGCGATCAGGTCGTTGGCAAAATGGTCGTATTCGTCGATGATGACGAATATTTTGACGTTGGCCTCCATTGCGGCGCCGTAAGCCGTATATAATGAACCGATTCCTTCCTGATGACTCTTGATTCGTGCAATCAATTCCGATGCCTTCGGGAAAACCGAACTGTATTTTCCAAGGAAGTCAATTACCGTTCGATTAACATTCTGTTCAAACGATTTTGTTAACATTTCGGGACTGCTGGTATCCAGCCCCGAAAAATCGAACTTCATGATGGCATAGCTATTTTTGAGCGGCGTCGGGTTGTCGCCGATATACAGCCCGCCGAACAGCTCCAGAAAGCGATCCGCACAAAGCATGTCGTAATAATACGACAGCATGGAGACAAAAAGGCTTTTGCCGAATTTGCGCGGGCGAACGAAAAAATGGTACTTGCTATGCTCGTTTTCAAGCATCTCGACATACTGTGTTTTATCCACGTAAGCATAATTTTCCGTCCGTAGAGATGCGAAATTCTGTTCGCCGCAAGGGAGTCGCATAAATAATTTTTCTGTCATGATTTTTATAATTAAAAAATTCCGCTACAAAGTAAAGCAATTTCTTTGAATAATACCCGGCGATTCAAAATATTTTTTAACCACCATAGCCAGTTACGGTCGGATTGAATATCCGATTTTTTTACTTAATCTCAATGACAGTCCCTGCAATATGCCTGTCTCCATCATTTTTTTGGAAATAATACACCACCATAAACGTGTTGTTATCTAATTGCACCGGCCAGGTATAACCGATATCGCCGCCACCACCGTCGTCGCGCAAAACAAACTCTTTGGATGTCGCGAAATCGGTACATTCGGCGTTCAATATCCGCGCCCTGATGCCGTATGGCTGATGACGATATCCATACGTCAACAAAACCCGGTTATCCGGCAGCCGCAAAGCGTTCAGCGGGTGTCCCTGAAACCCCATTGATTCCCATTTGAAAGAATTCCCTCCGTCAGTAGAACGGCCAATACAAGCCTGGTCGTCCATGCCTGCTGTCCGGAGAAAAGCGACAATGTCGCCTTTGGGAGTTTCGTAGACGGATGTTTCGTTGAATGACGCCTTTTCATCGATGGCTATCGGACACCGGTAGGTCCAGGTGAGGCCCTTATCGTCTGAGGTGATCAGGTAGACAGAGGTCTTTTTTGTTGTTTCGTTATCTGTTGCGGCAACCGCCCAAAAAATACGTCCGCTTTTTCCTTCACATAGCGCTCCTCTGTTATAGGCAGGAATCCCGTCTCCAAAAGGCGTATAATTGACTTCCTGACTAATATGCGGAGGATAGTACGGCCCTTGCCAGGATTTTCCACCATCTGCCGACCGAACTATATACCCGCCCAAAAACGTGGCATTGGCAGCCAAAAACACAGGCTTCTTGAGGTTTTCGAGGCCTTCCGGCTTAATAAAAGCCCATCCATAGCTTGCACACAACAATGTGCCGTCGCGCAGTTGCAACAGACATGGGTCTTGCGAACCGCCAAACGCATGTGCATAGATCAGTTCGGGATTCTTTGTCCACGTTTCTCCATCCCTTGAACGAACCATCACCAAATAGCTGTTCGGATCAACATGATTGTTTGATTTTTCGCCGAACGCCCTCCTGTTGGGAGCACGCCGGAACGCAACGAACAATTCCCCATCCGGTCGTTTAATCACCGATGGAAATGCACAGTAATACTTTGAATCTTCATAGATAACAACATCTTTTACCTTACGAATCGATCCCTCCGATTGGGCGTTTCCCGAAAAACAGGATACCCAAAAGCTACCCAAAAAAACTGATAATAAAATTCTAACTACTTTCATTTTTGTCATTTTTAAAAGAATACCAATTATATAATCCGGCCGCAAACCGGGCGGATTCGCGGCCGGGCCATTTAAATATTAAACTGTTATAATACAAAGTTATTGTTCCCAGCCGGGATTTTCCTTCACGTTGGGCTCAAGGCTAAGTACAGCGTTTCCAATCGGAAACAGCAATAAATAATCCTGTCCCTTTCTATCCTGCAGAGAAGGCACCATATCAAACGCCTTGTTGAAACGAATTAAGTCCCACCAGCGTTTGCCCCCTTCCATTGAAAGTTCAAGAAGTCTTTCCTTAAGGATGACTTCATCATTCTTTTCGCGGCTATCATTTGCATATATATAGCTGTCATAATTATCCTTATACGCCCTTTCACGTACTAAGTTGATTTCGGCAGACGGGTCTTGACCCAGCGCATTTTTAGCTTCGGCAATCATCAGTAAAACATCGGCATAGCGGTACAGGATGATGTCGTTGATAAAATACCGTGTTCCATCTTTCACCAGCCCCGAACCTTTCAGGCAGATGCTTAACAGAAACACCTGCTGTCCATTCTGTTCAGTATAAATATCGTGAAAAGTAGCCTTCCTTCTTGAATCGTCCTGTTCAAACTGACTGCGGTAGGTAGCCGACGGCACCGTAATTCCCTGCCCGCTGCCGATTGGATACAGGATCGCACGTGTTTCGTCGTCAATATCAGCCGGCACGGAACTCCCAATCAGCCATGTCCGCCAATAATAGTTATTACCGGCTTCCAACTCCTGAAATCTGCAAGTCATAATGATCTCCCGATTCCCTTTATTATCATATTTGAAAATATCACCAAACTCAGGCAACAGGGTGACATCTGAACCTACAACCTCCTGCAAGGCTTGTAAGGCTACCGTAATGTCGGCGTTACCTCCGTTCATTCTTTTGCCTGTCCATAAATAGACATCGGCCTTCAATGCCTGTACTGCGGGCTTTGACCAAAAGCACCGCCCGCTTGGGAAACTGTTGTCGGGGAAAAGTTGAATTGCCTGGTCAATATCTTCCTTGATCAACCTGAAAACATCTGCCTGCGACGATCTTTCTTTATAGATAACATCCGGACTGGTACTTTCGATGGGACTGGTATGGATGATCAGGTCGCCCCAGGTGCGGGTCATTACAAAATACATGAAAGCACGCATGGCATAAGCTTGCGCCAGCGTTTTATTCTTATTGCTTTCCGAATTAAAACTGATGTTGGGAATATTTTTAATGAGTAGATTGGCAGCATCAATGGTTGTATAAAACGATTGCCAGCTGACGCCCGGATTAGACGCATTCAGGGTGTTGTTATAATACATATCCATATCGCCTGTTCCTGTTACCCCAATTCCCATAACTTCACTGCGAAGTTCGCCTACGAAATATAAATTCTGATTCGCGGCATCGCGAAATCTGACATACATGCCGTTCAAGCCTCCGGTCACATCATCTTCCGATTTCCACATCGAAGCATTGGTAATCGAACTGATAGATTCCACATCAAGCATTTCGGTACACGAAAACAGAATCAATACCGAAACAAACAGCAGGCATCCTCTTTTTAAATTAATTATTTTGTTCATCTTGTTGATTATTAAAATGTGATATTTGCGCTAAAAATAAGATTTCTTGGCATGGCATAGCGTCCATCGTCCTGTCCTCCGTCTTCGGGATTTAAACCGGTATATTTCGTAAAATAATACAAATTATTACCTGTAACCGTAAAACGAACGCCGCTAATTTTGATTCTGTTTATCCAGTCCGACGGGAGGTTATAGCTCAGCGAGGCTTCCCTGATACATAAAAAATCGCCTTTCTGATAAAAGAACGAGTTCCCCCGGATGCCATTTTGCTGTCCTCGGTCGCCTCCCCAGTAGTGTCTGGCCATATCTGCCTTATCACCCTGCTGCTTCCATGAACGATCAACCACTTCCTGCGTCATATTATTATCGCCCTGCCAGTTATAGTCAAGGAAAGCCCAGGCATAATTGTAGATCGTGTGCCCAAGCGTATAGTCCGTTCTTACGAATAAATCAAACCCCTTGTAACTGAGGAAATTTGTAAATCCGCCTGTCCATGTCGGATAAGGATTACCCATATATTCACGGTCACGATCGTCAATCAGGCCATTTCCGTCGAGGTCCTTCCAAATGACGTCGCCTCCGAATTTTGTCCTGTCCGTCACGGTTACAATCATATCAGTCGGTGCGTTTTTAGCTTCTGCATCGGTTGCGTAGATACCAAGCTGTTTATATGCAAACAAATCGCCGATACGCCCTCCTTCCTGCGTTCCGCCTTTCCATGCGTAATCGCCCAGTTTGGCATCCCACACATAAACACCGCCAACCCTGTTGTTTTCAATACCGTTGGGTGGTAATTTCAGGATCTTCGTTTCCACTTTTGAAATATTGAAGGAGAGGTTCCAGTGTGTCTTACTTGTTTCAGGCAAAACATTGGCGTTTATTTCCAGTTCAATACCTCTGTTCTGCAAGCTTCCCAGATTGGTTTGAATACTTCCATAACCGGTTGATGGAGGGAGGGCCAAACTGGTGATCAGATCCTCGGTGATCCTGTTGTACCAGTCAAAAAGAATATTAATTCTCCCTTTGTAAAGTCCCAGGTCCATACCAAGATCGGACGTTTTAGACCGTTCCCATCTTAAGTTCTGATTGGCCATGGTCGACATCAATACGCCTGCATTCCCCATATAGCGGGAGCCTACCGAGTAGGCGCCCTGGGCCGTAAAATCGCCTAATCCACTGATATTTCCATTTACTCCATAACTGGCTCTCAATTTTATTTTCAGAAGCTCTTCGGGCAAAAAGTTCCAAAAGTTCTCCTTATCTACATGCCAGCCGACGGAAACGCCAGGAAAAAATCCCCATTTATGTTCGTTTCCTAAATTGGAGGCACCGTCGAAACGGGCATTTAATGAAAGCAGATATTTGTATTTATAATTATAGTTGATACGTCCAAAGTAGCCAATCATCACATGATCGGTAATGGAACTGCTCACGGATGTAGGCTCGGCCGAAGCATTAAGCGTCGGTATCTTATCGGATGAAGCGCCTCTTCCGGCAGCGCTCAATCGGCGTTCAGTACGGTTATAGTACGAAAATCCGGCCATCGCGCTTAAGTTATGATCCGACAGAAAGGTATCCATATAGTTAAAGACACCTTCAGCCTGATATTGCTTCCATTTGTAAAGGGAGGCATCAGCGCTTCTTGTTGTCGTATAGCTAAGCGGCCCCTCCCAGTAGGCAGGCGTAAAGGCACGGGTCGTATTATTTGTGCTAAACATGGAAATCTGGGGCGAAAATGTCAACTTGGGCAATATCTTCAGTTCTGCATCAAACGTCACGGTCAAATATTCATTGTTATTGTCAATATTACGGACATACATGTGATAAAGCGGGTTCCCGATGCTGCTGCTTGCGCCCGGTGCAAGCGTGCCGTCCTCAAACCTCACCTTGGCTGTTGGCGCCAAACCGGCTGAACGGTAAAACGTTACATTTGTTCCAAAAGGCGAATTATGTGTTTTTGAGTCCGAATAGATTACCCGTCCTGAAAATGACAGCCAGTCGGTTGCCTGAAGCGTACTGCTCAGGTTACAATTCATTCGTTGATAATCCGTGTTGATCACGTTGCCTTCGCTCGTCATAAAACCTAAACCTGCATTGAATGTTGCTTTTTCAGTACCTCCTGACACTTCCAGGAAATTGTTGTGTGAAACGCCTGTCCGGTAGGTGAGCGATTGAAAATCGGTATCCGTGAATATCAGCGTTCGCGAAGGATCCACGGGGTCAGGCATCTGCTGCCAGCCTTCATTCAGCTTATGTCGGTTGGCATCAGTCAGGTATTGTGTCGTAAAGGCCGTGTTGTTTGATAAATCATTTCCGGTACCGGAACCTATTGCCATTGATAACCTCGTTGTATTATCCGGAAATTTTGCATCAGCAATAAGACCCGTTCGTGTCAGCGTAAGATAGTCCCTTGCAGAAGCCATTTTATAGGTTTTCCCTATTTCGGACAAGGTCAGGTCGTATTTGTAACTCACTTTTGTTTTCCCTGCCTTCCCTTTTTTGCTATTAATGATCACGACGCCATTCGACCCCCTTGCACCATAAATAGAAGTAGCGGCTGCATCTTTCAATACCTGCATTGATTCAATATCATCCGACGAAATATCGGCCATTTGGGTGCGGACGACGCCATCGATGATATACAAAGGTGCAGCGCCATTGGGATTGTTGATCGAAGTGCCACCTCTAATAATAACCCTGGGCGCAGCGCCGGGCTGACCGGAAATGCTCTGTACGCGAACACCCGCAGCCGCACCTTGCAGCGCCGAAGCAGCATTGGGATATGGTACATTTTCCAATATCTTGTTATTCACTTTCGAGATGGAACTCGTTACCATTTCCCGTGATTGCGTACCGTATCCAATCACAATCACCTCCTCCAACTGACGGGTGTCCTCGTGCATCGTGATGTTGATCGTTCTTTGGCTGCCGACTGTTATTTCCTGCGAAATAAATCCAATAAAAGAAAAAACCAGTACTGCATTATCATTCGGCACTGTGATTGAGAATGATCCATCCACACCTGTCATCACACCGTTCGTAGTGCCTTTAATGACAACATTCACCCCGGGAAGGGATTCGCCTGTATCGTCAGTGACAATTCCCTGCACAGCCCGGGCTTGCAGGGTTTCCAGAGCGCTCTTTTCCTCATTGGCAATAACTTTCATTTGCCCTGCCAACAGGAACACACTTACCCATAAAAAAACTTGGGCAAGAACATGACATCGGAATTTAATCCGTCTTAAATTTTGAAATAACTTCATCATTCTTAATATTATAGGTTAAAAATAAGGTCTGATTTTCCGTAAATGTTTTTTCTACCATGACTTTTCAATTAAAAATTCCATTTCCATCAATTTAAAATTTGGAGATAATAAGGCTTCCCAAAAAATATGAATTACTAACCAACAAAAAAAGAAAAGTACGCAATCACTCCCAAGCTTACAAAAAAGAATTTTCTACCAGCGAATTTTTCCAATAAGGTTTCCATGATTTAAAAGGCTATGAATGATTCTATTAACAAGGTCAGGAACACAACCATCAAAATGTACATGATCCCGTAATGCTTCATGCTTGATTTAAATGGGCGTTGATAATGTCCTAATATTCATTTCTCAAACAGTTCATATTTGTTCTTGCCGACGAAAAGGATCACAGCTATTTTCAAGTCCTTTCTGTCTTTCATCCGCGACGAGTCGCTGTAGGCCTGCAACTGCGCTTGGGCTTCGAGACGATAGGGTTCCAGGTTCTTCACGCTGGCCTTGAGGTACTTAAGCTCGAATATCCATTCGTACTTCACCTCTTTCACCTGAGGACTGCGGTGCAGGAAGACGTCGATATAGCCGTTGTCGGTCT
>Ga0082212_10006947_pt1 | contig 15090 bp, 11 predicted proteins | sample TergutNt197P3_FD_71548 | JGI IMG/M metagenome (GOLD analysis project Ga0082212, IMG submission 71548) | Neocapritermes taracua P3 segment gut microbial communities from Petit-Saut dam, French Guiana - Nt197 P3 | ecosystem: Host-associated > Arthropoda: Insects > Digestive system > Gut ...
GTACGTTCCCTTGGCACGTCAATCATGTGCCCCTTTTGCCGTGTAGTGAAGTCGGTTGAGAGAGTATCCACTGCACCCAATGCTTTGTCGGGGAAGACATCGGCGACGGCACACAGTTTGAGATTGGCATCGGCATTGAGTGCCTGCCGTATTGCCCCCATTCCTCGGTTGCCACAACCGACGAAGGCAACGTTGAGGATGTTGTTTTCCGCAGCGTGAACGTAGGGGACATTCATTGCTGACGTTGTCAACAGTGCCCCGACTGCTCCGAGACTCGATTGTTTGAGAAAATCTCTCCGCCCATTCTTACGCACTTTTTCAGGCTGTGTTTGCATCTATTTGCTCCTGTGATGGTTGAACTTCGACCGCCAATATGGTCAATACCCTAGTTGATACACCATCCGCACAGGTTTGTCAAGCGTTGAGAAATTTTTGTACGTTAATCCACCCGTTTCATGGTAGTTTCCCCGGATCGCTCGTCAGGAAAAATTGATCGATTTGACCGTCGTATTCACGTGGTTTCAGCGTTAACTGCCAAACGCCTTCTTCCAAAAGAATCGGCATCGGCAAACGTACCCAAGTCCAAATGGTACGCGTGCCTAACTGCCAATTCGCCTGGAACGAACGCCGCATAAATGAACTGTCCGGCAACTGTCTTGCAGTTTCCACAAAGAATGAATCGTGCTGATCATCAATCGTTTTCACTCGTCCCCAAAGATAATACTCTTCCGGTTGTTCGATTTGCAACTTCCATGAAACATCATCATTGATTCTGGCAGCCAACCCTCCCGATGCCGATGCGTCCGGTTCGAGCCAATCCGCTGAAAAAGAATAGCCGGTCTCCACATCCCAATAGGTTCCCGACGGTTCAACAATAATGGGTACCACTTCGTTTAGTTGTTTGGCGAACTGCGCGACTTCTGGAATTCGTTCCAGAATAGGTCGCCCCAAATCCCGACCATCAAACGTCAAGATGCCGAGCGGAGCGGCAGGTTCGGTTGTAACAACGGAGTCCACCCACTGAACTGCAACGATTCCGTCTTGCCCGGCAACTTCGATGTCGATGTCGTTATTGTTTACAATAAGCCGATTGACTGTTGCTGACATAAACTGTTGCCGCCAAGTCGTGAATTGGTCGTCGGTTTCAATGTGGGAACCGATACGTATCCAAAATGCGGTGCCTGCTAGTGGATCATTGGCACAAAAGGGATTCGCCTCTTCTCTGTCTCCACTTTTCTGTGAGAAAATTTTATGGTGCCTGACCGTCAAGCGATATACCTCGTGTTCGTTCTCATCATCGACGAGAAAAACTTCCGCAGGTTGACCATTTTGTTGCCGCGCCCAAACAGCACGAACTCCAAAAGCACAAGTCTCATAGCGGAAGACAACCGGTTGGTTGCCAACATTGCATGGCTGATGAGGCGACAGAGTTATGGACTCATCGCCAACCCAAATCGACTCCGGTTTTCGCACGACGAAATGGGATTGGACGTTAATCACCGTCGGATCCTTAATCGCTTCCGGCGGATAGAGAGCGATGCCCAACGAATCAACCGTGCGCTGCGCCCCGAACCAGAGTGCATCAAGATGTAATGCTTTTTGCTGCCCTCCGCTACCCGTCGGAGATAATTTCGTCCCGTAGGGGTCTTCGCGTCCATCGGCAATGAAATAACTGCGCGGTTTGAAACGAGTCGGAGTACCGGCGATAGGGTCAGGCATATCAATCACTTGTACCATGTTCTGCTGGGTATCGTATTTGGCACCAGCGGTTCCTAATGCAATATCCTCGAACATGTACATCGTAGCCCACTGTCCTTGATTTTGTCCCCAATTCCGTGTTGTCCACCGCGGATACTGAGCGTTGAGTGCTACAATTTCCTTTGGTGGTTGATACTGCGCCCGAAAGGAGTTTAGCATGGCGTGGTACCGGGCATTATGGTCGTAGGGTCCCAAACCGGCAAAGGCAAAAAGCCGAAACATGTGATCATTCGTGCCGTAAAGATAATTGTACATTCGGCTCTGTGCTCCTGCCAACCGCAAGCCGGGGCTGAACCAATGCAAGGACAAGTCCGTCCAGAACAATTCGAGCAACGCATGAATCATTTGCCTCACTTGCTCATTCTTCACGTGCCTGTAAGCGAGTTGCAGGGCATCGACATTGATAAAATAATAAGAGGGACTGTTGTACTCAAAAATGCCGTGCTCCCAAATCGCAGCAACGATGTTTTGCAGGCGGCGTTTGCCCTCCTCGGAGACTTCGGGACTATCAAGAACCTGTCCCAGCAGGATCAGATGGGTGGCATTGTAAAGGGCGATATTTGTGTAGTCGGGACGAATCCGGCGGTTCAGGCAAGGGGTGACGGAGTATTCGAGCAGTTGTTCCAAGATGTCGCGGGCTTCATCGGAGATCGGGGGACCTTCTCCTCCTGAAGGAGTATCCAGCAAGACGCTCAACATTCGGGCAACCGCAAATTCGGCGGCGTTGGGGTCGGTTACACCGGTGCTACTCCAATACCATCGGAAATTACCGAAGGTTCGGCTTTCGAGATTCCGGTCTTGCATGGTTTCGGCTATTCGGAGCAGTTTCGTTACCGTTTCCAGCGAGGGACGCTCTCCTTCCGGCAAGTCGGCATTGGCGGATACGAGAATGGCAATGTTATCGAAAAGCGTGAAGATGGTAAAATCATCTGTCGGTTCCTCTTGGTCAAAGCGTCGACAGAAACGTTCCGCTGACGGAACTGCTCGTTGATAATACTCCGCGAGACGATCTTCTGCCGCAACTGCCAGTGAAAGCGATAACAAAACTAAAAGAATTCGGAACAGCATAGATGAGATGGGTTGCTAGGCAGGTTTATCAAATGGGATTCGTTTTTGTCACCGGTGGCTTTAGTGCGGACGGCGTGCCCCGCGTTCTTGTTATCATTTGTACAATAAGTGCGTGTGGCGTATGCGAAAGGAAAAACTGGTGTTGCTAGGGCGCGCAGTCAGGACAGAAAGATTCTGGCAAAAAAAATACACTTCACTCCTGTTTGCAATGTAACTCTCAATGCAGGATCGCGCAACATTGCTTCGGAACTCATCATAACACCTCCATGATTCCAAACAGAGCGGAGATTGTTTTGATGTCTTTCGCTGTCCTGTTGCATTTGGTGGGATTCTTGTGCCCACACAATATCTGACTGTCCCGCTACCACCAAAAGCAACAGGCACGATAGGGTAAGGAATACTTGCTTTGTTGTCATGATTGTCTCTCCTGTTCGGATAAAAGGCGATTCTCCATTCGTAGAGGGGGCAGTCCCAAGGGGAGACAAATTAGTAATTCCCAATTTTTACTGCCTCGTTTCCGTCGGAAAACGAAAGAGAGGGGACGGAGTTCGGGCTTCTCTGAAAATTTCTCGTATCTTTTCCACGATTTCCGGGTGCGCAGCGGCAACGTTTTTCGTTTCACCGAGATCATTTTCCAGGTCGTACACCTCAATCGGTGCATCCGGTCTGCCAAACGTTTGATTGACGTTGAGTTGCACTCCCTTCCATTTACCATACCGGGTAGCCATTTTGCCCCCTTGTTCGTAAAATTCCCAGTAGAGATAGGGATGCTGTTTCTGCTCCCCCGTTTTTCCGAGCAGTGTTGGAAGGAAACTCAAACCGTCAATGTTATCGGGGTATTCTGCCGATGCCGCACCCGCCAGGTCAGTGTATGTCGGCAGAATATCGCAGAAAGCCCCGATGTGGTCGGAAACGCTGCCGGGTTTGACCGTCCCAGTCCAACGTACCAACATCGGCACCCGGATTCCTCCTTCGTACATGTCTCGCTTAAGACCTCGGAGCGGTCCGAAACTCGCGAACAAATCACTCCGGTGCCCCCCCTCCTGATGCGGTCCATTGTCACTACTGAACATGATGATCGTATTCTTGTCGAGATTGAGTTCTTCCAGCAAATCAAGAATCCGTTTGACAGTCAAATCGAGACGAGAGATCATACCGGGAAATGCTGCGACAGGGTTGCGAACCTCGCTTTCAAAAGTGTACCTGCCGATGGTATTTTCAAACTCAGGGAATTTCGCCCGCCATGGGGCAACGAATTCCTCGGGAACCTGCATCGCGGCATGGGGAATCGTTACAGGCAAGTAACAGAAAAAGGGTTTGTCCTTGTTGGTACGGATAAAATCGAGGGCTTCCCGCTCGATCAGATCGTGCGAATAGGTTTTGCCATCCAGTTCGATTCGCTCTCTATTTTTGTAGAGATGATCAGGATAATAGGAATGTGCATGCCGCTGATCGTAGTATCCGAAGAAGATGTCAAATCCTTGCCGAAAGGCGGCACCTTCGGAAAGGGGACCGCCGAGCCCCCATTTGCCGAAACAGCCGGTGGCGTATCCAGTCTTCTTGAGGACTTCGGCTACCGTAACTGTTTCCGGCGGTATCGGATAATTTCCCAGTGTTTCCGGTTGGTCGCGATTGCCCCTGATGAAGCAATGACCCGTATGGTAGCCTGTCATCAAACTGCATCGGGAAGGAGCACAAACGGTACTTCCAGCGTAAAACTGTGTGAATTTCAACCCTTCCCTTGCGAGCCGGTCGATGTTCGGCGTGGTGAATTTTTCCTGTCCATAGCAACTCAGGTCACCGTAACCGAGATCGTCCGCCAAAATGAAAATGATGTTCGGCTTTGTCTCTGCCGCTGAGGAGACACCTGCGCAGAATAATGCAATTACGAATGCCAAAACGGTTGTTCTCATGATCGTGCGATTATAATAGAGGTCCTGTGATTGTAGAGGACGGGCTGTTTGTTGTCAAGTCCTTGTTTGCACAGCGGATTGCTCCGTGACTCTGTGGACTTGCAAAATAGATTGGGGCTGTTACAATGACCTCATGCCAAATATCAAGCGCATTCTCGTTACCGGCGGTGCCGGTTTTCTCGGTTCCCACCTTTGCGAGCGGCTTGTTGCCGAACAGCATGACGTGATCTGTGTCGATAACTTTTTCACGAGCCAGAAATCGAACGTCGCTCACCTCTTGGATAAACCGAATTTTGAATTGATTCGACACGACATCACGTTTCCGCTCTATTTAGAGATCGACGAAATCTATAATTTGGCGTGCCCTGCGGCACCGGGACACTATCAGTACAATCCGGTTCAGACAACGAAAACGTCTGTGTCGGGAGCGATTAATATGCTCGGCTTGGCGAAGCGTTGCCGAACGAAAATTCTGCAAGCCTCGACCAGCGAAGTCTATGGCGATCCAGAAATTCATCCGCAACCGGAGTCCTATCGTGGCAGTGTTAATCCGATTGGTCCGCGAGCCTGCTACGACGAAGGGAAGCGGGCTGCCGAAACGCTCTTTATGGATTACCGACGGATGCACAACATGTCGATTCGCATTGTTCGGATATTTAACACTTACGGTCCGCGCATGCATCCATTCGATGGGCGCGTGGTGTCGAATTTTATCCGACAGGCAATCAATGGAGAGCAGATCACGATTTTCGGCGATGGTATGCAAACTCGATCATTCTGCTACCGCGATGACCTAGTGGAGGCGATGATCCGCATGATGAATAACGAAGACGATTTCATCGGACCTGTCAACATAGGCAATCCTGGCGAATACACGATTCGGGAACTTGCCGAAATGGTTGTCCGGTTAGTGGGCAATCCGGCGGCAGTGCTTGTTGAAAAACCGTTGCCTGCCGACGACCCCAAACAGCGGTGTCCTGACATTTCGCTTGCCAAGGAAAAACTCCACTGGGAGCCGACCATTCCGCTCGAAGAGGGACTGCGTAAAACGATTGATTGGTTCCGCTCTATTGACATTGAACAATACCGTCCGCCGACTCCGCTGTATTGATAGGGGCTCGCCACGGAATACACGGACATTCATTGACAATACTCCATTTCCGGTGAATTCTTGTGTTTTCTGCGGCAAAACAATGATTGATGTACTGATCGCAATGAGCGGCGGCGTGGACAGTGCCGTCGCGGCTTGGAAAATGAAGCAGGATGGCTACAACTGCCACGCTGCGACGATGAGATTGTCCGCTCACAGTAACATTGAAGAGGCTGAATCCATTGCACAAAAATTAGAAATGCCCTTTCACGTCTTCGATTTCACGAAAGAATTCCAAACACATGTTGTTGACCGATTCGTGCAAACCTATTTGGAAGGACGCACTCCGAATCCGTGCATTGAATGTAACCGTTATTTGAAATTCACCTACTTCCTCCACAAAGCGAAGGAATCAGGCATCTCCAGAATTGCCACTGGGCATTATGCCCAGATCGAATATGATTCGATACGCCATCGGTTTCACTTGAAACAAGCCGCCGATGAAACGAAAGACCAAAGTTATGTCCTCTACCCATTAACGCAGACACAATTAGCCCAGGTCGTGTTTCCTCTTGGAGCGATGCGGAAGATGGAAGTCCGACATGTTGCCGAATCGCTCGGCTTGGTCAATACCGAAAAGCGTGAAAGTCAGGATTTGTGTTTCGTGCCCGACGGAAACTATGCTTCATTCATCGAGCAGTACACGGGACAGAATGCTCCGCCAGGCGATTTCGTGGACAAGACCGGCAAGGTTTTGGGCAAGCACAAGGGATTGATCCGCTACACGATTGGACAACGTAAGGGGTTGGGCATAGCCGCCCCGGCTCCATATTATGTGTGCGGGCATAATGTCAAGGAGAACACAGTCGCTCTTGGTGCCGAAGAGGATTTGCGAGTACAAACATTGACGGTAACAGGGATTAACCTTTTTATGGTTGACCGACTTGATATTCCGATTCGTGCCGTTGTGAAGGTTCGTTATCGCCAGAAGGGAGACTGGGCAACGGTGAGTCAGATTGATTCGGACACATTACGGATTGTCTTCGACGAACCGCAGAAAGGGGTTGCAAAAGGACAAGCCGCCGTGATGTACCAGAAAGGTTACGTGCTTGGCGGAGGAACAATCATGAGGACAGAACCGTGAACACAAAGAACGGCGGGCGTAAGTCCGCCGGTGTGGTAGGCAACCGTTCGCCGAGCGGCTGCATTATGCAAGCCGGGAACGCAGCGCAGCGACCAGATGAAGAATGACAAATCAAATATCATTTTCCACTGTTCTTTTTCGTCTTCTCATGGTCAGCAGCGAGTTTATAGACTTCGTCAACCGTCATGTCGTCCCATAAAGTGCGCTGCCATTCGGTGTAATCAAAGTGCTCCCGCTTGACAAGATAGATGAAACGTTCCGTTTCAACTTCTCCGAGTCCTTGTAACAATAAATTCATCGCATCACAGCGCAAAGCATTGTCGGTTCTCATGGGATTGCCTCCATTTTAAGAATGAGCGTTATCGGATTGATAATTTCTATTCCAGAAATTCTATCGTTTTTATTCGAGAATCGTCTGTCCGTTGTAACCAAAAAATCGCATTGGTGTTTCATCGCACAAGCGAGATGTATTGCATCTTTGTGTTTCAATCCGTGTAACATAATTTTCTTTGCACTTGACAAAATATCATCCGAAGCCGAGCAGTATTCGTCGGCGATGTGTTGCCAAGATTGAATTGCCTCACGATTCGCTGCCGTTGGATTATCATTGTTTTCAAAATCAAGCATAAACGACCACACAAGCGAATACAGCCCCTGCTTAACCCTATTTTGAACAACGAGTTTTGCCTCTGTTTCCAAGCGAATTAAATCTTGACTCTGCTCATCAAATGGTCTGTTATAGCAGCAGTTGTCAAGATATATTTTCAATTTTCTCTCGTCCATCATTGCCTCCCCCTATTGAACGATTATACTCTGCCGTTGTGAAAATCGCAATGTCAGGTCAACAAAGCCGAAGTGCAATGAAAGCCGGGAACGCAGCAACGCAGAGTGACAGGATAGCGGCTGCTATTTTCCAACGCTCGACTTGATGTCGATGAATTCAAGAACATCTTGGCGGATGCGCCAATACACCGGAATGGTGAGTGCTGCACCACAAATAGTATAAAATATCCCGCACCAAGACACCAAGACAAGAAAACGTATACTGTTTTCAACATTATCGGACGGCAGAGGTATAAGAGATTGTCCCCAATTGAGTACACCAAGGACGAGCCAAGCGATACAAGCAAATCCAACTAACGATACATTGAAACGAGGTCTGAGTCCGAAAGATTCTGTCGCTTTGCTCATGTCCAAAAGTAGCCCTCTCAAGGCGACAAACATCCAGTACAAAGCGAAAAAGGGAATGAGCGAAAACCCAGCGGCACGTACCGGTGTCGTTCGGGCAAATTCACGAGATACCTCTTCCCATAGCCGAAGGACGAAAATGTAATAGAAACACAAATAAACGATAAGGGGAGGACAAAGGTGAACTCCATGAAGTGCGAGTGTTATCATATCGGAGTGAGCGATTGCCGCAGGGATTTCATGAGCGGCACCCTTAGCGACGGAAAATAGGAAACAGAGCACGAGTACCGTGATCATACATATCGTCATCAAGAAAGTAATATTCTTTTTGCGCTGTTTCGCATCAAGTGCGCTCGTTAGTGATTGTGCGTAAATAACTATTCCGAATCTGGCTTCGCTAAATTGCAACACCCTTGAATCAACACCCAGAGTGTAGCAATAATTTCAGCAAAGTCAATACCAATTTGCAATTTTTTTTCGACAAATCACAAAACCGCTTTTCCAGCATATTTATTCAAGCACAAATCCTTACCCCAAAACGCAGATAATACTGATCGAAGTTTTGGATTCTGATACCATAGTGTGATTTCAGGCAAACGATGATCCTGTGCTGCCAGTTCCTGAATTTGTTGTTCGTTGTACAGACCACGCTGTTGGTTGACGATAATTTTCTGTATTTCGGCGGGGTTCGCAACGTAGCATTTATACTGAGTACCCGAAGCATGGACAATGATCGTGCTCCCGGCAATATCCACACTTGTTATTTGGTTATAGGCAAGCCGAAAACTGAATAGCCGCGGATCTCCCAATATAAAACCTTTCCCGCCTCCCTTTCCCCAAATTTCATTCTCGCCAACTTGAATGTGCGAGACCACAATACTTCCATGGTATAGCAATCCATACACAAGACATGTTATAGGACAAAGTATAGTGAGAGTAATGCATACAGGATCACCTGCATTAAATCCGACGATAGCCAGTATTGGCGTACACACCACAGCGCCAATGATATACATAGCCCAGTAAAGAAATATCGCGGAATTCCCTTCCCCGTTACCCGATGCTAATATTCTGCCAAACGGACTGTCGGCGGATGGTGACGGCGTTACCGGCGGCACAGGTACGGTTTGTGCCGCTGGTACGAACGGAGACGGAGTGGCGATGAACGGTTCGGGCGTTGTCGTTTCGGTGTCAGGGAATTTCAATCCATTCACATGTTTTGCGAGACCGGTGCGTCCCTGCGGGTCTTCGACAAAAGTGTCCGGCGTAATCGTTCCTTGCTGAACGAGTTCTTTGAGTTCTTTACCAGTAACGGGACCAATTTTTTCGCGGTCTTCGGTGAAATAGTGCCAATTTGCCATTGTTGTTGCGCTGGGGTAAAGGCAAAGAACGGCAAGAAGGCGATACCGTCAAAAGACGGGAACGCTATGTTACTATCAAGAGAATCTCTCTCCGCACTACCGGAGAGCCGTGCGCAGAAGCGCAAGACAATGAAAAGGGCTCATGCCCTTGCACCGAAACTCTGCAAGTCCTTTGCATAACGCCCCCTTACGGGACGCACGCTTTCAAAGGATTGTTCTTAACTTCCAAACCGGCAAGCCGGGTAGTGCATGGAAGCCAAAATAGTAAAAACTTGCGAACTATACCAATTTTCCAAATTCTCCTTTGAGTGTAGCACCGATTGGAGGAAAATGCAAGAGGGGGTGAAAATGGCACAAAGAGCGGCATACGCAGGTATGCCGGTAAACATTCCCCTCCTTTGGAGGGGTGCTTTGCAATCCTCATGCCTTGCGCCCCACCGCTCTTTTTCCTATCTGGACTCATTTTGCTATTGCGGACTCTTCAGACTCTGTTTATGCTACCTTACACTACTCGCCGTGCGGGTAGTATTGATGTCGAAATCAATATGATCTCTTGCAACAACCGTCGGAAAACGGCGGCGTAACTCCGCAAGATACTCGTCCTGCTGTTGTTGAGTACGTTGGTTTTTGATCCTCTCGCGAATCGTAACCTGTGCCTCCACAAACGGTACCACTTTTTCCTCTTGCCGCTCCACTACACGAATAATATGGAGCCCCTTATCGCTCTTGATAATTGCCGGACTTAATGCCCCAATCGGCTGCGAAAAGATCGCCTTTTCCAACTCCAATGAGGTCAAACTCCCCTTTGTAGTCCAATCCCAAACGCCTCCCTCGGAAGCGGTGAAGCCGTCCGATAACGTCCGGGCAATCTCCTCAAATGATGCACCGCCCGCTACCTGATTGCCCATCCAGCGCATTTTGTTTTCCGCTTCCTGTGCTGAATTGTGTCGGGAAAACAAAACCGTCATCTCCTGCCATCGGGCTTTGGCTAACGACGTGAACATGGCTTGGTTTTTTTCATAATAATCCAACATTTCGTCCTGCGTTGCCTCCCCTGTTGCCCGCTGGATCGACATGCTAATCCATTGACGCACAATCTGCTCCCGAATCCAAAGTCGCTTTTCCTTTTCCAGTGAACTGCCGAGACGCTGTTCCAATGCCCTTTTGAGGTCGGCAACGTTTTCTACGTCGAACTCTTTCATCATTTCGGGAACTTCTTTGCGGTCAAATTCTTCTCCCAGCCGTTCATCGAACATGTCTTTCTGTTCCTTGGCTTGCTGACTCAGATAGTCGTTGTACACAAGATCAAAAAGGATTCGCTCCTGCAATACTTCGGGGTAGAGACTAGTCGCAATGGTGTTGAAAACCTGTTCGATTTCCGGTTGGGTAACTTTTGCCCGCTCTTCTTCTGGCATCTGTTCGAAGTTTGCTGCGATAATTTTCTGCGCTGTCCGGCGGAGTTTTGGGAGAATGTCCCCCATCAAAATAACTTGTGTGCCGACACGAGCGACCGTTTCGGTTCCAAGTACGGGTACTTTTTCAATCAACACCGCCTGAGTTTGAGGCGCGCCATTTGGCGGCGGCGGAGTTTGTGTCAGGAAAGTAGGTGCTGTCTGCGGCGATGTAACTGGAAGTTGGATTGGCGGTGTTGTCGGCTGGGGCGACACTGTCCGGGTCTGTGCAAATCCGGGAGACATATCATCAGCGACCGTGTTGTAAACAAAGGGAAAAGCGTTGTATGGAGCCGAAGCGTCGGATGGCGGTGAGGGAGGATTGGCAGTGGCGTAAACCGACTGTTGGGGAGCAGGTGGGAGATGGTATTCAATAGCAGGGGGAGAATATATCGGTATGACTGCCGTGCTGTCCCAATTTGAGTTGTCCCAATTGGCGGCAGGCTGGACCGGCTCGACAAAAACAGGATTGGCATACACCGGAGCAGGCATTTCGACGACCGGTGCTGGAAAAGGTGTTGCCGGAACAAGGTTGTATGCGGAGTTCGGTGCCGGTGGAGGTGCCGGCATAGCGACCGCCGGAGGGGAAGTGCCCGGAACGGTGGCACTATTTCGGTTTGCTATGAAGGGATACTGTTCCAAAAACTCGGCGAGGCGATCTTCGCCGGAGGGTTTTTCGTCGGTGTCAGTGGAGTTCTGAGACAATTCCAGACCGACGAGGGCAGCACCTTGTTGGACGAGGGCAGGATTCAACATTGCCCCGACGGTTCCCAGGGAGCCAACAAGCAGGATCGTGTAAAAAAGGTATTTCACGGTGAATCTCGTGTCTAAAACAGAGAACGGAAATCAATCCGCCGGAATGATAACGATTTTCCGCACAGCGTGGCAAGAGCAAAATTAGGGAGAAATGGGAAAAGCGACCGCAAACGGGGAGAATCGTCCCTCGCCCCCTTGGGAGAGGGGGAACCCTAGAGCAGGTAGAAAACTTTCTGGCAAGCCTCACCATCCCTCGCCTGCGGCACTGACTCCTCTTTCCGGGGCGGGGCGGTACTTTTTGTTTGGGTCGGGCTGTGTTGCCTTGAATTCAAACGGTGCTTTTTCTGGTATTCTCTCCTGAACCCTAGGGTTTTTCAGGTTCGCTAGAAATCGAGTCATCACCTCGTCGCTCAATTCTGCTCCGATTTGCGTCGGCATGCCTTCCCAAATGACCGCCCCAAAAATGGGATCGATCAAAACGGCATGAGGGATACCATAGACCCCGAGCGCATTGGAAAACCGACGGTGCGTATCAACGGCGAGTGGGGCTTTGATATCTGCCAGTTTTAGAGTTCCTGCCATATTTTTGAGGGCTTCTTCGTCCGTTTCACAAATCGACACCACGACGAGTTCGTCCTTGTATTTTTCGTGGAAGTATTCAAGGAGGGACAGACTTCTTCTGCACGGAGGACACCATGTTGCCCAAACTTCGACGAGAACAAATTTGCCGCGCAAATCTTTCGGTGGGGCATTTACCCAGCGTTCGATTTCGATAACAGGTTCGCCGCATATTTCTGTAATGTTCTTGGACATCATGGAATCAGCCCAGAGCATCCGCTGCCGCTGTGGAATGGCAGTACGTCCTTCTGATTCGACAAGCCAAGGCTGGTTGTCCGCCCCGAATGCGAAAAAGGAACAAGAGAACAGGACAAAGGAAAAAAACGTCATGCGAGTCATTGTACGAACAAGAGAAATAGGATGCAATTTTCCCTATTGTAACTTTGCCGCAACCGTTTTCAAGAGAGACGCACGTAACCTGCTCGTTCGTTTTTCCCGTCACTCCCGCGCAGGGCGGGAGTCTTGAGAAACAGGGTTAAAATTTCTCGTCTAGATTCCTGTCTGCACAGGAATGACGATATTTTGGCAATCTTGCACATCTCGTGCATCAGAAACCAAGTGAAGTATCTCCCTTAGACATGTTCTCTAACCTTTGGCACTACTCCGAACTTCGCCTATTTTATCAAAATCTGAATCCCCGAACTGCTACTTTTTGACAAATTTGGGAGGTTTTTGGGTTAGAGAGCAGGTCTATTGTACCAACAATTATCGGATCTACTTTCAGCATTTTTTCTCCGTTTTACCCTTTTCCATCGCGTCGGGCTCTGTTAACCATTTCTCTACTCTTCGTCATCTGCCAGTTGTGCCGACGCAATGATCTGCTGCTGCACGTTGCCCGGTACAATGTCATATCGCAAAAATTCAATGCCGTAACTTCCCTGTCCGCCCGTCATCGAAGCCAATGTCCGATTGTACGTTGTAACCTCCGCAAGCGGCACTTCTGCCGTAATCGTTTGCATTCCGCCGCCAGCATCGTCGATGCCCAACGGACGACCACGCCGGTTCGGTAAATCGCTATTCACATCTCCAACATTCGTAATCGGCACCGTAATTTCCATTTTCACAATCGGTTCCAACAACGCCGGTTTTGCTTTTTGGAACACCTCTTTGAATGCCATCGAACCCGCCGTTTTGAATGCGTGTTCGTTAGAATCGACATCGTGATACTTGCCGTGATAAAGTTCGACGCAAACATCCTGCACCTGATACCCTGCGATGACACCCTTTATCATTCGCTCCTTAAATCCCTTTTCGATGGCAGGGAAAAAGTTCGACGGAATCACGCCGCCGACGATGCAATCCACCCAGAGGAAATTCGTCGCTTCGTCGTAGTGGAAATCCTTGAACGATGGAAATTGCGACTTGTTCGAGGCGTAAGTTTCAGGATCGGTTCCCTTCGGAAACGGATACATGCGGATATGCACTTCGCCGAACTGTCCCGCCCCGCCGGACTGCTTTTTGTGCCGGTACATTCCGTCCGCATTCTGTTGAATCGTTTCCCGATACGCAATTTTCGGTTCGTGCGTGTCCAACTCGACCTTGTCCCGGCGTTTGAGCCGCTCCCGAAGCACCTGCAAATGCAGTTCACTCATACCGGTAATCACAAGTTGTTTCGTCTGCTCATTCCGCTCGACGGTGAAAGTCGAATCTTCCTGCGTGATCTTTGCCAACGCACCGGAGAGTTTTGCTTCGTCCCCTCGGCTTTTCGGCGAGGCGGCAAGTCCGACCATCGGAGTTGGAAACGCAAACGGCTCCATTGTGCAATCGCCAAGTGTGGTGCAGGTTTCCAATTCTTCCAGTTTCGCCACAGCAACGATCATGCCGGGCGTTGCCTCGTCCACCGGTTTCGTTTCGCCTGCCTGCATTTGGAAAAGTTGAGCGATTTTGATTCCCCGGCGGCTCGTCGAGGCGGCAATGGATTGTCCATTTTTTAGCGTGCCGCTGTAAACTCGGAGGAAATTGAGTTTTTGCACGAAAGGGTCGATTCGGGTCTTGAAAACTTGGGCAATGACGGGACCCGCCGGATCGTCTTTGATCTCCGACTCTTCGCCACTGGTATTTTTCGCTTTCCGCTTGATTTTGTCAGGAGCAAGACCGCAAAGGGCAAAGACATCGAGCAGTTCTTTGAGACCGATTTTTGTTTTGCTTGATATACAAACGACCGGCACGAGCGTCCCATCGAGAACGGCACGTTGAATCAAACCGGACAGTTCCGCTTCGGTCGGCATCGTTCCTTCAAGGTACTTTTCCATAGCGGATTCATCAACGGTAACAATCGTTTCGATCAATGCATCTTTGTAGGAGGAACCATCGTCGAGGCAACTTTTGACTCCCTTGAAATTTTTCCCTTCACCGTCGGGCGTGTTGAAAGGCACACATTCGGCACCGAAAACGTCCTTGACGAGTTTGAGCAGTTTCTCGAAATCCGCTTTGTCGTCGTCCATTTTGTTGAGGATAATGATACGACCGAGTCCGAGTTTTTTGGCTTCGGCAAAGACGCGGCGGGTATTGACTTCGATGCCGGACGAGGCGTTGACGACGATGGCGGCGGTATCGACACCGTTGAGTGCGCCGATGGTTTGACCGATGAAGTCGGGATAGCCGGGCGTGTCGATGACGTTGAAAAGTTTTCCGCCGTGTTCAAAGTGAATGACGCTTGCCTCGATGGTATATTTATGGGCTTTTTCTTCTTCGTCGAAGTCGCAAATGCTGGTCCCATCATCGACGCTTGCGAGTTTTTTGA
>Ga0082212_10006948_pt1 | contig 15090 bp, 6 predicted proteins | sample TergutNt197P3_FD_71548 | JGI IMG/M metagenome (GOLD analysis project Ga0082212, IMG submission 71548) | Neocapritermes taracua P3 segment gut microbial communities from Petit-Saut dam, French Guiana - Nt197 P3 | ecosystem: Host-associated > Arthropoda: Insects > Digestive system > Gut ...
GGAAGAAAGTGCCGGAACGACTGTCAACGCAACCAACAGGCTCGCCCCAAGGCAGTAGCCAATCGTTAGGCCCATGTCGACGAATAACTGGCGGGTAATCCCTTCGGTGAAAATGATCGGGGTAAATACGCAAATCGTCGTCAAAGTCGCGGCAATAATCGCGCCACGTACCTGCTTTGCCCCTTCAATCGCCGCCTCGGTCCGCGAATACCCCTCCGCGCGGAGACGGAAAATATTCTCAATTACGACAATCGAGTTATCAATCAGCATCCCCACCCCAAGTGCCAGCCCGGACAGGGAAATCACATTCAGCGTCACACCGGAAAAATACATTAAGGTAATCGCCGCAATCAAGCTGATTGGGATCGCGCAGACGATGACCAAGGTCGGCTTGATATCACGCAAGAAAAAGGCAAGGAACAAGACAGCAAGCAAGGCACCAAAGACAACATTGTTCACAATTGCCCCGGTCACAAGGTCAATATAAATGCCTTGATTCATAAAAGTAATCAAAATCAAGCGCGCATCTTGCTCCATCAGTTCATCATATTTTTTTAGCAGGCGATCAGAAACCGTGCCGGTTGAATAGCCGGTCTGTTTTTGGATGGTCAGGATGATGCCGTTATTTCCATTGACATTGGCATAAATTTCGGCGGAGTTATCGGTCATAAAGACATCTGCGACCATCTCAAGGGTAATGATATCAACCCCCTCCATCTTCATGTTTAGAAGCGGCATTGCGCTAAGGTCATCCACATTGTCCGGTTTGTCACCAACGCGGACGAGATAGTCAATTCCGGCTTCGGTAACATAACCGCTGGGCATCGAGAAATTCTGCGCCGCAAGCAATCCTTTAATCGTATCGACCGTGAGAATGCCATGCATATCCGCATTTAAAAGCGCATCTTCTTTGGCTTCGGCAAGCTTTTCTTCGCCTTCGGCAATCTGCTCTAATGCTTCTTTTAACTTTTCCAGGCTGTCATCAATCGTCTCCTGGCCGCTTTTAAGCTGGTCTTCACCGGTCTCGATTTGCTTGAGGGCGGCTTCAAGCTGTTTTTCCGCCGCTTCCAGCTGTAATTCCGCGCTGTTTAGCTGCATCTCGCCTAAGGCGATCATCATTTCACCGCCGGCGAATTCAATCGCGGCAGTTAAGTTTCCTTTGCTAAGCTCAATGATGCCTTCGTCCACGAGGGACAAATTTTTGTCGATTTCTTTTTGCTGCTCTTTCATCAAGTCGATATAAGCGACCGAACCCATGCCCATTGTCGCGGCGTTAAGCGCATCGGTCAAGTTGTTGATCATGGCAATGAGGGTATTTAACTCATTCAACAAGTCCGGCAGCTTTTTATCCCCGGCACTAAAAGGCGGAGCGGCAAATGAATCAAGTCCCAAGATCAAAAGGCCAACCTGGGAAGGATCCATGCCCATAAATGTCAGGGCAGATTCCAGTGCTGTTTGATGTCCTTTTAAAACACCGTTGATCGCATTAATCGGATCGGTGCTTGTGTTATAAATGGCTCCTACCGAAGCAGCCAAAGGCGACATCAGGTCTAATCCCTCAATCGTCAGAGCAATGAAATCCCTGCCGTCCTCGGCATCTTTTAAGCCGACCGGAATCTGGTTTAGCCCCTTTTCTATCCCTTCAACCGAGGCGATATTCGTAATAATCTGGATCTTCGCTGCTTCCAAACTGGCTTTGCCGGTTAAGAGTAATTTTTCGGCTTCCGCCAATTCCGATAAAACCTCTTCGCGCTTTTCACTAAGTTCGGTACGGCCTTCTTCTAACTCAACCTTGCCTTCTAAAACTTCTTGCAGATTGTCGGCAATCTCCTGCTGCCCGTCGCGGATTTCCTGCCTGCCTTCCCAGAGTTCCCGGCGGGCATCATCAAGTTCCTGTTGCGCATCGTCAAGCTTTGCCTGGCCGTCTAATATCTCATCCCGCCCCTCAGCCAATTGTTTTTCTGCATCCGCCATCTCGCTTTCGATAAACCCAAAAACTTGGCGATTGATTGCATCGATTTTTTCCTGACGGATGATTACATGGACACTTTCTTCGAGCAGTCCGGAGGTACTGACCGAGGCAACCCCTTCAATGCTTTCTAATTCCGGCACCACCTTGCTCGTGACCAGTTCGCTGATCTCAGAATAGGACATGTCTTTTCCGCCGACCGCAGAAATCATCACCGGCATCATGTCCGGGTTCATTTTCATGATAATTGGATTGCCGACCGAATCATCCCAGTAAGGTTTAATTTGGTCAAGCTTTTCCCGGATCTCCAAAGAAACCGAGTCCATATTCGCACTCTGGGCAAACTCAAGGATCACCAGGGAAAAGTTTTCATTGGATATGGAACTGATGTTCTCGATGTTGCTGACTGTTGCCATCTGGGCTTCCACCGGCTTGGCAACTACCATCTCGACGGTTTCCGGGCTGGCACCGACATAAGTCGTCATCACGAGGACATAGGGAAGGCTGATATTAGGCATCAGGTCGGAGGTCATCCGGGTAAGGGAAACAATGCCAAGAATGGCGATGAGACAGACTCCGACAAGGATAGTATATGGTTTTTTGACACTTAGCTTTTCAATCATCTACTTAATTGGCGGGACTGGAACTGGGGCTAGGACTGGGGTTACGGTTAAAGCCACAGCGCGTGCAGATACCGCTGCTATTAAAATTATGTGCATCTTTATTAATCGGAATCGGCTTGATATCTTCGGCACCACAACCGGCGTTTGAGCAATTACCGGTTTCGATGCCTTCCTGAGTGCAAGTCGGTTCTTTAAAAGTATAATAGGTAAAACTGTGGGTGTGGGCAGCAGACGGCGATGGTGACTGGCCCGCTGAACCGGCCGGCGCCTGAGAAGCCGCCGGACTTCCGCCCGGTGTCGCACCTGGTGCTGCGGAACCGGAAGGAGAACCGGAGGCAGCTGGTGAGGCTGTCTGCAATCTAGGTATTTGCTGAATATCAACCATCGAATGGCAAACATTGCAAATACGCTGACGCGAGCCGACCCTTGAAGCCGTCGCTTCGACTGTAACCAGCCAATCCGCCGGCATATGGCCATTCGCATTAATCATTTCCTGATAATAAGAACCGCAAGAACAGGTAAATCTGCGGATTCCGGCAACGGTACAAGTCGGTTCACTAAAAACAGAAGCGATATAGCTATGTATGTGTGGGGATGGCGATGGAGCCGGGGAAGCCGGTTCGCCGAGCGGGGGCAGCCATTCACTGGCGACGACTTCGCCGCAGACCAAACAGGTCTTTACCTGTTCCCCCTCTAATGTGGCAGTGGGAGAAGCAACGACCTGCCATTCGCTGGACTGATGCCCCAGCGCATTGATATCTTCATAATAATAGTCACCGCAATCGCAGACAAACATCGAGCGGCCATTTTCTAAGCATTTTGCTTCGTCATAAACCTCTTCTTTGTATTCATGGCGGTGATCGGTACTTGCTAAAAGACTTTCTTCTTCCTGGCCGGCTGTTTCTTGATCCCCATCCCCTGCATCTGCTTCCGTTTCTTGGCTTTCCTCAGCGGCCGCCGCAACATTGCCAATCCCAAACCTACTCAAATCTGGCCTTACGATCGAATAAATGATGATACATACCGCCGCAAGACAGGTGATAATCGCTAAAACGCCCAAAAATGAATTTAGTACTTTAAAGATTGCTCCCATTTGGTTCTCTCTTCCATCTTATTATAAATCTTTTCAGCAAATTGGTCTACCAGAAATATTTGTTAAAATTCACAGCTACTCTGTGAATTTTAACAAGATGCACACAAATATGCTCAATATCTTGCTTCGCAAGCTATAACGCATTTTGGCGCTTGCAATTCTCGGGATTTTGCGCGATTTTCGCGCAAAACACCTCGCGGAATAGTCGCTGTTAATAGTAACAAATATTTGCTAAATATTCAAAATAAAGTTAGCCAGCGAAAAATATACCACCAAGGATAGCGCATCAACGACGGTGGTGATCAGCGGCGCGGCCATAACAGCAGGGTCAATTTTACATTTTTTGGCAATTATCGGCAAAAGCCCGCCGACCACATTGGCTAACACGACTGTAAACAACAAAGTCGCGCTGACTACGATGCAAACATAAAATATATCCGGATTGCTCCGATAAGTAATATAAACACGGATAAAATTGATGACGGCCAAAAGCGAACCAACCAGCAAGCCGACGCGCATCTCCTTCCAGATTACTTTCAGATAATCCCTGGTCGTAACTTCGGTCAATGCCAAACCACGGATGATCATCGTCGAGCTCTGGCCCCCTGAGTTGCCGCCGGTATCCATCAGCATCGGAATAAAAGCGACCAACAAAGGCATCGCCGCAATGGCGGCTTCAAATGTTTCCAGAATACTTCCGGTGATCATCGCGGCGACCATCATCACGATCAGCCAAGTAATCCGGTTTCGCGCCAATCTCGGGGCACTCGTTTTTAGATAGGGTTTGTCGGAAGGCGACATCGCCGCCATTTTCTCAAAGTCTTCCGTCGCCTCTTCCTGGACGACATCGATGATATCATCCACGGTGATAATTCCGACAAGGCGGCTCTCTGAATCCATTACCGGAATATTAATCAAGTCATATTTTTCGAACAGAATCGCCACTTCTTCCCGGTCGGTGTCGGTATTGGTAAAAATGATGCTGGTATCCATGATATCGCCAATAATCTGGTCGGTCTCAGAAAGCAGCAGGGTTTTTACCGAGACAATCCCTTTTAACACTCGCTCTGAATCGGTGACATAGCAAGTGTAAATCGTTTCTTTATCAAGGCCGATCTTGCGGATTCTATCAAAAGCCTGGGCGACTGTCAAATGACGTTTTAGGTCAACATATTCCACCGTCATGATGCTTCCGGCCGAATTTTCAGGATATTTCAGAAGTTGGTTGATCAGCTCCCTCGTCTCACTTGTGACGTGGGCAAGGACTTTTTTGGCGATGATAGCAGGCATTTCCTCAATAAAGTCAACGGTGTCATCCAGGAAAAGCTCATCCATTACTTCGAAGATTTCTTTGGCCGAAAGGCGTTCAATCAGTGCTTGCTGCACTTCATGGAACAGATTAGCGAACACTTCTGCCGCCATATCTTTGGGTAAAACGCGAAACAATACCACCGCTTTTTCGGTCGGCAGCTCATCGATAATCGCCGCAATATCGGCAGGATTGACATCGGCTATACCGGTACGCAGAAGTTTAAACTGCTTTTCGTCAATCAGTTGTTCAAGTTCGATTAGGTTATTCATTTTAAGTACCTCCATATTATTTGGTGGCACAAATGAATACCCGCATCTTTATTGAATGAAGGTGGTCATATTCGTGCCGCTTACAAATATGTAATCTTTCAATATGCATTTTCTACTTCGCGGCAAAGGATCTTCGCTTTTATACGACATAAATCTGACCTCCTCTAATATTTTCTGGTTCTCATTCATTCTATCTTATTTCAAGCCCTAAGTCAAATTATTCATACTTTACTACCACATTAAATTCTAAGCTCTCCATTTCTTCCTGAAAATCTTCGCCGCATTCAATGCCCATTTCGTCTTCTTTTGCAACGATCCAATTTACGACAACGTTCACCCCTTTTAAAGAGGCTTCGTCCATGACCCGCAACATGTTAAAAAACTGCTTGGTGGTTGAACTGTTAAAATATTCCATTTCACAGTCAAATGTCAGGCTGTCAGCATCGGATGCAAGATATTCTTCCAACCATTCATTGATTTCCTTGAAAAAAGCAAGAATGTTCTCAAGATAGCTTTTTCCTTCAAGCCTTAAATATCCCCTTTCTTCATCGATTAAAACATAAGGGGTCGTGTTTGTTTTTTCTCTTTCTAACCTAAAAGCCATTTGTAACTCCTCCCGTTAAAATCATTATATCCGCTTCACGGCTTAAACGCAATCAATTCAACATCATCAAGCATATTGTGGGTACCGCGATATGATTCAAATGCTTCCCACACCTTTTCGGTGATTACAGATTGTTTTTCCGCGTGATTTTTCAAAATGATTTCCTTGAATTCCCGATATCCGTAAGGCCGCTCGTTTTTAACTCCGCATTGGTCAAAGAGGCCATCTGACGCAATATAGAATTGATTGTCCGGATGCGCCGGAATCGTAATCACCTCAATATCTTCTTTCTTTGTAATTCTTCCTTCGCCGATGAATATCTTTTGCCCTTTTATCTGATTGACACTCACACCATCACATACGAATACGTGGGTATTGCCCGCTGAAAGCGTAACCGAGCCATCCTTTGCGATAAATAAAATGGCAAGATCACAACCATCTTTGATGTCCCATTCATCTTGTGTATCGCTGTCCACATTAAAGACACTCAGCAAACGCTGTTCCAGATTCCACATAATGCCTGCCGTGTCCATACAGTTGTCATTGCGAATAAAGCTTTCAAAAGCGGAAACCACCAGCATGGTCAAAAGGGCACCGGGAGTTCCATGTCCCGTACAGTCAGCAACACACAAAACCGTTCCTTTATCAAACTGTTTCACCCAATAGATATCGCCGCCCACGACATCACGAGGCTTCCATATCGCGGAATAATCGGAAAAAACCGTTTCCGGCAGATTGTTATTCGGCAGCAAATTTTTTTGAATTTTGCTCGCGTAATCAATGCCATCCATAATGGTTTCATAGGCAAGCCGAAGATCGGCAGAGCGTGCCGCTACTTCTTCTTCCAAATCTAAGTTATAGGAATCAAGGCGATCCTTCATCTGCTGAATGGTATGAGAAAGATCGCCGAACTCATCACGTCGGTCAGCACCAAATACCCGTTCATTTTTATTCTCATCAATGGCGCGAATGCTGCTCATCAGTTTGTTAAACGGTAGAAAAATCGAGTGGTGACTGACAACACTGGTAATGACAATAAAAACGACAAATAAAACAAGGATAATCGCAAACAGTGGATAAAGTACCGACATATTAAACAAGGTTGAGGAATCGTATAGGGTCACCACCGACCATGTCGTATCGGTTATCGGGGCTATCGTGGCGTACCGGTATCCACCGGACGACATTTCGATTACCGGGGAAGCAGCATGGTCTTTCGTAAAATACCCGTCAATGCCGGCCAAATAGGATTCTGCAGCTAAAAGAAACGCTGGATCGTTGATTTCATCATGCAGATAATATTCATCGCCATATGAATAGTGCAGGAAACTGTCGCTGCCCATTAGGGCATTATCCATCTGGACAGAGCCAAACTCATCAATAATCATAACCCGGACTTTGTTTACATCATAATCGGCAAAAAGGCTTTCAACCATATGGGAAAACTCAAGACCCGTACATATCACGCCAAAGACTTCGCCGTCCCTGGCCACTTTATAATTGAGCCATACCAGTTTACGGTTATATATTTTGTCAATATCAACATTTAATTGGTAGTCTCTTTCTGATGAGGTACAGGCAAAATACCAGGCATCATCGTAATAGTCGGGGTCAAGAACGGCAAAAGGCTGAATATCATCGATCGCATCACCTTTCCCCACCGACATTTCACTATAGGTTTTTTCGATCCCGATGTATAGGTTATCACTCTGCAAGACATCGATGATGCCAATCATTTCATTATAGGCAGTCTGTTTATATTCCTGATTATGCTCATCCGCAAACCAATTAATGACCGCCATGGAATTCGCTGCCGTTCGCAAAAGCGCAATGTCCCGGCCAAAATAGGTATTGAGGGTACCAACCGTATCCGATGAATAAAGCGCCGCATAATCTTTTGATACGCGATCGGTAATATCCTCCAAAACAATATACATTGCAACGGCGATTACCACCGAAACAATGATAAACAATGAAATATTAATGGTACGGAAACGCGTTGCTATTTTGTTTCTTCCCCGCGATTGAGTTGCGTTTTCATTGGTCATTTTTATAGCCATGCTCCTTCCAAACATGTCGCACGCAGTGCGACACAAACAATCGCTGAAGAATGACGCTTTAGCGGCATTCTTTTCCTGGAACACAAAAATCCTTGCTAAACAAGGATTTTGACAAGCGCGAGACGGGATTCGAACCCGCGGCCCCGACCTTGGCAAGGTCGTGCTCTACCAACTGAGCCACTCGCGCAAAACGGTATTGATTTACAACAAATATAAATATACAATACCGATTTTCATTTGTCAAGCCTTATCCTAAAAATAGGGTGCATTTTTTGTTACTGTTCACAGCCACTGTTCCGCGAGGTGTTTTTGTGCATAAACCCAATCAAAGATTGAGTTGCACAAAATCCCGAGTTTTGCAGGCGCTAAAATGTGCGAAAGCACATTTTATGTGCATATTGTTGCTGTTCACGGCTTGGCCGTGAATAGTAACCATTTTTTAAAAGTCTGTATACGTATAGCGATCACGTCCATGATGCTTTGAATGGTATAGTGCTTCATCCGCACTCCGGATATAATCATCATTGGTCTGGCCATGGTCTACCTCGCCAGTGGTCGCCCCGATTGAAATGGTAACGCAGCTTGCTGCTTCGTTTTTTTCATGCGGGATATTGCATGAGCGCACCGCTTCCAATATTTTTTTTGACATCATCCTTGCGCCATTTTCATCGGTATTGGGGAGGATCACCGCGAACTCCTCACCACCATAGCGGGCAACAAAATCATCCGGTCTTAGAATGCAAGATGCGAGGGCTTGGGAGACCGCTTTCAGGCAGGCATCCCCTTCGCTGTGTCCATAGGTATCATTATATTTCTTAAAAAAGTCGATATCCAATAATAGAACACTTAACAGACCGCCGCCTTCACGCGACATTGAGGCAATGATCCGTTTCATGTTGCTTTCCAAGAAACGCCGATTGTAAATGCCCGTCAGCGTATCGTAGTGGACTTTATCGTTCAAATCAAGATTATTTTCATGCAAGTTATTGGTCACTTTGTCCGCCATCTTGGTGATTCTGCGAAGTTGCCGCAACAATCGACGGTATTCCTTTAAAAGCGCCTCATGCTTATCTAGATCAAACGGTGCGCCATTTTTTACTTCTTCCAGATAAAGATAGCCACTGTCAAGTATTTTTTGTTCTTCTGCAAAAATATCATCCATATTCTTTTTCCTTTAAACGTACCAACACACGCCTTACGCGATCCTTTGTGCAGGTAAAAAGGGTCATATCCCAATCACCGTCAAATAGGGCATCATGGTCATATTGATCAATCTCTAACAGTTCTGTTACCCGATAAGTATAAGTCATTCCATTATTCGCCTGAAAAATCACCTCATCAAACGGATCAAGCTTATGCAAGCGTCCAAAATGATTCCGATAGTTGTGGGCGGAAATTACCATCCGGCTTGGCATCGGGCTTATTTCGCCGCGATACCAACAGGCGGATATCTTTAGGAATTCATCTGTACATTCGCTGATAACCGGTAGTCTCACTTTCAATATCGGGATTGAAATGATTCCGATTGTACTGTACCCCAGCGTTTCATGATGCATCACCACTTCCGAAACCAAAGTGCCATCCTCGGGATTTTGTACTTGCGCCCCTTCATGCTGTTCGTATGTGGGCAACTCGGTAAGTATTCGCACGCTTACTTCCTTAAGTAACGTTTCGGCGCGCCGGACAGCGAAATAATCATCAATATAACCATATCCCCGTAGGATCACGGCCATCGCAAGCAATGTGGTACCGGCAATGGCCAAAATGCAAGAAAGAAATTGTGCGTTTTTTGTTTTCACTTACCTTTCCTCAAAGTATGCTTTCTAATGATCGCCCCACCCAATATTAGGGCAAGCCCGGATGCCGCGAACAGATAAATGAATGCCGACAAATCCCTGACCCCGGTTTGCGGGAGTGCCCAGCGGTAAGCAAGTACATACTCTCCTGATTCTTCATCATAATGCCATTCTTTTGCCTCTGCATCATTCGGATGATTATTTTTCTTGTTTAAAGCAGCATCGGCAGGATCGTCCGGGTTCGCCAAAATCGTGATCTGATTGACTACCGCGTGACCGCTAAGACTTGTTTTGGTCAAAGCGCCCGCGGCCCAGTCAAGCGATGATATGCCCATATCATTATCAACTTCTACGATTAAAACCGTATCGGTCAGGTCAAAACCACTGGGAGCCTGTATTTCACGAATATAGTATGTTCCATCGCCTAAGACGGGCAGATCAACGATACCGCTTACCGCGCTAGTCACGGTATAAGCTGATGCAAAGCTGGAAAAACCCGGTATCACGCCCGGTGTTGTCTCCCTGACGATACCAAACTTCGCCGCTCCCAGCGGATTACCTTTAGTATTTTGTTTGTCAAAGGCGATGAAATCGCCTGATGAAGCCGTAATCCCTGTATTCACAATGATTCCTTCCTCGAGTTGGCCGAAAGCCGCCGGGCGAAATCCAAGGTCAACCGTTACCGGAGCTTCCAATTCATAACCCCGTCCGGTAAGATCCTCCTGAGCTAATGTATAAGGGAGGCCAAAACCAGTCGGCCCAATCGCAAGATCAGTGAAAACAAATCTGCCAAACACATCCGTAATGCCGCTGAGGCTGGCCAAACCACCGGGAAGGTCTGCGCCGATCAGGGTAACAGTGATGTTTGGAAGCGGTCCAATTGTATCACGAATTTCTACTACAACTGAGCCACGCAATTCATTTTCAATCACCATGCCACTTATGACACTACTGTCAACATTAACCGCCGACCCCGAAATCCGGTAATTGGTGGTGCCGCTGTCATAGGTGATGGTGTATTTGCCATCCTGCTGGACAACAATCTTCAAGATCACATCGCTGCTTCGATAAATATCATAGCTTGGCGGCGGAGTCTTGGGAGCAACGGTTTCTTTCACGTAGTACGTACCAAAAGGCAGGTCGGTAAACCGGACGGTGCCGGATGCATCACTTGTCGCGGTAAGCGGGGAAGCTGCGCCGACTGTAATCGGACTTCCATCGGTGCCAAAGCCGCGGATTGCCGTAGTTGCGGCCGCATCGGTAAAAAGTCCGAATACTGCTCCTTGCAGCCGATTATCAAATTGATCTTCTTTTAAAAATCCAAATGAATAGGTCTTGCTGCGGTTATTCGGCACATTGATACTGCTGCTTCCCTCGCTCGTGCCTGCGCCGCTGCTTAAATCAACAAGATTCGTGATCGTGTAATTGCCATCTGTATCCATTTCCACAACAAGGGCAGAACTTGACAGGATATACCCTGACGGCGCAGAATACTCATAAATATAATAGGTACCTGCCTTCAGCTCATCAAATACGATTTTCCCGCCGGAATCGCTTGTAACTTGCTTGGGATGAAACTGACCGCCAAGCGGATGATCTCGCTCAAGGTCATGATAAATGCCAAATGTCGCACCGGGAAGTGAAGCACCGGAATAATCGTTTTTGGTAAATGTAATGGATTTATCCCCTTTCAAATAAAGCGGAAATGGTTCTGATTGATGATACTTTGTGCTATCACCTGAATCATACACCAGGGTAAAACGATGAACTTTTTCAGTATTGTCATAAATAGAAGACGGATTAACATCAGTATTTACCGCCGCATAGGCAACACCCAAGGGCAGTTCCAAAAAGACTATCACGCCACCCACTGTCGTACCCCTGCCAATAAGTGTTGCCGCGGATGAAACAATCCCGTTTTCATCGACATCGGAAGAAAGATAGACATCAAAGTCCGCAGAATTACTGGCTTCGGTAATCACCGGATGAGTAGGCAGTACTTCACCATTTACGATACTAACGGTCAGCGAACCAAGCAGCTGATTTTTCAGTACCAGGCTGCTGGCCGTATCCTTTGAAACATTGACTGCCGTGCCGGAAACATCGCCCGCCGAACCGCTGTGGCGTGTGATGGTATATGTGCCGTCACTTGCAATGACCACCTTAATGATAACATCACTTGCCTGATAACGGGTATTGTCCGGGGCAGACGGTACCGGTACGGATTCTTCTTTCACATAATAAGTGCCAAACGGCAGGCTTTCAAAGGTAACGATGCCGGTTCCGGCCGCACTCATTGCCGTAATGGGAGTGCCGCCGCCGGTAACCGGAAGCCCGGCAGCACTAAAGCTGTGAATCGGGAGCGTGGCTAAAGCATCGCTAAACAGCCCGAAAACTGCGCCGCCAAGCTGATTTCCATGATTATCTTCTTTGATGAAGCCAACTGAAAATTCTGGCGCACGGTTATTATATAGCGTCCCGGCATGGTGGCGGAGGCCATCAGCATCATCTATCGTAAAAGGATGGGCGATTTCGAGAACACTTCCGCCATAATCATAGCCGACGTAGCCAATCGGCACGCTTTCCACCAATTTGTAAGAGCCGGTTGGCAGATTCATAACCGTGGCGACACCAAGCATGTTTGTCACATGGCCATCTTCACTGCCGACCCTCGTCCATACCCCCAGCGGATCCTCCCGAAACAAGGTAAATGCTACCCCCGCCATTGGGGCATCATCGGCAGCATCACGCTTGGTCAAGGCATAGCTGCCTAACTCATTGATAAACGTATAGCCATCACTCGCATTCCCCTGTAATCCACCCGCCGCAAGGGTCGGCGTTACCGTCCCGTCGGCAGCGACCGCAACTTGAATCGGGGTTTGATTTAAAATGTAGCCCACCGGGGCAGCGATCTCCGTGATCGTATAATTGCCAAAAGGCAGATTGGTAAATGCTACCGTCCCATAAGCAGAGCTGGTTTGCTCTTGGATGTGTCCCGACCATGGAGGGTCAGGCAATGCTTGGCCGCCAGCCGGAGCTGCTCCGGTAAAGGTAAGGCAAAATACCGCTCCCGGAAGTACAGCGCCGTCTGTTGCGACTTTTGTAAAAGAAAACTCATGAATCGGATCGCGGCCATTATCAAGATCGGAAGTGCCATCGATTGAGGCACTGCCTTTGACCGCGCCAAGCGTCGGTGTAAAGGTAAGCGTAGCTGGATTCAGCGTATAACCGGTTGGGGCGGTCTTCTCGGTAAAGGTATAAGTAACGTTGAGGGTCAGTCCTTCCACGGTGATCACGCCATTACTGTTCGCCGTGCTGATATCGTATGAACCTTCACTGGAGCTGACGGTAATGGCAAAGCCAGCGAAACCTGAGCTAACCGCCGGATAAAGGTGGTCTTTTTTGGTAATCGTAAACGAACCTTTTTCGTTGACCAAAGGATTGTCAAGCGGCGATGCCAAAGTATTATCGACAATGACTGTATCGGTACGCAGGTCGGTGATGACATAGCCTGAGGTGATGCCGTCGGGGAAACGGATCAAATTTACCTTAAGGATCGGCGTAGCCGCCGCAAGCGGCGGGGCGTAACCTGACGGCGGTGTCACTTCGTAGACTTCATAATCATCAAACGGTAGCTTAACTAATGCGCCAAAGTGTACGTTTCCGGCAGAGCTTATGACCGTCTCAAGCGCAGGACTATCAGAAGCAGCTCCCTTTTTGCGAAGTTCAAAGACCGCACCGGAAGCCGGATTGGTCGTCGTCTTCATGCCATTAGAATAATTCTGGCTATGCTTTTGGAAGGTGAATTCATACATTCCGCTTCTTTGATAATCCCAAGTATCGGTCAGATGAACCCCTGGGCGCGTTGCCGTCGTAAAGGTATATTCATTCGGATTCAAGTCGGTATCAACCGGGCTGTATCCTGTCGGTGGTGAGACTTCAACAATCCGGTATTCCTCTCCATAAGCTAAGTCGTTTTCATGGAATTTCAAAACACCATTCACACTCTCACGAGGAGAACCCACGGCTTCCCAATCCGATCCGTCCCATTTTTCTAACCTAAATATCCCTTCCTCTAAACCAACGCCCGGCAAGATTGTCTGCCCGCTTTGCCCATCGCGTAAGGTAATGGTAATGCTGGGCTTTTCGTTGGCAACGATCAGGCTTGTAATGCGCGATGTGTCAGGCAGATCGCTGGCCGGGCTCTTTGCAGTGATGGTAACTACCCCGGCCGGGGTAATCTTTAAGGCATACGCTCCGGCATATGGCACAAACCCACTGGCCGGGTAAATCGTCTCGGCCAAGGTATAATCCCCCCACTTAAGGCCTGAAAAGGTCACCGTGCCATCCGTCCCCGAAGTCGCTGTCTGTGGGACGAAACCGGGATTATGGTCATCGGTAATGGTAAATGTCGCACCCATTAACGGCTGCGGAACAGTGGCTACCAGGTTTGCCAAGTTTACTTTTGTAAAAGAGACATCATATGCAGTCCTGATATTCTCAATATCGATCGTATATAAGTTCCCCGTCTTTTCAAAAGTGGGTTCAACAAGCCGGATAAATCCGTTATCAGGGGCAGTCGGCTTTTCATAGCCTGCCGGGGCATTCGTTTCGCGGATAAAATAATTCTCGCTTGCGACATCCTGCGGCATCAATAATTCGAAGCGGATCTTTCCGTCGCTTCCGGAAATCGCAGTCGTGATGGGCATTGCCCCATCCGCCGGAAAACCGCCGCTTTTTTCAAGGTATAAGCCAAACGTCGCGCCGGCCAAAAGCTGAGGTGTAAAGCCAGGCTTTTCCTCATCCTCATATTTTGTGATTTCGATGACGGCCATCCGCCCTGTCATTCCGCCTAAACCGGAGCTTGAGCTAAGCGAAGCCGAATTACCGGCATTGTAGGTTGGGTCGTCGGCAATCGTAAAGTTGCCAAACTCCACCTTGTTTCCTAAATTCCCGCTGAGCGTACCCGTGACGGCGCGTGCAACCACCGAATATTCTAAGACACTGGCCTTTGTTCCCGCCGGTATCGTCACGGTGAAATTTTTCCCGTCAGCGGCAACACTGGTTGGCGTAATCGGCGTTCCGGCACCAACAACCGTAAAGCTGCCGTTTTCATTGATCGTCGCATCATATAGGATAAACGAGGTCGTGTCGACATCGATCATCACATTCGCCGGGGCGGTGATGGTATCGGTAATCGTAACCGCGCTGGCGAAAGGAACATTGCTCTGGTTGATTTGCACTTGATATGTAATACCGGCCGTCGTCGGATTTGGCCGCTCAACCGACTGGGTTTTCTTTTCCAGCGGCTTGACCGCAACCGGAGCCGTTGCCGTGATAATCGGGGTCGAGCCTAAATCTGAG
>Ga0082212_10006949_pt1 | contig 15086 bp, 9 predicted proteins | sample TergutNt197P3_FD_71548 | JGI IMG/M metagenome (GOLD analysis project Ga0082212, IMG submission 71548) | Neocapritermes taracua P3 segment gut microbial communities from Petit-Saut dam, French Guiana - Nt197 P3 | ecosystem: Host-associated > Arthropoda: Insects > Digestive system > Gut ...
ATTGTGTGCAGATATTGATTGGGTTATTAAATCAATGAAAGATGCAAAAATAGTCTGCAATTCAAATCAAATTTTGTCTCGCTTTTTAATCGGCGGTTTTTCCAAACAGAACGAAAAAAAGGCATGGAAAGAACGTTTTACCGTAATGCGAAGACATTATGGATTGTTGCAAACGTTGGTGTTTCATGGTGTTATTGGGGTTCGGTATGTTTTTTAATTTCAAGTTTTGTTTTTGTGTGTGATTCAAATACACTAGTTCTTTATTCTCCATTTTCAATTTAAAAATTGTATCTTTGCAAATTCACTAAATTTATTTAAATAAAAATATAAATAACAAATTTTCAGACAGATGAAAAAAGTAATAGTAGTAGCGAGTGTTTTGATTCTCAACAGTTTCGCTTTGCGGGCGGATGAGGGAATGTGGTTGTTGTCCATGCTGGGAAAGAATTACGAAGAGATGAAGGAAAAGGGGTTTAAACTGACTCCTGAGGACATTTACAGCGTAAATAAAGGTTGTCTCAAAGACGCTATCGTGGGTTTGGGCAGAGAGGGAAATCCGTTTCGGCATTTTTGCACGGGCGAGATTGTGTCGGGTCAGGGCTTGTTTTTGACCAATCATCATTGCGGATTCGGGATGATTCAATCGCATTCCACCGTGGAGCATGATTATCTGCTGGACGGTTTTTGGGCGTTGTCGCTTGACCAAGAGTTGCCAAACAAGGGCATTACCGCCTCCGTTTTGGTGAGTATGGAAGATGTTACCAAACAGGTAATCAGTGTTTTAACCGATGCAATGAGCGAAAAAGAACGCTCCGATACCATCAAAGCCGTCTCCAAGCGGATTGCGGACAAGGCGATGGACGGTACCCATTACAATGCCTACGTTGCGGATATGTTCAACAGCAATCAGTTCTTTTTGTTTGTGTATGTGATATATAAGGATGTGCGTTTGGTTGGCGCTCCGCCCTCTTCTGCGGGAAAATTTGGCGGCGATACCGACAATTGGATGTGGCCCCGTCATACGGCAGATTTCTCTATGTTTCGGATTTATACCGCTCCCGACGGCTCGCCTGCCGCTTTCTCAAAGGATAATATTCCATTGAAACCCAAGCACTTCCTGCCCGTGAGCGCCAAAGGAATCCAAGAAGGCGATTTTGCCATGATTTTGGGATTTCCGGGTACAACCGACCGGTTCTTAACCTCTTACGGCTTGGAAGAAACCATGAATATCACCAATAAATTGCGCCGTGAAATTCGGGATGTGAAAATCAATATTTTACGCAAAGAAATGGCATCTTCTCAAAAAACGAGGATACAATATGCGTCCAAATATGCGAGTTGTTCCAATTATTGGAAATATTCGTATGAGCAGAATAAAGCCCTTAAAAACCTGAATACTATGGAGATAAAGAAGCAAATTGAAGCAGATTTTACCAAATGGGCAAACGCAAACAAAGACCCGAAATATAAGGAAGCCTTATCGCTTCTTGAAAAAGGGTACAACAATCGCAAATCCGCTACGAAGGCGAGAATGTATCTGACCGAAGCACTATTAACAGGAACGGAATTGCCTTTTTTTGCTTATCAATGTTCAAAATTATCTGATGCAGAAAAAAATATTGAAGATTGGAGAAAAGAATTAAAATCTGTTGGAGATAATTTTTACAAAGATTATAATCCTGAAACAGAAAAAAAAATAATGATTGCCCTATTTGAATACGCTTACAAAAATATGGATAGGCAATATTATCCCAGTTTCTTTTTGACGGTAGAAAAGAAATACAAAGGCGATTTTACTAAATATGTGAATGAACTATTTGCAAAATCAGTATTTGCTACCCAAGAAAGATTCAATGCTTTTTTGGAAAAACCTAATATTATGGCTTTTGTCAAAACTTTTTTTACAGATTTGGCATTTAGAACAGGTGAAAGTATTTATGATAAATATCAGGAAGTATCAAGACTTGTACAACAAGAAAACGATAATATTAACCGAGGCAAACGTCTTTTTGTAGATGGTATTTTGCAAATGAATGCGGAGAAAAACCTTGCTCCCGATGCCAATTCCACCATCCGCCTCACCTACGGAAATGCACTTGAATACGAGCCGCGCGACGGCGTTACCTATCATTATTATACCACGCTCAAAGGCGTAATGGAAAAGGAAAACCCTGAAAGTACGGAATTTACCGTGCCTGCCAAGTTAAAAGACTTGTATTTGAAAAAAGATTTTGGCAATTACGTAAACGAGCATGGGGAAATTGTTGCCTGCTTCATCACCAACAACGATATTACGGGCGGCAATTCGGGTTCGCCTGTCATCAACGCCGAAGGACATTTAATCGGCTTGGCATTTGACGGCAACAGCGAGGCAATGTCCGGCGATATCGATTTTGAGAAAAACCTCCAACGCTGCATCAATTTAGATGTCAGATATATGCTCTTCATCATCGACAAATACGCCGGTGCGAAGAATTTGATAGAGGAGATGAGGATAGTGAGGTAGGATTTCAATTAAGAATTAAGAGATATTAGTTTATAAAAAATTTTGTATGAACATAAAAGAAAAAGCAGGTGATTTATTGATAGATATTGCTAAACTGATTATCGGCGGAGTTATTTTAGCAAGCATTATATCTGAAAATATAAATACATTGATATTGTATATCAGTGGCTTTGTTTGTTCTGGCGTACTGATATTTTTAGGTTTTTATTTATACAAACTAAAATTAAAGGAGAAATAATTATGGGATTAAGTATTTTTATAATAACTATCACTGTTAGTTCAATTATCATAGTGAGTTTGTTTGTTCGGGAAAACAAACAGAAATTGTCTCAACATTAATCCATTTGTAAGCAATTTGTCGTATTTCCCCAATGCAAAACTTTTATATAGGGTTTAACTTGTAATTTAGTTAATGGATATCATTGAAAAATATTTTCCAAATCTCACTGAAAAACAAAGGTTGCAATTTTCGCAATTGCAACCTTTGTATGCAGATTGGAACACGCAAATCAATGTGATTTCCAGAAAAGATATTGATAATCTGTATGTAAATCACGTTTTGCATTCGTTGAGTATTGCTAAGTTGCTTTCTTTCAAGAACCAAACGACTGTTTTGGATGTGGGAACAGGAGGCGGCTTCCCGGGCATTCCGCTGGCGATATTGTTTCCTAACGCGTTGTTTCATTTGGTGGATTCTATTGGAAAGAAAGTGAAAGTCGCTCAAAATGTGGCAGATGAATTGGGATTGAGCAATGTGGAATGTACGCAAACCCGTGCGGAAGAACTAAAAGATGAATACGATTTTGTGGTCAGCCGTGCCGTAACTGCCTTGCCCGAATTTTACAAATGGGTAAATAACCGCATTTCCCAAACGGCGTTCAACGTGCTTCCCAACGGCATTTTGTACCTCAAAGGCGGCGATGTTTCCCAAGAACTAAAGACCCTTCCCCGCAAAGCAAGCCTATATCCCATTAGTGATTGGTTTGAGGAAGAGTGTTTTTGGGGGAAATATGTTGTGCATGTGCCGTTTGGGAAAAAACCGCTGCCGAGTGAATATTAAAATTTTGTAATTTTAAAGACAGATTTATGGGTTTATTTTTTCAAGGAAAAACAGAATATAAAGCACAATCGTTGCAGGCAATTGCTTGGAAAAAGTTTCGCAAGAACAAACAAGGACTGTTTTTGCTTTGTTTTTTGGGCTTTGTCTCGCTCGTTGCCCTATTGGGCTATTTAATCACCCCCGACAGCACGCCCTATTCCAACGAGCAAATCTTGGAAATCAGACTGCAAAAGCCGCTTTCCAAAGTAACTTTCTTAATGGTGCAAAAAAATCAGGACATTAAAAAGAGAAACATCCTTGATAAAATGACACATGGGCAACCTAATTTATACACTCCAATTCCCATCATAAAACATTGGTATTCAAATGATTCTATCTATATAGAACTGTTTAATGAATCGCCGCCCTACAACCAAGCAAGTTATGCGTTGGCAGATTTACGTAAAAAATCACCCGAAAAAATCACCCAAAAAACCTATTATTTAGGTACCGACCGATATGGGCGAGATGTTTTAAGTCAGTTGATTATCGGGGCAAGAGTAAGTCTCTCGGTGGGTTTTGTTTCCGTGTTTATTGCATTGATTATCGGGGTTTTCTTAGGGGCAATCGCTGGTTATTTTCGCGGAAAAATAGACGATGCCATTATGTGGTTTATCAATGTGGTGTGGTCAATTCCTACTTTGTTGCTGGTTATTGCCATCAGTTTTGCGTTGGGGGCGGGGTTTTGGCAAATCTTCATCGCCATCGGATTGACCATGTGGGTGGATATTGCCCGCGTGGTGCGGGGACAGGTAATCAGCCTGCGGGAAAAAGAATTTGTGGAAGCATCTAAAGCACTGGGTTTTAAATCATTGACTGTCATTTTTAAACATATATTGCCCAATATCACCGGAACGATTATTGTGGTGGCAGCAGCCAATTTTGCCTCCGCCATTCTAACGGAAGCGAGTTTGAGTTTTTTGGGAATCGGCGTCCAACCGCCCATGCCTTCGTGGGGGACAATGATAAAGGAAAATTACGGCTATATCATTTTAGACTATGCCTATTTAGCGATTATTCCCGGCATAATCATTATGCTTTTGGTGCTGTGTTTTATGCTTTTAGGCAATGCGATACGCGATGTGTTGGATGTAAAAGAGTAGAAAATCCGCAACTATTTCAACAACTTTTTAATCTCATGCAGCCGCATCAGAGCTTCCACAGGGGTGAGGTTGTCGATATTGATGTTGAGTATATCTTCCTTAATTTGAAGGAGTAAGGGGTCGTCCAAGTTGATAAAACTCAGCTGCACATTGGGTTCTTTTGCGGTGGATGCGGTTAGGTTCTTTGACAAATTTTCGTGTTCCGATGTTTCTAATTTTTGCAAAATTTCATCGGCACGCTTCAATACTTCCTGCGGCATACCCGCCATGCGAGCCACGTGAATGCCAAAACTATGTTCCGTTCCGCCTTGTACCAACTTTCTGAGAAACAGCACTTTATTGTTGATTTCCTTCACCGTTACATGAAAGTTTTTAATCCGAGGAAAGGTTTCTGCCATTTGGTTCAGTTCGTGATAATGGGTGGCAAACAACACTTTAGAACGATAAGATGGATGTTCGTGCAAAAATTCGGCAATTGCCCACGCAATGGAAACGCCATCATAAGTGCTTGTACCTCTGCCGATTTCGTCCAACAAAATCAAACTGCGATTGGAAATATTGTTGAGAATGCTCGCCGTTTCGTTCATTTCCACCATAAACGTAGATTCGCCCGAAGAGATATTATCCGATGCCCCCACGCGGGTGAAAATCTTGTCCACCAGCCCAATAGAAGCGGAATCGGCGGGGACAAACGACCCCATTTGTGCCAGCAAAACAATCAATGCCGTTTGCCGCAGCAGGGCAGATTTCCCCGACATGTTGGGTCCCGTAATTATCAGTATTTGTTGTTTTTCGTTGTCCAAATACATGTCGTTGGCAATGTATTTTTCACCCAAAGGCAACTGCATTTCAATCACAGGATGCCTACCATTTTGAATATCAATAACATAACCTTCATTTATTTCTGGGCGGACATACTTATTGGCAGTCGCCTGCGTGGCAAAACTGTGCAAAACGTCCAACTGGGCAATCAAGGTTGCATTCAACTGAATAGGTTCTATCCACTCCAGCATAGCGGTAAGTAACTCATTATAAAGCCGTTGTTCTATGGCAATTATTTTGTCTTCCGCCCCCAAAATTTTGGATTCATACTCTTTGAGTTCTTCCGTAATGTATCGCTCGGCAGTGGTAAGTGTCTGTTTCCGAATCCATTCCGCAGGAACTTTGTCTTTGTGTGCATTGGTTACCTCTAAATAATAGCCGAACACATTGTTGTAACTCACTTTTAATGAGGATATTCCTGTTCTTCTCGCCTCCTTTTCCTGCAACTCGAACAAGTAATTTTTCCCCGAAGAGGAAATGCTGCGTAAATCGTCCAACTCCTCGTCCACGCCTTTTTTTATCACATTGCCTTTCAATAGGTTAGCTGGTGGATTTTCCACAATGGTATCTTTAATTTGCTTGCGGATTGCCTTCGATTCGTTGAGTTGGTTTTTTATCGTTTTCAACACCGAATTGTCTGTCTTTGACAAAATGTTTTTAATTGATTCTATGGCAGATAGGGCATTTTTTATCTGCATCAACTCGCGAGGATTGGCACGAGAAACCGCCACTTTTGAAATCAAACGTTCCAAATCGCCAATCAATTTAATTTGTTCGGCAATTTCGCAAGCAATATCGGGCTGGTTGATAAAAAAGGCAACCACTTTTTGCCGTTCTTCTATCAACTTCTTGTTTTTCAACGGCAAAAGCAGCCATTTCCGCAGCAGTCGCGACCCCATAGGCGAGCTGTTTTTATCAATAATATCCAACAAACAAACGCCGTTTTCGGAGGGCGAGGCAATCAATTCTAAATTGCGGATGGTAAAACGGTCGAGCCATACATACTGGTCTTCCTCTATGCGGGAAATTTTGGTAATATGTGCTACATTATTATGCTGTGTTTCAAACAAATAGTGCATAGCTGCTCCGCCCGCTATCAATCCGCAGGGCTGATTTTCCACGCCAAAACCCTTGAAAGAGGTGATATTGAAATGTTTCAGCAACAAATCGTGACCAAATTCAGCAGTAAAGACCCAGTCTTCAAAGGTGGAACACAGGCATTTATCGCCAAATTCCGCTTTAAAAAACGGCAGTTTGCTCTTTTCCACCACCATTTCGCTGGGGGCAAAACTTTGCAACAATTTATCAATATAGGCAAGATTTCCCTGTGCCACATAAAATTCGCCTGTGGAAATATCCAAAAAAGCAACGCCGACCGTATCTCCCTGAAAATGAATGCTTCCAAGAAAATTGTTGCGTTTGGTTTCCAAAATCTGGTCGTTGTACGACACGCCGGGGGTAACCAATTCCGTTACGCCGCGTTTGACCAACGTTTTTGCTAATTTGGGGTCTTCCAACTGGTCGCAAATCGCCACGCGGTAGCCTGCCCGCACCAGTTTGGGCAAATAATTATCCAAGGCATGATGCGGAAAACCAGCCAGTTCCACCTTCGCCGCCGCCCCGTTGGAACGATGCGTAAGTACAATCCCCAACACCTTCGATGCCTTAATGGCATCCTGTCCAAAAGTCTCATAAAAATCACCCACCCGAAACAGCAACAACGCATCAGGATACTGTGCCTTGAACGTATTGTACTGTTTCATCAAAGGGGTTTCATTTGTTTTTTCGCTCACCGATTCTATCTCTTTAAATAATGGATTCACAGCTATTTAACAAAAAATCCTTTTTCTTTACTACAAGATGCAAAGGTACAAAAAAATAACGACTTTTCGCACTAAAAAGGTGATTTTTTTAAAAGCAAAAAACGTTAAAAAAGGTTAATTTTTGTTTTAAAACATATTTGTTTCGCAAAACAATAAAAATTTACAAAAAAAATATAAAATTCTTGATTTTTAATTAAAAAAATTGTATCTTTGCAGTTCAGTAAAAAGCGATATTGAAAAATTGTAATTTTTTTTTTCAATACGGACAACTTTTTGCCGACTTTTTGCGTCTAATAGATAAGAAAAGTTATTGAAAATAATTTAAAGTATTCATTTAGTAGTAATTAAAAAATAAAAAGAGATGAAAAAGATGAAAGATTTTTTCGTAATGGGTTTGTTCCTTGCTTTGGCAAGCTATGCGGAGGCACAGGTTATAGGCTTTGAAGAGGCAGCAACTGTAAATTATTGCCTTCCCTCCACCATTGAGTTTACAAACAAAAGCGGTAGTATTACGGGTATTACAGAGATTGAATGGGACTTTGGAGATGGGGTGGTTTCACGGGATACCCTCAATAGATATGGGGTAACCCATACGTATCATTCTCCCGGAATATATACAGTAACGCTAACCGCTCGTTGGGGTTCTACGGCTCCCAAAACTTCTTCATTGCAAGTAGAGGTTTTTGCCTTGCCTGAATTTACCATTTCGGCAGATAAAGATACGGTTTGTCCAGGTGAAAATGTAACTTTTAGTGTTAACTTAACCTCTCCAAGCAGCCCTGCGGGTGTGGCATCCTATCTTTGGGTTTTTGGAGATGGGGGGTTCGGCTCTACTTTTAATCCTACGTATTCCTATACAAACGCAGGCAATACCGACCTCATACCGTATGATGTGGAGTTGTTGATTGTGGACAAAAATGGCTGCGAACATAGGGAAACAGTTGACAAGTTGGTTTACGTGCGGCGGAAGCCGGACATTGACTTTAGTACAGATAAAGATGTTTTTTGTCTTTCGTCAACCACGGATGCGGTGGTGCAGTTTACCAATCTGACCGATAACAATTTAACACCATCGGGCACCAATCGCAATACCTATGTTTGGGATTTTGGAGACTTCACTGCTACCTCTACCGATATAAATCCACAACATACATATACCTCTTCTGCATTCTTTTATGTAACATTAACGGCAACAACCCCTGAAGGTTGTACTCATTCCGTAAGAAAAAGCAGTTCCATATCAGTAGCTAGTTTTGATATTCAGGGACAGTACAGACTGTCGGATACTGTTTTGTGCGAAGTTCCTTCAATTCTTACTTTCCAAGGAACTTATCCGGGGGCGTCGCATCACGTTACGTTTGGTAATGGACAAGAAGGACATCCGGGAAATGGTCCATACACAACAACTTATAGTAAAGAAGGGATTTATACCATAATGATTGCAGCCGTTCATCCGAACCAACTATGCAGAGACACTGCATGGGCTACGATATATGTATATGAAAAGATTCCTGCCCAAAACATTATTACAGATACCAATATGTGTGACCTTACACAAGCCGTACAATTTAACGATGCCACTGCTTACCATCAGAATGTTTTTAGAGATTTTGGGCTGGGAAATATAAGCTGGTTTTTTGGCGACTATTTCTCTCCATCTGGGAACTACGCTAATGGTAGTACAGCCTCGCATGTCTATGGAAATCATGGAGAATATGTGGCTTGGCAGGCTGTAACCACCCCTTACGGTTGTGTTTTGGACACGGTAATACAGCGGATACATGTATTTCCCTTGAGTACTTTTGCGATATTTACTGAGCCTGATCCCATGAGCGGTCCTCCTGAAGGCTGTGTGCCTTTGGAGATATGCGTATCCGATTTTCCAGACTCTTTGCGGACAACTTCCCCCATTAACGATTATATATGGCGGTGGGATTATTTCAGAGAAAAGGATATATTGGGCATTGACACAACCAATACACTGACTGATATAGAAGCCTGCCATACCTATCCGGATACTGGTATATTCTTTATCTATTTAACGTTGATTAATGAACAGGGTTGCCGATATGATGTCCCTGTTGGACGAGTTAGAGTGGGCGTACCACCGGTTAATGACTGGACGTATGAGTATATGCAAGACTGCAAATCTGTATTTAGCGTGAAGGCAATGGCGTATGACAGTGTAATATACGATACCACCTCATTAAATCCTTTAAGAATAGATACTCTTCTTATTGTATCTGCAGGCTATGAAAAATATGGGGTGGCAAGGGCAAATGATTGGACTTGGTGGGATGTTCAAAACCCCATGGCGCCCATAGCCAATGGAGACACCGTCTCTTTAAGTTTTTCTACTGAAATAGGATATCAACATGCATACTTAATCCCGCTGCATAATGGGTGTGCAGGCGACATGGTGCAAAAGGATAGCATCGGTTATCTTTGTCCGCCTATGGCATCAATTGAAGAACCTGAAGATCCACCCGAAGGCATACTGACATTTTGCGGGTTTGAAGAAATTTCTCCGCTTCAGATAGTCAATGGCACCAAAGGTGGCATGCAGTATGAATGGTATATGGGTGATGCCGATATGACGCAAGGCATGGCTGCATACATGGCAGCACAAACACATTTCGGTCCCGATACATCCACGTTGCATTTACGTACTTGGAATACAGGAGAAGACAGCATAGTAGGAGGCTATGTAGGACTACCATTACTCTTTGATTATGCCCCTGCGAATGATTCCATACGGTTTGACACAAACTTTTATACATACAAAAATGGAGGAGTTGTTATAATAACATTAACGGCATGGAACTGGGACTCTACAAGCATGGAATATCTTGATGGTGTATGGAATGCCGATTCGGGAAGATGGGAGGGTACAGAGCCTCACCCCACATACAACCGTTGCAAATACTGTGAAGATAATGCAGAAAAAATCTTCCTTATATCGGATGCTAAGATGAATTTTGTTGCAGATAAATACGATATGTGTCAAGGCGATAGCGTGCAAATTTACGACTCTACGCTTTGTTCCGTTGCATTGGCGCGATGGGGGTTTGGATTTTTGCAGGCTGCCAACCCAAATTCAGACTATCCTTTAGGGCGATTTATACCCATGGAAGAAAATTCGAATCCGCCGCCAAATCCTTTTATGCTGCACTTTAGCCTCCCCAATGTGTACACCCTTCTGCTACAGGACACCTGTGTGTTTGGATGTATCCGCAACGATTCGCTGACCATCAACGTGTGGCCAAGAAGCACCCCCGCATTTACATCTGCGAAAGCACCGACCCCGCCTACGTTGTTCAATACACAGTTGGATACGCTGTGTTTCAATAAACCCGATACTTTGTATTTGAAAGATGATACAAAGAAGATGGCAGCTCCTTTTGATACAATAGAGATAATAGATTGGACATGGAATATGGAAAATATGGAAGAGATAACATACAAAGGGCAAAATGTTTCGACTGTGCCTAATGGTCCCGGACTAACAACCGTAACTCTAACTGTTCAGAACGACAAAGGTTGCGACTCTACCATTCGATTTTTGGATAGGGTTTTAATAAACAGTGTTGTTCCCAATTTTACTTACCCAATCGGAACTATACCCAAAACGTTTTGCAATGGTACGAACATTGCTTTTACAAACCGTTCCCGCGTGTTTCCAGCCCTTCAAAATGATTATGTTACAAGCATAACTTGTACGTGGAATTGGGGTGATAACACTCCAAACACAATACAAAAACATACTTCTCCACCCGGAGGCGGTCCCTTCCCCGTAGTCGGACACCGATACGATTTCCCCGACCCAGTAACAAGAGTACCTATTTCTTTAACCGTGAAAATAGACGGTTGGGATTGTGAGGAAACGTATTATGATACGCTAACCATTGTTCGACCCGTAGCCAAATTTACAGATGATGGACACCGATTCCCATGTGCTGGCAACACGGGAAGAACAATCATTTTTACCGATACTTCCGATGGCGGACCCGTTTACTATACTTGGAACTTTGGGGATGGCGGAGACAGCAGTACCGTTCTGGGACCGGATAAGTCAAGTGTTGTATATACCTATAAATACGGAGGGATATACGATGTTATGTTGGTAGTTCAAGATATTAACCAATGCACGGATACCATACTTAAAAAGGAGCATGTTGTTATTGATGGTCCTGTTGGGCATTTAGAAGTTGATTCACTTTCAGGCTGTACGCCTTGGCGATTGCGGCTTTCTCCAAAGATAAACAGAGATAAAAATAACGCATATACTGCAGATACCGTATATGTAAACCCCGATGGAGCAGCTTCAGTTATGAGAATAGGATATCAAGTAGAAAACCCTGTTCTACATAACTATAATTTTCCAGGGGCTTATGTCCCAGAACTTCGAATGATTAAGTGGGTAAATTTCGAGGGACAATATCTGAAATGCGAGATAATTCGTATGCTGGACGATACCGTTTACGCTATTGATTTGGAACCCGATTTCCCAATAGACGACCTGTATTGCTTCAATACGCCGGTTGAATTTGAAAGAACCACAAAAGTAGAGCCGGATTATTTGTTAGATTCGTTGCACTGGGTGTATGGAAATGGCGATGAAGATTGGATTTACGATGCAGCAGGCTCGCTTAATGGAGTAGCATCCTACGATACAGATGGTGTGTATTTGGTTGCCTTGACGGAATATCATAAATTGTGTAATAAAAGAGTAAGCAAGCTCATTGAAGTAATGCCTGAACCCGAATTATACTTCTTGCCCGATACCGCCATCGCCTGCCAAGGAGTGGAGGTGACGTTCATAGCCGATACAATTGATGATTTGCTCGCTTCCCGAATTGCACGCACTTCGGATAATAAACTTAGCATAGATTGGATATTTGATGATCTTACCATAACAGGTGATACCGCAAAAAGAGATTTTACAGTATCTGACACGTACAACTACACCGTATTGACTACCTTTACTCCCAAAAATTGTACAAAAGAATGGGAATCTTCGATTGTTGTATTTGCTTATGAGGCACCTGTTGCAGAATTTTCGGCAAATCCGTGGGAAATAGGTGTGGGGGAATCCATACAGTTTACCGATGAATCGGAAGAGAAAGATTTGCCTATTGTTCGGTGGGAATGGAAGTTTGGAGATAAAGATTCAAGCAATATGCAAAGTCCATCGCACGTTTATAATGTATCGGGAGTTTTGGAGGTTTATTTGACGATATATGATGAATATGGCTGTTCCGATGTCAAAGTACACCCTGTTACGATTGGAGAAAAAATAAATTTCCCCAATATCTTTACACCGGTTGGCGGCAATGGAGAAAGACTTTGGTTTAGACCGCTTGAAAAGAAAGGTTTTTACGATAACCTCCGCTTGGAAGTGTATGATAAATGGGGGATGTTGGTATGGAAACAAGAGTGTGAAGCGGTCAAAGGCTGCTTGGATTGCTGTCCGAAATACGATGACGACGACTTCTGGTGGGATGGACGAAACAGGCAAGGCAAACCTGTTGCAGACGGCGTTTATTTCTGGGTTCTCCATGCCAAAAATTCAACAGGAACAGGTTATACTATCGACAATGGTTCGGTAACAATCTTTAATAATAAGAAATAAAAGTACGATTAGGTAAACATAAAGGCTGTTCAGCAATGAGCAGCCTTTTTTAATTTCCCAAAATCGCTCGTAAAAGTTCCTCAATAGAACTCACCTCTGTCGTTTGGGTTGGATTGTTTTTTCGGTAAAACAAAAAAGTGCCTTTTCGGGCGATGATGTGTATGTCGGCGGTAGGAATAACCTTTATTCCGCAACGGTTCAAGGCACGGCTTGTCCAAAGGATGGGGGTTTCTTCGCCCGAAATCTCAACGCAAAGGTTGCCGCTGAGGTAATTGATGGAAAAATGTCCGTCTTTTTCGTCAAAATGGAAGGATTCGTTACCAAAAGCCTGCTGGAATTTCTGCGAAAGCATTAAATCTTCGGGCATGCCGACCTCCACACCATAAGGGGTCATTAGCCAAATACTGTCCGCCATTTGCATTGCCAAATCCAATTCGTGCGTGGAAAGGATAAAAGTTTTGCGAGTATTTACCGATAACTTCCTCAATAACAGCATAATACCGATTCGGTTGGGCAAATCCAAATGAGCGGTCGGTTCGTCCAACAGCACAAGCGGCGTATCTTGGGTAAGCGCCTTGGCAATGATGGCACGCTGCTTTTCACCATCGGAAATTTCGTTTAAATAAGCCTGTTCTTTATGCAAAAGATTAGCCTGTTCTATGGCAGTGGAAATCACTTTTTTGTCCGTTTCGTTGAGATTGCCAGCCCAATTGGTGTGCGGAAAACGACCCATTGCCACAAGGTCGCGTACCGTCATGTTTTCGCCGTAAATGGCATCGGTCAAGACCAAGGACAACAACAAGGAACGTTTTGCGGGAGAGAGTTTTACCAATGAATTTTCCTGTACAAAAATACTTCCGTGTAGCGGTTTTTGCAAACCTGCCAAAGTCCGCAACAAGGTAGATTTTCCACAGCCGTTTGTGCCGATTAAGCAAATCAATTGTCCATCTTGTGCGGAAAGGCTTAAGTCTTTCTGTACAAAATAGTTGCCGTAGCCTATCGTTAAATTCGTTGTTTGCAAAAGCTGGTTCTTACTCATTGGTTTTTATTCGTTTAACAATAATCCAAATAACAATCGGAGCGCCGACCAAGGCACTAATGGCATTCAAAGGCAGCACATATCCATTGGCGGGCAGTTGAGTAACCAAATCGCACAGCAAAAGTAGGCTGCTCCCGCACAGCAAGACAGCAGGAATGGTAATTTGATGATTGGACGTGCGAAACAAATTGCGGGCAATGTGTGGCACGGCAATGCCGATAAAGGCAATCGGTCCCGTGAACGCCGTTACTGCTCCTGCCAACAACGTTGCGGCAAGAATAATCAGTATGCGGGTGCATAAAATGGACACGCCCAGCCCTTTAGCATACGATTCACCCAACAAAAAACCGTTTAGCGATTTTTGTATGGCAATAACGATGAAAATACCAACCATCACCAAAGGAATCATTACACGTAAATAATTCCACGTAACGGACGACAAACTTCCGAAAGTCCAAACGATGTACAGTTTCAACGAATCGGGGTTGCTGTAATTTTGCAAAATACTAATTAACGAACTCGCAATTTGCCCAAACATAATTCCAATGATTAGCAATGAAACGGCGTTACGTATTCTAAATGAGACGATTAAAACTAAGAGCAAAACAATGGCTGCTCCAATCATTGCGGCGAGGACCAATCCAAAACCGCTTTGCAGTAAAAATAAGGGCATACAGGAACTTGCCATGAGAAAAAGTGCCACACCCAAGCCGGCTCCCGAACTGATTCCCAGCACATACGGCTCTGCCAGCGGATTGCGGAAAAGGGTTTGCATAATCAATCCCGCCAGCGAAATAGCCCCGCCTGCCGCCACCGCCGTAATGGCTTTGGGTAAACGAAAATTATAGATAATATCATGATATACCGAATTTTCCGACTGAAACAATGCAGAAAAAGGAATGCGGATGCTTCCAAAAATAATATCTGCAAAAAACAATCCGACAGTTATTGCCGTCAATAAAGTGAAAATCAGAATATTACGGAAACTATTAGGCATCTATTTCGGGCATTTCTAATTATTTTTTCTATAAACGATTTGCAAAGATACAATTTTTTTTGAAA
>Ga0082212_10006950_pt1 | contig 15083 bp, 21 predicted proteins | sample TergutNt197P3_FD_71548 | JGI IMG/M metagenome (GOLD analysis project Ga0082212, IMG submission 71548) | Neocapritermes taracua P3 segment gut microbial communities from Petit-Saut dam, French Guiana - Nt197 P3 | ecosystem: Host-associated > Arthropoda: Insects > Digestive system > Gut ...
TATTGATATTCAACTTAATAGAATTTTCAACTTGCTATAACCCATATAATAAATGATTATTCGTATATTTAAGTATGTATTTGTCGCACATTGCCGTTATTTAGGTCGTGTCGCAAATCTGTTGCAAATACACAATAAAAAACGATATACAAGCATAAAAAACAAAAAAGCGGTAATATGTTGTATTACCGCTTTTTACTTGTTTTTGATTACTGCTTATTTCAGTGCTTTATTTCACCTCCTCAAAATTAGTTGCTATTGATATATAATTAATTACAAAATATATGTACAAATATGGTACAAATAAAATATAAGTAACCATAAACCGTAAAGCATTACGCTGCAAAGATATAAATTCATTTTTGACAAACAAAGATAAGTTTGATTGAAAACTAACAATAAGGTGCGAAGAAAGCCGCTTGCGGCGGCTCTTTTTGCTGTAAAGAAATGACGGTTTCAAGTCATTTCTTTTTCAGCACAAAATATATGATAATGAACAAAAAAGAAACAAGGGCGATGCGACCAAACCATACTTGGAAATTCTGCCAACCCGATAATGGCTTTTTGACCTCTTTTATCTTTTCAATCGGATAGGGTACGCGGATTGTGTCGGTTGTAAAAATGCTGTCACGTACAATCTTGTCCCTGTACAAATAGCGGTATCGTTCCAAAAAAACGGTGTCGCCTCTCTCTTTGACGAAAATACTGTCATGTAAATAGATGCTGTCGCGCAAAAAGTTGTCGCGGTACTCTGTTTTTACGGTTTCAATCGGTACATATTGGATTGTGCCGCAGGCGCAACACAATAGTACGATGGTGCAAAAAATGACTGTTTTTTTCATGGCATTGTGATTTTGGTTTGTAAGTTAAAACCTGCCTGAACGTCTGAAATGTCGGCGTTCCTGCCGTTTTCCATTGCTGACATTGCGGCGACAATCATAATGTAGTCCGCGCTATCGGTGGCGGTCAGTTCTTTGCTTCGCGGAACTCCCGACCACTTTTCTACGTTGGCGATGTATTTTTCCGTGTCGTTTTCGGTTGGGGGCGCCCAGTGTGATATTATCTTTTCTATGGTGTTCCAACCTCGCGTGTTATAGGTTGCAAGCGTTACAAACGCTGCACGATAGCCGTAAGGCATCGTTGCAAAGGTTTTGAATGAGGCGTCATTCCCTTTGGTTTCACCCTGAAAAATATCGGCGTTGTGCCGAATGTTTAAGGGGTTATTGTTGCGTAGCCCTCTTGGTATCATAATTGGCTTGGTTTTGAGCGTTTAAGAAAGTAATGATGTTTTTGATTTCTTCTTTGTTTTCAAACAGTTTCAGGAGCGCCTTTTGTACTTCCTCAACGCTTTTTTCCTGCTGTTTAAGGTTTTCAAATACGGACTTTGCCTCCACGATGATGATACCGATTGCGCCGATTACGGTAAACCATGGCATTTTAAACAGAATACTTGCGGCTACGTCTGCAATGGTTAACATCAGCATCAGGCCGAAATAGCCTGTCAATTTGGTTATTGTACGGCGGTAGCCGAAACTTGTACGGACAATTTTTAGCCGCCTTGCCCGCTTTACGCCAAAAAACAAATCTATCAGTACAGAAACGAATACGCAGGCATAGAGGACAGCCAAGACGGTAAGGAGCGCATTCAGACGGCTCCAGTCTTCGTTGATTATTGACGGTATAAAAAGTAACTTCATATTTATTTGATTTTTAATGTTCTAAAAAAAGCCGCTTGCGGCGGCTCTTTTTTGCAGGTAACATTGTATTGCCTACTTTTTTAGAATACGGTAATTGCTCCCAAATATACGCTGTTGGCTAAATCTCTGCCGTCATCGGCGATGAAACCGATGTAAGCGTGGACGGTTTCGCCAAGCCAGTCGGCGGGGACTACAACGGCTTGCGTTCCTGCCGATCGTCCTGCTCCCGCCGTTTCAAAAACGGCTTCGGATTTGTCGGGGTTGACAACGGCAAGCAGCGCTTTATCTGTCTGTTGGGCTGTGCTTGAGCCTGAATTGTCTGTCCATGCAAAATTGACTGTTCCGCCTGCCGTTGCGGTTGCCGATGCGTTGAGCGCGGGCGATAGCGATCCGCGCGAAATGAATACCTTACTTGCGTCAATGGCATAGTTGGGGTATGCTCCTGTGATGGCATTCGCAATGGTGTATGACATCGCCGCGTTAATCGGCGATTGTCGGTGTGCGTAAAGTTTCCAACCCATGCGGAGCAGTCCGTTCATGGGTTTAAGGAAAGCAAGCGTAAGCGCAAATTTGCTGCGTTGCATTCTTTGCGGCTCGGTGCGCGGGTTTCTGACTTTCTGCGGGAGTGAGCGCATGTATGCTATGCCTTTCCAACTTGCGCCAACGACCGTTCCGACTTTGCCCGAAAAACCGCCTAAAATACCTTTTTTAATTGTTCCCATTGTGATAAAATTTTATTGTTGAACTTGTTTTTACTTGGACTTGGTACGGCTTTGGTATTGCGCCGACCTTATCCGAACACAAAAGTACGGTATGTATAAGGGCTGTCCTGTATTTCGGCGGTTTATGCTTTTAGTTGTCGTAACTTGCTTTATACAAACAGAAAACAACATTTTTTTCCCCCGAAAAAGAAAAAAAGGATATGCGGTTTCAACAGCCATGCAGCGGCGTCTGTCAAGGTTTTTGGAAAAAAAATACTACCCAAACGAAGTGCAGGCGTGGAGATTTTTTTTTCAAAACCCACAGGGCTTGACCTTTACTGACGGTAAGCGGAATGGCTATCTTTGCAATTCCTTTTTTTCGGAATAAATAAACTGAAATTCAATATCCTGCGTGGTAACGCAAATCAAATGATTAAACAACTGTTAAAGGGGTGGGTGGTCGGGGGTTGGTGCGGGCGTAGCAAAAAACAACGCAGGTAAAGCAGCCTTGAGCCGAAACGGAGCGGGTAAAAAATCGGCGTAGCGGTAGCGGAGTGATTTTTGCCTGCGTAGTTGAGAGGCGCGAGCCGTCTGCGAGTGGAGCGAGGGTGGCAGACGTAAATAGCCTGCAATGGAGCGTAGCGGAATGAAGGCTGCGGCTGCCTACCGTTTACGGCAGGGCTGGCGCGTTTTTTTGCCGTGAAGTGAAGTTTTTTTGCGGGTCGGCAAGTGCCTGTACGGCGAAAGAATGAAATGGAACTTGTGGAATTGAATGATTGAGGCGGACAGGGTCTTGCCCGGGTAAACAATGTGTGGTGGTGTGAATGGAGCGTAGAGAGCGAAGCGAACGAAGCGGAAAGAACACGACCACAACCGCTGAAAAAGGGTGGGGGCAAAAAAAACGAAACGTAACATTGCAAAAAACGTGACAGCCCGATTAGCCCGAGCGACCCGCAGGCGAGCACAACTATAAGCGGCGGCTAACCCCCTTTTAATATAAATGTGAGCGTAGCGATACCTTATCGGGGTTTAAGGGGGGTAGCAGATAGCCGCGGATGAGGAATGAGCGACCGTGTGCAACAAAACAAGCCGCCACGCCTGTTGCGAGCACCTAACGGAGCGTAGCGGAGTGGGTTGGAGCGCAGCAATAGCGTGTGGCGGCGATGCCTGCAAGGGCGGCAAAAAAAATACTACCCAAGCGCAGCGCAGGTGTGGAGATTTTTTTTAGCCGCTTGTCATACCCTTGCTGGCATGTTTTTGTGGAACAAAGGGAGCGATTGACGAATACCTTTTTACCTGCGTTGTTTTTTGCGGAGCAATCAATAAATGTTTATACCGCTTAAATCATAACGTCACATCGGGTAGCGAGTTTTGCGAGCGGTCATTGTAGCATACATCACAGCCAAAGCGCCAATCTGCGTGAACGCAAATTAATCGCTCGGAAACGCCCGGAAGAAGACGCTTGCGGCTTCTCGGTTGCGTTTGCGAGCCTACCGACCAAAATGAATATCCTCAAAAAAAACGTTTGGGGATTTTGAGGATATTGAGGAAATAGAGGATTTATTCAATTACGAATTAGGAATTACGAATTACGGTTTTTTGTATTTGTCGTGTGCGAAGTGGTTTAACAGTCCGCTTTGTACGAATTTTGCGATGTGTCTTTCGGCGGTTTTGTCGGGGATGTTGAGGTTTTGGGCTGCGGTCAGGTAATCCCTGCGTGAAAAATCGGGCGGTAAGGCTTCTAAAAACTGTTGCTTCTGGTTGGGCTGCTTGGGGGTTGCGGTTTCGGCGGGCAAGGCATTGTAAACGCTTGCGGCGTGTTGGATTAGGATTTTGACTAATTCCAATGCGGTGTGAAAATCGGTGTCGGTACAAATAAGCGGGTTGTTTATTTCGCCTGTTTGCATTATCCGCAAGGCGGTTAAAATCATTGCAATGCGAAAAGTGATTAACCCCAAGCGGCGCACGGTTGCCAAATAATCAACCCCACACAAATACAGGTATTGATTTTGAGTTTTTGCAAAATAGGCGTTGAATGTCTGTTGCTGCTTTGCCGTAAGGCAAAAGCGCAACGGATCGGGCTGCTGTTGCATGGTTTGGTAGAAATCGTAAAAACGGTTGCCTAAATGACGGAAATAATCGTCAAGGGTTTGGCTGTCATCGCCCGCAAAAACATCTTTCCACACAGGCAGGATATTCATGTAGTAGAATATAAAACGGCTGAATAAGCCGTTTTCGGCGTTGGGTATGAGGGTTGAAACCTGCTTGGGCGTTCCCGAAAGCAAAGCCGAAAGGCGCGGCGTTTCGAGTTCTACATATTCGCGGTCTTTGCGGCGGTTGTACGATATAATTTCGTGATGGAACGCTTTGCGGAAACCGTCTGAATAGTTGCCGTGTTCGCTTTTGAATGTCTGTGCCAGGGTGTCGCCCTCCGTTTCAAAAATCAGTCCGATGCCTTTGTTGTCGTTAAGGATTTGGAACAGACCTGTTGCGCTGTTGTTGGCGGGTATGATTAACATGCGCAAGGGCGGTTCCTGCGGGCGTTCCATATCTGTTTTGTCTTTTGTCATGGAGTATTCTGTCAGTTGGCGTTGGTATTCCTCTTTTTCGGCTTTGTTCTGTTCCCGCAATGCGCGGTGTATCGGCTCAACCAATTTACGGCAAAGTGTTAATCTTCCCTTTCCTGCTGATGACTGGGCGGTTACAAACATGAACAAATTGGGGTACACGTTTCTTTCTGCGTATATGCCGTAAATGTTTGGCAAACATGACGAAATTGCCACAAGTGAGCCAAGCAAAAGCAAGTCCCTGTCTTCGGGGGTGGCGGCTTTTGCGGTTGTCCATTGCAGGAAGTCGGGCAGATTTTGATATACGGTTTCAGGGATTGTTGGTAGTGGTTTTTCCTCAATATCCTCTAAATCCCCTAAATCCTCAATATCCTCACTTTGGGGATTTGAGGATTTGGTTTGTTGTTGAAATATTGGGACTGTTGTTGAAATATCAATACCTGCGGACTTTGCCAAATGGTACAATGTTTTGATTGTTACACCGTGTCCGTGGGCTTTGAGGCAACTGTCATACTGTTTGTTGGTTTCATTCTCGGCGTAGCCGGAATAGAAACGGCTTAAACGGTGGTAGTAACTTCGCCCACTTTCGCCCAAAGCGTCAGCGAGGGCAAAGCCTAAATCTCGCCAATCGGCGTAATTGGGGGCTATGTCGGTGGCGGTGGCTTCTGCGCGGGCTGTGATTGTTTCAATATCTGTATTTGGATTTGAGCAAACAGGCGGCTTTGCCGCCGTGTTTGCATTTGGATTTGGGCTTGCCCAATCTTTGGGATTAAATTTTTTCTTGCTCATAATCATTTAAGAACTTGAGGGTTTATAAATGCCTGCGGGTCGTATGGCAAAAAACAGGCGCGGGATATGTCCCGCCCTGATTTATCCACGGCAACGCCGTAAGTTTGCAAAACGTAGTTTGCAACGGCGGCGAAGTAGTCGCCGTGCGTTGCTGTGGTGGCGTCAATGGATATTACCCATTTTAAACCGTTGCCCGATGGACTGACGAAAAGCAACTGCGTATCAAAATATTCATCCTGCAAAAGTTGGTTGCGTAGCAACTCAACATTTTGCAGGTGGTCAAAATCAAGGCACAGCAAGCCCGAATGTTTTATGAGGGCTTTGTCGTTGCGGGTTGTGAATATGCCCGAAAATGTGCAATAATCAAAGTTTGCGGCTTTGTATTTCCTTGCCTGCTGAACATCGGAAATTGCCTGCAATTTTCGTGTTCGCTCTTTGTAGTAATCGCCTTTGATTACATTGTAGATTTGCAACAAACCAACCGCTTTATGCGGTTTGGTGTTGGAAATCGGGGCTTTGAAAAAAGAAAACAGACAGCCCCCTAAATCCCCCAAAGGGGGACTTGGGGGCTGTGAGGCTTCCGAATGGAAAACGGATTTTTGAGTTTTACGATAAAAATCTCGTTTTTCGCCAATATGCAAAAACAGTTCTTTGTTGAGGGTTTGCAACAATTCTTCGCCTTGCTGCTTGTAATGCAGTTCGGCGAAGCCGAACGCATCGCCCGCTGGGGTAGCGTTCTCGCTGTCCTCGTGGCGGGCAAATTGTTTGTCAAAAACATTGCCTAAAACATTCTCTTTGTGGATGAAAATATGCAACGTTTCTTTATTGGAGTTGAAAGGATTGCGGCACAAGCCGCAATCTCTTCCAATCAATCGCAATACAACCTCATCGGGATAATACAACCGTAAAATGTGGCTGTATATACTTAATCCGTAATGCGTTTTGTTTAAAATGGCTTCTTTTAGAGGGTTGCCACACAGGGCAACCCCTACAGTGTTATTCGTTCCCATTCTTACGGATTTTATACATGGTGTAATTGTCCTGCAAAATCCGCAAAATGTCGGAACGCCTGTAAAATAATTTCCTGCCGATGCGCGAATACGGCAAAGTGCCGTTTGTGCGCAAGGTCTGTAAAGTACGCGGACTAATGTGTAATGCCTGCATTACAATTTGTCCGTCTAACCAATCCGAAAGCGGCGTGTCATCGCTTGGCTTTTCGCTTCGCGCAAAGTCGGCTGCACTCGGCATAACTTCAAACAAGTTTGAGTTCTGCTCTCGTTGGCACGACTTTTCACTTAAAAGCGGGTGGTCTGTTCCCGCAAAGTGTTTGCGGAACTCAACGGCTAACGGCTCGTTGCTGTTCTGAAAATAATCTTTCAGGATGTCGGCTAAAATTCGGGGGTTGCTCATTTTTTACCTCCTCTCTTGCCTGTTACAAAGGTTTCGGCTTCGGTTTGGATTTCGGCGGCGGTTTTGCGCCTGCCCTCTTTCAGCCAGGCGTCAATCTCGCTTTTCAGGAACATCAACTTTTTGCCTTTTTTGTGGTAGGGGATTGAACGCTGCCCGATCCACGCATAAACCGTAGGTTTTGCGGGGTGATCGGGGTGGTATTTGCAAAGGTCGTCAAGATTTAACCACCTGTCTGTTTCGGATTGCTCCGACTTGTTTTGTGATTGCAACAAGGTTTCTATCTTCTCAACCTTGCCAATCAAGTGTGCTACTGCTTTCGGCACATCGTTAAAAGAAAGTTCTTCTGAAAACATAATTTATTGTTGTTTTCGGCGGTTGGGTTTTCTTTTGTGCCAATAAAAAGAAAACCACGATTTCAATTAAAATCGTGGTGCAAAAGAATAAGTATAAATACCTTACAAGGGGTTGTACAAGGGGTTGGAAATTTAGTATTGTTTGTTTTTTTCTATTGAAATTAAGGTGTTTAATTCTGCAAGTATCTTGTTGGCTTCGTCTATCTGTCTGCCGTGAAACTTGGAAAAACAGATACCCTTTTGCATTTCGTTATAGATGCTGTTGTAACTGTTTCCTGTCAGAAACGCAATCAGTTTGCAGATTTTTGTAAGGTCGTTGTGTGCCGCGCCTAACTGCATCTTTTTAAGCAGTTCCAAAATGATAACGGAACGGACTTTGATACTTGCCACATCTGCGTTGTCCTTTTCGTGCGCTTCGGCTGGCTGCTGAAGAATTTGTATTTTCTTCTCTACGATTCCGCAAATGTCTTGCGGATAGTGCCTTTTGTACAAGGCAAAATTGATAACTTGAAGCAATTCAATCTGTTTTTGATTTGAGAAATTGTGTTGCCCCAACACTTCTAAAATGTCTTTTACATCAATGGTTGATGTATTTTTTTTGGGTTTTTGTGCCTGTCGCTTTCATATTATTTTCTTTTTAATGGTTTATTTTGATATTCAATCTTATTACGGCTATGCCTTTTGTCCCTGTAGTCAAAACGTTTCATTCTATCAGTAAATTTATCGTAATGCGAATAGCAAAAAAAGGTGCGACAGTTAATACCTGTCACACCTCGATTTTTGCAAATAGCGAAACCTAAAGAGGCTGCCCAACTCCCGCGTTTCGTAGTTCGGTTTCACACACACCGATATCCTGGCAACACGGCAAAAGTTTTCCGTTAACCGCTACGGAAGGCAATCTGCTTACGCCGTATGCCTGCGCTTTCGTTAAGGCTTCCTGCTGGGCAGGGTCGGTGACGTTGTAAACAACAACATCACAATACGCACATGCCATTGATTTTACCATGTCTACGGTTGGTTGACAAATGCTGCAACCTGCGGTAAATACTTCAATTTTTCGTTTGTCCATTTTCTTATGCAATTAATTGTGTTAAAAATAAAATTATCGATGCAAAGGTAAAATGGCTCATGGGGTGTCGTCCAAATTTTTTTGACGGTTTTTGTGATACGCTTCCATTTGTATGTCAATTCGTTTGATTTCTTTTATTTTGGAAGCGAGTTCATCAAATTGATACGTTGGAAATTGCTTTTTCAGATGTTCGATTTTTTCTGCATACGGACAATTATTACCTGGACAGGCGTTCATTACTTCTACAATTTTCATGGCAAGATTTTTCCTGAAAACATCGTCTAATAATAGATGATGCGCTTTCTGTAAACCTTTCGTAGCGGCTTCGAACTGTATGATGATTTTATCGGGGTCACTGTCCTCGTTTATCATTTTAATAATGCCCTCCAACTGCCCTTTGACTGTGGCTATTCGCTTTACAACATCTTCCGTTATTTCTTTGGGTATCATATTTCGTATTTTTTATTTTTGCGCAAAATTACAAAAGCAGGGGGGAGCTTGCCAAAAATGATTAGGTTTCATTTGATAATTATTTTTTCACATCAAATCGTTCTTTCAATTTTCGGTAATAATTCGCTACGCTTTTATCGCCGTCATTGTCAAGAAACAAACAAAAGGGCAAACTGTCTGTTGTTCGATGTTTGATAACACAGGCACAGCATTTACCATAATTTGGGCAAGTCGTTTTCGGACAGGCGCATTCTTTTACATTTCCACAAACCATTTTTTATTCATCTTAAAGTTTCAACAACAACCCGAACCCGAACCGCAATCGCAAACAGGGTCTGTTCCTCTCATCCACCCGCTAATAACGCCTGCCGCACAACCAACACCCGACTTAACTGTAATTGCATTGACAGCACAATTCATCGCGCAGGCTCCGCACTCCATACAGAAGTCTTTATGTTGAATGAATGCTTTTTTGCCTTTCATTGTAAATACTTCGTGAGGACAAACAAACGTACACATCGTACAACCGTTGCATTTTTCGCTGTCAAGTTGCAGTGTTGTTACATTTTTTATATATGTTAATTCTTTCATATTCTTTTATATAAATCGTGTTATTATCCAACCTATGAAACCTAATGCAACGCCAAAAATTTGTATCGGTAACGATATTTTCATTTCTTTTTGCACTCCCGATAGTGATGTAAATGTAGAGGCTCCTGTAAAATTCATAGCCATAAATGACGAAATGCCTCCAACAAGTAAAAACCACGATATAATTTCAAAAAAACTCGTACCCAAAAAGTTGAAATACAGTAGTAATATTGCCATAAGCCAACCTATTGTAACCCCTTTTAGTGAAAATCTTTTGAATGGAATAAGAGGTAAAAGAATAGGCGTTAGTACGCACCCCGACAAATAAGCAACACATAAATTGACGATAGCCCTTCCGCCGTTATTCCACGAATAATCAACTGAAAAACCCTGTGTGTTTAACCCCGCCAATATAAAGAAAATGGCAGGAATTAAAACCAAATAATATTTAGCGTAAAACAATTCAACAGGTATGAGTTTTATTCTGTCCCAAAGATTAAAATTGATTTTTCGCATTTCGGGTGTTGCTTTATATCCGTTGGCAACAAAGGCGGGAATATCGTCGGCTTTAACAGGTCCGTAAATTACCTTAAACCCTGCTTCTTCTTTTACTTTATAAACCGATACGCCTGTCGCTCCCAATTGTGGAACTATCACTTTTTTGTGGCTTACAATTTTTTCAAGTTGGTGTTCTTTAATTCTAAACGCAAGTTCTTGTGTACCAAATGTGCCTTTACCTGCTGCGCACCATACATTTATACCTTTTGTGTCGAGTACCAAAATCCAAGCATTCTTTCCATTCAAGGCTCGGCGCAAAATATCAAAACTTAATTTGAAATTACAGGAAACATACACATCTGAATTTTCGTCGGGCGTTCCTACTGCATATAAGTTGGGCGTTACAATGTAGTTCATTCTGCCGATAGACCAACGAACTTTTATTGTGGAAAACAAATCTTTACTTGTCCATACGGTCGAAACCTGCTCAACCATACCTGCGGGCGTTTCAATTTGTCCTGTTATATAATGTGTTTTCATAAAAATGTCAAATGGTTAGTAAAAGATAAAAACCGAATACTGTTAAGGTAATGCCGCCGACATATTTTATAACCACTGCAAATTTTGATAGTATTTTTGATATTTTTCCCAATCCCAAGCCAACACCGAGCATAGCGGCTGCAATCGTAGCACCGTAACCTAATGCGTAGAAAAATAACATTGCAAGTCCCCAAAGTGTACTTCCTTTAAGAAATGAAGCGCCCATAACGACAGGGAAAATGGGATTACAGCATAAACTACCGAGAGAGGTAGCCGCACCCATTACAAAACCGAATATAATCGCACCTATAATGCCGCTTTTTTTGCTTTGAAAGTTGGGCGATATACTTTTTATTTTGAATGGCAAAATGTCGAGTGTGTAAACTCCAAAAAGAATGGCGATAATTCCTGCGGCAATTTTCCAATAGTTTCCCATTGATACGCTGACTAATTGACTTGCAAAGCCGATTAAACAACCGACTGCGGACAGGGCTATGACTGTACCCAACAGAAAAAACAGACTGCTTACTACAACGGTTTTAGTTTTGCCTGTTGCGCTTAAAGTACCTGTATATCCACCGATAACTCCAAGTACGGCAAAATTGCAGGCACAAGTGAAAACGCTGATAATTCCCAAAAGGAAAACGGCAACGAGTACAATTATTCCTGCTTGGTCGGAACTTATAATTGAATTTATCCACTCTTGCATTGTTATTCCTCCGTTTTAGGTTGTGGGCAACAAGTTGAGGCTTCCGTAGGGTCGCAACATTTTTCGGGTGGCGTGTCCTGTTTATTAACTAATTTTACTGTTATTATCGCTCCTGCTGCAAGAATGATAATAATAAATAGTAATCTTTTCCAAAGGCTACTACTTTTTTTCTTGGATGGGCAGCAGCCGTCGCTGCAATCGCAACCGCAATTTTGATTTGATTTTTCTTGATTTTCCATTTTTATATAAATTTAAAAATTATTCTTTTTGTATTCGGTCGTCTGCGAACAGTTCGCTATATTACGAATATTTTGATTAAAAAAATTTTCTTTCAACAGCATACGTCATTATTATTTACTTCTATCAGCAATGAATTGAATAAAGACTTTGCCAATATCCAATTTTTTGTGTTAATGCAATACTTCACTGTTGGCAAAGTGATTGTTCCCTGTATCAATCCTGAGTCTTTTAGTTCGTTCAAGTGTTGCGATAAAGTGCTTTTTGCAATGGGCAACACTTCGGACATATCGCCGTGATAGCAACAGGTTCGCTTTGCCAACATTTGCAGAATGGCAACACGGACAGGGTGCGCCAATGCTTTGGCGAAACGTGCAATTTGTTCCTGTTCTCTGGTCAATTCTTCTTTTGCCATATCTCTAAAAAATTTTTGCAAAGATACAATAAATATTTTAATTCGTAAGGTTACGAACAATTATTTTTTATGTTTTGTTATTTGCTTTTGATATTCAGTTTGATAGCGTGTGCCGCCTTTTCTTTCTTTTCATCAACCACTTTTGCATATATCTGTGTAGTCTTTACGTTGGTATGCCCTAACATTTTGCTGACGGTGTAAATGTCTGTGCCACTTGATAATTGCAGGGTTGCAAAGGTATGACGGAAACAGTGAAAAGTAATTTTTCTTGTAATGCCTGCGGTTTCGAGCCATTTTTTAAGTGGGCGTGAAATCCATGAGGGGTCGGGCAAATCTTCAAAAACTAATTGATTGGGGTTTTGCGGCTCGCCGCAAAATTCTAACGCCTGCGGCGAAATGGGCATATATTCAACGCCTTTTGTTTTTTGTTGGGTAAAATTGATGCGGGCTTGCTCGCCGTCAATTTGTAATTCTTTCCACTGCATTTTTTGAATGTCGCAATGCCGCAAACCTGTGAGCGCAGAGAACAGGGCAGCACGTTTCAAATCTTTGTATTCGCAAGGAGTGGCGACAAGTGTGTTTAATTCCTCAACTGTCAGAAACTCGCGGCGGGTTTCCTGTTCCTGTATGCCTTTGATTTTTGCGGACAAATCTACCGTCAAATATTCATCGACAAATGCCTGTTTTAATGCGGCTTTGAAAATGGAAAAGTACGTTGCGGCGGTGTTTTGCGAAATAGCGCCGCTTTTAGAGCCACCGCAGGGGGCTGTCATCAGGAATATTCTAAAATCTTCGGCAAAGCGGTTGTCTATCTTTGAAAATGGGATTGTGTCGCCTGCAAAAAGTTTTAATAATTCGTGTACCCGCTGCCAATTCACAATAATAGATTTGGAACTGCGGGCATGACGCTTTTTTGCAGCGGCATCAAAGTATTCAATGAAATTTTGTTGGGAACGTTCTTTTTGCTCGGCTTGGGCAGTTTCGGTGTCGCTATACAAATCGGCGTTGTCATATTCGCGTTGGCGGAGTTTGCGAATACCGTCAGCGTAAAGGATTGTTTCGCGGTCGGCATCACTTCGGCAAATGATTAAGCCGTTGTCATCGCGCTTGGGTTTGTAGGTTTTTGTTCCGTCTGCTTCGGTGCGGGCGGTACGCTTTTTGTCCCATTCCACAGTTGTAACGGCACGGTTAAGATATTCCCGCACTCGTTGAGGCTGTTTTTTGCCTACCACATAAACTGGGTAACTCTCTATGTATAAGTACCATTCCTTGCGGTATTCAACCTTACGCAAGCGTACTGTTGATTTGGTTTTTGCTAATCCTTTCATGTTATTTTCTCGTTAAAAGTTTATCAATTAAGGTTTTTGGTACATACACGAATTTCCCGACCTGTCTTTTGGGTATGCTGTTTCGGCGAATGGTATTGCTTACGGTAGATAATGAAACGCCGTATTTTTCGGACACTTCATTGATTGTATAACATTCGCTTGGCTCGTATTGGAGTTTTACGGCTTGCTGTTCCTGCGGTTTTACTTCGGGAATGGCAACGGCGGTAAACATTGCTTCTATATGTGTACGGCTTATGCGTGTGAGTCGCTGCCCTAAATTGACGGCAGGGATTTTGCCCGCTCTAATCAGTCGGCGAATGGTGTCTTTTGAAATGCCAAACAGAATAACTGCCTCCGCAATGGAAATGTAGGGGCGCGTTTGGATTTCAGCAATAATCGCTGTGCTTTCCTGCAAAATCTGCTGTTTGCGTTCTTCGTCCAATGCCTGCTTTTTGCGCTTTCGCAAAGAGGCATTATTGCAGGCATCACTACAAAAACGAGTATTAAACGTTCTCGCTTCAAAGGCTTTTCCGCAATGCTCGCACACTTTCGGTATTTTCAATTTACTTACTCCCATATATCGTTTTTTATACTAAATAAATACTTACAAGATACTATAAGATTGTATAAGGCGCACATTCTCGTCAAACAACGCTCGGTACAAATACGGTACAAAGATACAATAAAAAAACGATATACAAGCATAAAAAACAAAAAATATTTATAAACAAAAAAGCGGTAAATTTTTGATTTACCGCTTTTTGACTATTTTTAATATGTGCTTTGTGAGGGGTTTTATTTTACTTCCTCAAAATCAACATCCGTCACGCCACCGTCTTTGGGTTTGCCGGGATTGCCGCCGTCATTGGGTGCGCCATTGCCGCCGAAGGGGTTGCCACCCTGGAAGTTCGAGAACGGGTCGCCACCTGGCGCTCCACCGCCGCCTGCGTTGGCCTGTGCCTGGGCGTTGTACAAATCCTGACTGGCTGCCTGGAATGTGGCGTTCATTTCGGCCATTGCGGCATCAATTGCTGCTATATCCTGCGCTTTGTGGGCGTCTTTCAACTTGCTCAACGAGGCTTCGATCTGCGATCTTTTATCGGCAGGCAGTTTGTCGCCAATTTCTTTGAGTTGCTTTTCGGTCTGGAAGATCGTGCTGTCGGCCTGATTCAATTTGTCGATGCGCTCTTTTTCCTTCTTGTCGGCTTCGGCGTTGGCGGCGGCTTCGTCTTTCATCCGTTTGATCTCGTCGTCGCTCAATCCGCTTGACGCTTCGATACGGATACTTTGTACTTTACCAGTCCCTTTATCTTTCGCCGTAACATTCAGAATACCGTTTGCGTCGATGTCGAAAGTGACTTCGATTTGCGGTGTACCACGAAATGCCGGCGGTATACCGTCCAAGTGGAATCGACCGATTGACTTGTTGTCGCGTGCCATGGAGCGTTCGCCCTGCAGGACGTGTATTTCGACGGATGGCTGATTGTCGGCAGCCGTCGTAAATACTTCCGATTTGCGTGTCGGGATGGTGGTGTTTGCATCGATCAGACGGGTCATCACGCTACCCATCGTTTCGATACCGAGTGAAAGAGGCGTTACGTCTAAGAGTACGACATCTTTCACGTCGCCCGACAGCACGCCACCCTGAATGGCTGCGCCCACTGCAACTACTTCATCGGGATTAACGCCTTTTGACGGCGATTTTCCGAAGAATTTTTCTATTAACTCC
>Ga0082212_10006951_pt1 | contig 15079 bp, 10 predicted proteins | sample TergutNt197P3_FD_71548 | JGI IMG/M metagenome (GOLD analysis project Ga0082212, IMG submission 71548) | Neocapritermes taracua P3 segment gut microbial communities from Petit-Saut dam, French Guiana - Nt197 P3 | ecosystem: Host-associated > Arthropoda: Insects > Digestive system > Gut ...
GGGCACGATGGAGGCCATATGCACCACGGGCATATCGCCTGTATCCTCAATGGACTTGGCCAGCGTTGCGCCGCAACGCGTGCAGGTCCCTCAGGTGGAGGTCAGGATGACCGCCTGGACCTCCGCATCCTTAAGTTTCCGGCCTATCTCCACGCCCCACTTGGCGGCGTTGCCCACGGCCGTGCCGTTGCCGACCGTGGCGAAATAAGTGGGAAAAAGACGGCCGATGCGGCCTTCCTTTTCCATCTGGCGCAAGACGTCCACGGGCAGAACCCGGTCGGGATCCTCGTTGGCGAAGGTCTGGTCATAGCCGCCGTGGGCGGTCTGGTAGGCATCGGCGGTCAGGTCCGCCACCCCTTCCAAGCTATAGGAGCCGTAGTTGCGGGCGCTGGAGGCGGCGATGTGGTCCGGGTTGCCCTTGGGCACGATGCCCCCGGAGGTGACCAGGGCTATGGTGGCCCGGCTGAGGTCCTTGACGGCCGGGCGGGGCGTCACCCGGTCGAAGACGGGCATCTTGTATTCGGTGACGAAGGGCTGGCCCTTGATTTTCTTCAAGAGCATGTCGACCGCCCGCTCGGCGCCGATCTCCTCAAAGAAGGTGTTGACGCGCACGCCGCGTTCTATATAGCCCTCCTCGGCCGCGCTCCCGAGCTTGTTCCCGCCCAGGAGCTTTAAGGCCAGGGCGGCCATGGCCGGCACGGCCTGGCCCATGCCCTTGGCGCTGTCGGCGGTGGGCAGGATGAAGGTGTTGGCCTTGTAAAGGTCCACGCCCGGGTTTTCCGGAAACATGGCCGCGAGGGTCACCAGGCCGCGGGCGGCGGCGGCGGTCGCGGCCAGGCCGCAGGCCATTCCGTAGCGCCCGGCGTTGAAGGCCGGACCGGCCACCAGGGCCTGGGCCTGGTATTTGTCCAGGGCCTGGCCGATGAACGCCGCCACCTCTTCCGGATGCCCCACGCAGTAGTTATCCCCGCAGACTATGGTGGCCTTGATCTCCGCCTGGTCCCCCCAGGCCTGTTTCAAGGCCAGGCCCGGCCCCACCGGCCCCTCGCGCAATTCAGGCGGATGATCGGCCTTCTCCTCGCCGCCGACGCCGCCGAAGAACTGGTTGACGTAATGGATGATGCGATATGCCATGATATTACTCCTCGGAACCGGTTTAGATGGTGTAGGCGCCGATCCGGCTCAACCCCAATTCGCAGGTGGCGCCCGTGATGGCCTGGATCTCGACTTCCAGGGAACCGTCGGGGCGGCGGGAGCCGAAGAAGCCGCCGGCGACGACGTCGGCCTGGCCCAGATCGCCGATGACCCTGGCCATGGGGGGCAGAATGATCGTGGCGTTGGCGTTGCCGGCCGTGACCACGGCGTCGCCTTCGGGGCAGGAATCGGCCAGGGACTGGCTGGCCCCGTTGGCCCCGGCGAATTCATCGGTGACCAGGACGGTCTTGATCCCGGCTTTTTCCGCCTTGACGCAGTTCAGGATAAGGTCGGCATCGGGATTGCCGAAACCCTCCTCGGAAATGACCGCCGCCTCCGCCCCCAGCATACGGACCAGCCCGATGGCCAGGGTGGAACTGCGCTGCTTGTCGGCCAGGGTCACGTTCTCATTGGTTATGACCACGCCCACGAAATTCAGTTCCCGGCCGTGGCGCTTGTAAAGAGCCTCGATGATGGGGTTGTTCTGGTGGGAAAAGGTGCTGTTCTTGTCGCAGGCCGAAACACAGTTGCCGGAAACTATGGCCCCATCCATGATCTCCGTGGGGCTGATGAGGGTGGGCAGGATCTTCTTGGCGTCCACGCCGTAAACCCAGGTGTCATGGAGCAGGCCCTGGGACTGGAGCATATAGACATAGGCCACCTTCGGCAGGTCCGGGTGGCGGCCCAGGGCCTCGCTTAAGGGCGGGAAATCATAACTGACCACCCGGTCGGCCTTGGCCCCCCGGCATTTGGACGCCAGAAAGTGGGCCGCCTTAAGGCCGGACAGCCGGCAGCACTGCTCGGCCTCGTGGAGCTTGACATCCTCCCGCGGGGTCAGCACCAGGACCAGGTTGGCGGTCCGGGAAAAGGGCGTATAGTCGGCCCCCGGGCCGCTCATGTCCACTATGCCCTCCTGGGCCGCGACCAGACGGCCGGCGGTCAGGACGGCCGCGCCTTCCAGGACCAGGGTTTGGCCTTCGCCCACGGTCGCGTCCAGGGGCCCTATGAAGCCGGGGAATACCTGCCCCGGTCCGGCGATCTTGGCCCGGGGCTCCAGGGCGTCCTTGACCGGCATTATCCTCACTTCTTCTCCGGGATGGGCCAGGTCCAGCTCCACGCCGGCCAGGGCCTTGTCTTCCATCAGGAGAGCCTTGAGTTCTTCACGGTTGACCGTCAGAACACCGTTTTCCACGCCGGTGGCCTCACCGAAACTTATCCGCTTGACGGTGACCTTATGCAGTTCCAGCTTCAAGGGAACCTCCTTTCGCTTGCCATGCGTCTTAAAGTTCACCGGGCCCAAAGGCGCCGGGGGACCAACCAGCTTGCTCCAGGGTCAGACGCAGAAGTTCATAATCCAACAGGGCGCAGGCTTCCCGGAGCGCGGGGGGGGCCTGTTCCGGGCTTAAGACCGGGCTGTTCTGATACAGGATCAGGGCTTCTTCCAAAAGGCGGACCGACCAGTCGTCGGCCGGGAGGGGATACTCCCCGGCCCGGGCGGAGTCCTTTTCAAAACGCCAGAGAAGAGAGCGATAGGGCTGCTGATGAGGACGAAAATTGCCGTAGAGGGGATGGTGGAGAAGCCGCCAGCCGGCATGGAGAAAACGGCGCCCGGCCAGAAGGACCTCAAGGGGGGAGCCTTCCATCAGAAAACACCGGCGCCCTTCCGGCCTCAAGGAACTGGCCCGCAACACCTGCGGGCTGGACGACCCCCAGGACATTCAGGAACCGACGAACCGAAGCCAACCGGGATTATTGGTCAAAAGCACGACAGACGCCAAAGATCACCTCACGGCTTCTTCGTGGCTCTGTCGCGTCCGCCCCGAACGGCGCGGCGGCTTCAGAGGGCGTCGGGTCATGCTCCTTGGACCTGAGAGTTTCGGCGAACCTTGCCCCTTCGGTGGCGACCGCCCGGGGCCGCTCTCTCACATGACCGTCATCCGCTACTTTACCGCTTAGTCAATAACTAAACTTCTTTTTATTATACCGAAAGCCGCCGGATCACGCAAGGCCAAAAACGGCCCCGGATCAGGCCTCGCGACCGGCCAGGGGCATGAACAGAGTCACCTCCCGCCGGCCAGAAGCCACCGGCCCGTACTGTTCAAAACAGGGACGGAAATGGTCGACGATATATTCACTTTGGGAGTTTTCCCAGTGGTTATAAACAAAATCATAAGCTTCGGCCAGGCCGGCCGAGGAGCCGCGGCCCAGGGCCAAATATTTCCCGGCCGGGACCACCACCGGCACCATGCCGGCCGGCACCGGGGCGTCCGGGCCGAGTTCAACGGCTGTCCAATACGGGAAAGGCCGGCCCAGGCGGACTCCGGTCCCCAGGCCGACCCGGTCGCGGACCAGGTCGGCTATGGGCCGGATGCGGGCGGCCAGGACCGCCCAGACCAGGTCATAATCCTGATCCAGGGTCTCAACGCCCAAAGTCATCCAATTGCCGTAAAGGCATCTCTGGGCCACAGTTTCAACAGTGGGTTTAAAATCATTGCCGCCCTTGGCGTTCCGCCCTTCTTTCTTCGGATCCGCCGACCGTTGCCGGGTATTTTTGGCCGTGACCAAAATTCTGTTCCTCCTTATACCGGCCGATTCCGGGGAGACGGTCGGCCTATTACGTATGAACGTTCGTTCATATCGATTTACATAGACCTAATACGCCTTTTTTTGACCAATTGCAAGAAAAATTTTATGGTTTTTTTGAACGCCCGAGCCTGATGCCAAGTAATATTCAATCAAAATTGAATGTTACTTGGTATCAGAGACCCAAAAGGTGCCCGGCCAAAGCCGCCGCCTCCGGGCTGGGGTTGGCGCCCCCCAGCATCCGGGCCAGTTCCTCCACCCGCTCCCGGGGCTCCAGGGGGGTTATGGCCGTGGTGGTGCGGGCCTGGTCCTCGGCCGGCCCCTTGGTCACCCGGAAATGCCGACCGGCCAGGGCGGCCACCCGGGGCAGATGAGTAATGATCACCACCTGGCGCCGGGCGGCCAAATCGGCCAGGCTCCCGGCCACGGCCTCGGCCGCGGCCCCGCCCAGGCCGGCGTCTATTTCGTCAAAGACCAGCATCTGGTCACCGGGCCGGTGTTCCACCGTCTTGAGGGCCAATAGCACCCGGGACAATTCCCCCCCCGAGGCGATACGGCCCAGTGAGGCCCGCCCTTCCCCGGGATTGGGGCTGAACAGGAAATCGACCCGGTCAAAGCCGGCCGGGCCCAACCGTCCGGCCCGGTCGTCGGGAACCTCGAGTTCGACTTCCATGGTCATCTTGGGAAACCCCAAGGGCCTTAAGGCGGCGGTCAGGACCGAGACCAAGCTTTCGGCCGCCGCCCGGCGGGCCCGGGAGAGCCGGTCGGCCGCGTTAAGGGCCAGGGCCAGGGCGGCCTCTTTTTCCCGGGCCAGGCGGGCCTGGTCCAAGCCGGCCCCGTCAAGGCGATCCAGTATCTCCGCCAGCCGGCGGCCGCGGCCGATGAGTTCCTCCAGGCTGAGGCCGTATTTGCGCCTGGCTTTGGCCAGGTCGTTCAAGCGCTCCTCCACCCAATCTAGGCGCTCGGGCTGAAACTCCAGATTCCGGCTGAAGTTCTCCAATTCCGCCGCCAGATCGGCCAGTTGGTTATAGCAGCCATCCGCCGTGTCCCGGGCCCCGGCCAGGCGCGGAACCAGGTCCGCGGCCGTGGAAAGGCCGCGCCGGACCCGGCCCAGTTTTTCCACCACGTTGCCCGGTTCACCGCCCAGGAGAAGCGCGGCGGCGGCCAGGGTCTCGGCCAGCCGGCCGCTGTGACGGGCGGCGTTTTTTTCCGCCAGGAGGGCTTCATCCTCTCCGGGTTTTAGATCAAGTTTTTTTATTTCCTCCAATTGGAATTCATAAAGATCGCGCTTGGCCGCATCTTCCCTGAGGCTTTCCTCCAGGGCCGCCAGTTCCCCGGCCACCCGGTCCAGGCCGGCCCAGGCGGCCGCCATTTCGGCCAGAAGATCCCCGTGGCCGCCGAAGCGGTCCAGATAATCCAAAAGACGGCCCGGCCTGGTCAGGGACTGCTGCTCGTGCTGGCCGGAGATGCTCAGGAGTTCCTCCCCCAGCCGGGCCAACTGGGCCAGGGAGACCGGTGAGCCGCCGATATAGGCCCGCCCCCGCCCGGAGACGGTCACCACCCGGCGCAAAAGAAGCTCATCGGCGGGCGGGAGGCCCTGCTCGGCCAGGAGAGGGGCGAAGGCCTCCGGGTCGGCCAGATGGAAAAGACCGGTGACCTCGGCTTCTCCGGCTCCGGCCCGCACCAGTTCCGCCCCGCCCCGGCGGCCTGTCAAAAGACTCAGGGCTCCCACCAGGATGCTTTTGCCCGCCCCGGTCTCGCCGGTCATAAGATTGACCCCGGGCCCGAAAGTCAGGCTCAGGGTCTCGATGAGGGCCAGGTTTCTGACGGTCAATTCGGTCAGCAAATTCCGGTCTCGCGCTTGAGGTGAACGGCGGCTTCGGACACCAGGGCCAGGGCCAGGGCCGCCTCCTCTTCCGGGAGGGTCCCCAGGCCGCAGGCCGTGGTGAGCAGGGATCGGCGGGCCAGGAGTTCCCAGGGCACGCCCCGGCCGGCCAGGGAACGCCAGGAGTCCAGGAGGCGGTCGGCCAGAAAATCGGCCTTCATATCCGGCCTGAAGCCGGCGGCCGGGATCAGGCCCCAGGCGATGCGCCCGCCCCTTTCCAGAAAGGCCCTGATGGGCCCGGGGTAGAGACAGAACTGTTCCAGGACCGTATAGGCGTCGAAATTGACTATATCCAGGTCCGAACTCAAAAGGAGGGACCAATCGGTGTTTCCGCAGACATGGGCTCCCAGGAGGGCCGGACCGTCCTGGCGGACCACGGCTCCGGCCGCGTTCATGGTCGCCAGGATATTTTCCGCACTCAGGGTGGAAAAAGCCGAACCGAAAGCGGTCAGACCGGGCTCGTCCAGAAAAACCACCGGAGTCCGGCCCAGTTCCCGGACCCTGGCGGCCGCCCAGGCGGCCTTGCCGCCCAGGGCCAGAGCCGTGGCCTCCAACAGCTCCGGGTCGTCCCCCAGGGTTTTCTGGCCGTCATCCAGCAAAACCATCTGGCCGAAGGTCACGGGCCCCAGGATCTGGATTTTCAAAAACTCCGGCCCGAAGGCGGGATCGGAACCGGCCCGGTCCAGAAAGGCGTCCCAGCCCAGGCGGGACCTGGGGCCCAGGGCCAGGAAGTCCCTCTCTCCGGCCAGAAAACGGGCGTAAAAATCGGCCAGTTCCTCTTCCCGGCCTTGAGCCCGGGCCCGGACCCGGCGCTGGTCCGGATCGACCGCCAGGGCCGGGAGACCGTCCAAGGCGCTCCAGAACATATCTTCCCAAAAACTGACGGCGACCATCTGGGGCGCGGCCGGCACGGTCAGGGGGGCCAGGTCCCTCAAGGCCGGCCCGACCTCCCGGTAGGGGAAGGATCCTATGGCCGTGGTGGCAAATGGCGGGAGCATATTTTCCTCAATCCGGCAGGGCGGCCAAGAGGCTGTCGCCGATGCTCAGGTAACGGTTCAAGGCCTGGACCAGGGCCAGTTTTTTGCGATAGACCGCCTCGATGAAAACAGCTTTCTCGCCCAGGGCCTCGTCAAGGTCGCACAAAAGGGGCCGGCCCGCCTCCCAGGAAACCGCGGCCCGCCTGGTCTGCGAAGCCAGATGGGCGGCCCGATGGTGGAGGGCCAGGGTGGCCCCCCGGCGGAACAGGTCGCCTGTCAGGCCCTCCTCGGCTTCCTGCTGGATGAGGACGGCGAAAAGAGTCAGGGGCAGGCGGAAAAACCGGGTATTGAAAAAAAGATCGCCGGCCAGACGCCTGGCGGCCAGTTCCCGGGGGCGGCCGCCGGCCCCGGCCCAGGCCGTCTTAAGATAGGCGGCCATGAAGTCCACGAAACGGTCATAGCCCAGGTTTTCCAAGGGAGCGAAGGGGGCCAGGCGGCCGGCGAACTCCAGGTCGGAGGCGGCGCCGTCCCGGCCGGTCATATGCTGGAGCAACCTGGCCAGGGCTGCGGACTGATCGCCGCTTTCAGCCCAGATATCGAAAAAAAGCCGTTCCCAGAAGCCGCCTTCCCCGGGCTTGAACCCGGCGGCTTTTTTCAGGAGCGCGGCCAGGTGGCCGGGGGCCAGGACTTCCGGCGGCCAGGCGGCCATTTGACGGGCCAGTTTCGGGCAATGGGGCTGGATAAGGGCCAGAGCGCCTTCAGGACCGCCGAAATCGGCCAGGTGAACGGTGGCCTCCGGATCGCGGGCCGCCCGGACCAGGCGCAGGAACTCCGACTCGGTCAAGCCCTGGATCGCGGCCATATCCTTGACCATGGCCGCCAGGCGCTCTTCCACCGCCTCCCGGCCCGCCAGGCGAGGACCGGACTCCACCAGTTCCAGGCCCACGGGCCGGCCGATATAGGCCGAATCAAAACGGGTGGCCAGGGCGGGCGGGGAGGCCGGGCCCCGGTCCGAATCAGCTACGGGTCCGGCCTCGACTTCGGCCGCCGAGCCGGCCAGGACCAGGGAACCGGCCAGAACCAGGCTGAAGAGGCTGCGCCGGGCCACCTTCTTGGCCCCTTCCAGTATCTGGCGTCCCAAGCTGAAACCGCCGCCCTGGGCCTGGACCAAGTCCGGAGGCGCCGAGTCGGCCGGAGCCAGATCCGGGGGGCTGTCCGGGGAAGAAGCCGCCGTTCCGGCGCCGGCCTGGGCCACCAGGGTCCAATACAAAAGGGAGAGCTGATCCTGCCTTTCTTCCAGTTCCCGGATGCGCGTCTCCCGCCGGCCCAATTCCGTGGTCAGGCTGTCAACCTGGCGGGTCTGGTTTTCCAGACGGGAGCGTATTTCCCCCAGGCGGTCGCCGGCCTTGGCTCCCAGGTAGTTCATGGCCGCCCAGGCGGCCTCCAGGCGGCCGTCGTTCTCGGCCAGGTCGCGGTCGGCCCGGGCCAATTCGTCCTTCAGGGCCGAGACTTCCCCGGTCCGGTCGATCAAAAGCGCTTCCCGCTCGGCCAGGGAACCTTCCAGAAGTTCCCGCTCCCGCCTGGCCTGGGCCAGTTCCGCCACCCCGGCCACGAAGGACCGGGCCAGGAAAGTCACCAGGGGTTGAAACTCGGCCAGCTTGGCCTTGAGGGCCGCGGAAACCCGGTCGATCGAATCCCGGCCCCCGTCCGGGAGCCGCAGCCCCCTATTTTCCTCACGCAGATAGCGGGCCAATTCCAGGTTGGCGTCTCCGGGCGGCAGGCTCTGTTCCGCCGATTGAAAAAAATAGTCCAGGAGAGGCTCCAACTCGGCCAGTCGGCGAAAGCTTTCCGCCATCTCCCGGGCCTGGCGTTCCAAATCGCCTCTCAGGGCCGACTCCGTCTGGCCGGCTTCAGCCAGACGCCGATCATAACGCCGCTTCATCAGGCCGATGACCTGGCCCAGTTTTTCAGAACGACGGCTCAACCGGACCACGGGATCGCCCGGCTCCTGGTCCGAACCGGGCGGAAGAACCAGGGCTCCGCCCGAAGGGGGCAGTTGCCCCCGAAGCCGGGCCAACTGGCTGTCCCGCTGCCCCAAAGCCTGGACCCATTGCCCGCGCTCGGCCTGGAGGGTCCGCGCCCAGCGCTCCCCTTCGGCCCGCACGGCGGCCGCCAGGGTCTCTTCCCAACGCGCCCGTTCCGCCCCGATTACTTCGGCCTGGCCCTTCTCCCTATACTGTTCCCAGTGCTCCCGCTCGGACTGGGCCGCCACCATGGCCCGGTCCAGGTTTTCTTCCTTTTGGGCCAGGGCCTGGGCCCATTGCTCTTTCTCGGCCTGGACGGACTCGGTCACTTCCAATTCCCGGGCCGCGCCGGCCAGGCGCAAATTGGCCTCCCGCACCTCCGACTCCAGCCTCATCCTGGTCAGGGTCAGCTCATGGTCCTCCCTGGTCCGCCGAAATCTGGCCTCACCGCGCCACAGGGCCTCCCCCAGGACCGAAATGAAGGGGAGCAGACTGCCGGAGACGCCGGTCTCCAATTCGGCCAGCCGGCCGGCCAGGCCTTCCTTTTCCAGTTCCAGACCGCCCAAGCGGTCTTCCAGGACCTTTTTTTGGGAATCCGCGTCCCTGGCGCCCTGCTTGGCCTCTTCCAGGCGGGTCAGGATGGCCGCCCGCTCCTTTTCCAGGTCGGCCAACTTAAGGCGGGCCGAGCCCAATTCGGCCCGCAGTTCCTGCCGGGCGGCCGCCAGACGCAGAAGGTTGCGCTTCTGCCTGGTCAGGGCGCGGTCCAGGGAATCTCTTTCGGCCTCGGCCCGGACCAGACGCCGGTTTCTTTTGGCCAAACTCGCCTTTAGCGAGCGATGGGCCTGGACCAGCAGGTCCAGCCGGCGCCTCAAGACGGACGCGGTTTCAGCCAAAGCCTGGCGGGCGCGGCTGACTTCGGCCAATTCCTCCTTATAACGGTTCAATTCCGCGGTCAGGGCCTCAATTCCGGCCTCGGCCTCGGCCGCCCGGGCCGCCTTCTGGCGCAACAGGGTCCTGACCTCCCGCCGGTCGGCCTCGATCTGGTCCTTTTCCCGCCTAAGCTCCTCGAGGCGGGCGGCCGTATCCTCCTGTTCGGCCAAAACGGCCCGCAAATCGTCGCCCTGGTTTTTTTGCAGAGCCTCGCGCAGACCCTGGAAGCGCTCGCGGACCTGGACCAGGGCCTGGGACAGGGCCTCCCGCCGCCGGGCCAATTCTCCGCGCTGGGCCCTAAGATGCTGGTTTTCCTCGGCCAGGCGCAATCGTTCCTGGTCGGCCGCCTTAAGGAGCTCGGTCTTGCGGTTGAAAATCCTCACCAGGCGGGCCTTGGCCAACCCCAGTTCCCTCAAGGCCCTGGTGGCTTCGGCCGCCCTCTCGCCCAGGCGCTCCCGCTCCCAACGGGAAGAGGACAGGGCCCGGGCCAGGCTGTCCTGGCCCTCCCGCGGGGCGGCGGCCGGCCCGGACGCCGCCCGGGCCAGGCTTCTCAGCCGGCGCCGGGCGGTTTTTATGATCTCCGACCGGTCGCGGGGATGCCGGAGCCGCTCCAGGAGTTCGTCGCTCTCGGATTTCAGCTTCTGGCTGGAGGACAGACGCCCTCCGGCCAGGGACAAACGATGCCGCAAGTCCTCCAGAAGGGCCTGGGTCCGGCCCAGGACCCTGGCCGCGGACAGAAAGTTCCTTTCCAGGTAGAGCGGACGCCCCAGGCGTTCGGGCAGAAAAAAATAAAGCCGGGCCATTTCCCGGCGCCTGTCCACCACCGACCGCCACAGGGCGGCCACTCCCCGGCCCAGGCTCTCCAGGCGGCCGCCGGTCTCACGGCCCCTGGCCCCGGCCAGATTCTTTTCCGCCTCGGCCAGAGTCCGGGCCGCAAGTTCCAAGGTCTCGGCCGCGCCCGGAGCGGCCGAGACCAAGTCCCGCTCGGACCGGACCAGTTCCGTCAGGCGCCCGGCCAATTGCCGCCCTATGGCCGCCCAATCCCGGTCCGGCTCGGAGCCGGCCGCGGCCAGGGCCAGAAGATCTTCCAGTTCCGCGCTTAAGGACTCGGCTTCCTCGGCCCAGAGTTCACTTTCCAGCACCAGGGCCCGGGCCGCTTCCACCCCGGTCCGCAATTTCAGAACCGCCCCGGTCAGGTCGGCTTTGGGCGGGTCGGCCCAACCCGGCTCATCGCCCGGGCCGGACTTAAACATCAAAGTCTGGCTCTCTTCAAGACGGCGGGCGTTACGCCACATGGCCCTGGCTTCATTCAGCCAAAGGTCGGATTCCTCCCTGAGCCTGAACCAGAGGCGGGAGACCCGCCTTAAACCGGTCAGGCCCCAGGCCAGGGCCTCCCGCCGCTCCTCCAGGGGGCGCAGAGCCGCCTCCAGGCCGGAGCGGCCGGCCGGCCAATTGTTTTCCAGGTTGCTCCCGGCCTGGACCAGCCGGCTGATCTCCAGTTCCACAGCGGCCAGGGCCTGGCGAAATGTTTCCGGCCCCCGGGGAAAGTAAACCGGAAGACGTCCGGCCTCGGCCCGGGCCTCCCCCCCCAGGGCCAGAGCAAAATAATCCGCCAGACAAGACGCTCCCAGGTCGCGCCCGGCCTCGGGGCCGAACCGGACCGGCGGGGCCGGCTCGGGCCGATAGCCTTCCGCGGGGGGGACGAAACCATTCAGCAGCCGGCCTATTTCCCTGGCCAGTTCCCGGCAGGCGGCGAAATCAGCCCGCCTGATCCCGGCCGCGCCGGCGGAATCGGATTCAAAATTCCGCCCGGCTTCGCCCTGGACCTGGAGGGACTCGCTCATGCCATCCTTCAGCTACTTTAGATGCTCTATCATCTGCCCGGCAATGGAGCGGGCCACGTTGACCTGGGACTCGGCCGTGGACGCCCCCAGATGGGGGGTGACAACGACGTTTTCCAGGGCCAGGAGGGGATTATCCGCGCTCGGGGGTTCTTTTTCAAAAACATCCAGGCCGGCGCCGGCCAGACGGCCTTCGGCCAGGGCTTCGGCCAGGGCGGCCTCATCCACCAAGCCGCCCCGGGCACAATTTATGAGCACGGCCCCGGGCTTAAGGCCGCTGAAAATGACCTCGCGGCTTATGAGGTTCCTGGTCCCGGAAGTCAGAGGCAGATGGAGGCTTAAAAAATCGGCGGCGGCCAGAAGTTCCGTCAGGCCGGACGGACGAGCCCCGGCGGCTGTGACCTCTCCGTCCGCCACCAGAGGATCATGAACCAGGATTTCCATATCGAAGCCCCGGACCAGGGCGGCCACCCGCCGGCCCACGGCCCCGAAACCGACCAGGCCCAGGGTCTTGCCTCCCAGTTCAAAGCCGAAACCGCTCAAGCGGTTCTTTTCCCAGCGGCCGGCCGCCAGAGCGACGTGAGCCGGCACGAGGCGGCGGGTCAGGGCCAGCATCAGGCCCAAAACCAGTTCGGCCACGGCGCCCGCGTTCTGGCCGGGGGTGTTCAGGACGGTTATGCCCCGGGCCCGGGCCGCCTCCACATCAATGGTGTCCAGCCCGGCCCCGGCCCGGCCCACCACCTTGAGCCGGTCGGCCGCGTCCATAAGTTCGGCGGTGACCCGGACCGCGCTGCGCACCACCAGACCCTCGCATCCGGCCACGGCGGCCCGGAGCCGCTCCGGCTCAAGGCCCGGGCTGACCTCCACCTCAAAACCGGCCGCCCGGAACATTTCGGGGCATATGGGATCTATCTTTTCACAAATCAGTATCTTGGTCATGGGTTCCTCTGACAGATTCCGGTCAGCCTTGAGCGCGTTGAAACTCGCGCATGAATTCAACCAGTTTATTGACGTCATCAAGGGTCACGGCATTATAAAGGGACGCCCTGAGGCCGCCGACGCTGCGGTGCCCGCCCAGGCCATCCATACCGGCGGCCTTGGCTTCCTTTTTGAACCGGTCGTTGAGGTCCTGACTGGGCAGATGAAAAGTGACATTCATATGGGAGCGGCTGTCCGGCCGGGCTGTCCCCTGATAAAAGCCGCCGCTTTGGTCCAGAGCCTCATAAAGGGTCTCGGCCTTGGCCCGATTGAGTTCAGCCATGGCCGGAAGGCCGCCTATGGCGCCCTTCAGCCATTTGAAGGTCAGCCCGGCGACATAGATGGACCAGACCGGCGGAGTGTTGTACATGCTCTCGTTTTTGATGTAGATGGGGTAGCTGAGCATACTGGGCACATCCAGGCGGGCGCGGTCGGCCAAATCACGCCGCAGGGCCACCAGGGTCACCCCGGCCGGCCCCACATTTTTTTGGGCCCCGGCGTAGATGAGGCTGAACTTGTCCACTTCCACCGGCCGGGAGAGAAACTCCGAGGACATATCGGCCATCAGCGGGGTCGGGGTCTTGGGATAGCGCCGATACTGGGTGCCCCGGACGGTGTTGTTGGCGGTGAGGTGGACATATTTGGCCTCGGGGTCGAAATCAAAGACCTCCGGGATATGGTTGAAGTCGTCGGACTCGGAAGTGGCGGCCAGGCGGGGGTTGGCGCCGCAGATCCTGGCCTCCTTATAGGCCTTGGTGGACCACATGCCGGTGTTGACGTAATCACAGCGGCCGCCGGGACCGGCGAAATTAAGGGCGATCAGGGCGAACTGGAGGCTGGCGCCGCCCTGGCAGAAAATCACCGCCCACTCCTCGCCCAGGCCCAAGATAGACCGCAGGTCGGCCTCGGCCTCTTCGACCATGGCGATGACGTCCTTGGCCCGGTGACTGTTCTCCATGACGGACATGCCGGTGCCCCGCCAGTCGAGCATATCCCGGGCGGCTTCCTCCAGCACTGGTATCGGCAGAGCCCCCGGCCCGCCGTTGAAATTGGCCACTCGCATTATTATGATTTCCCCTGAAGGCGCCCTTCCGGAGCGCCTGTTTTTCAGTCAAGCCTCCGGCTTGACCCAACTTTTTACTATAAAGGGGCCAAGGCGGCGCGTCAAGACTTTTCCTGGAATTACGGGCCGTCCGTAACCGGTTCGGCCACCCGGCCGCGCACGACCAGGCTGACCTGGGCGGCCTCGGGGTCGTTGGTCGTGAGCCAGACCGTCCGGCGAAGCTCCCGGCCCGCCCACTCCCGGTAAACATCGACCGTGAGCCGCACCCGGCCCTGACCGCCGGGGGCTATGGTCCGGTCATAGGCGGCCACGGTGCAGCTGCAGCCTGTCCGGACCTCTTCGATCTCAAGGGCGGCGGTGCCTTCGTTGCGAAGCGTGAATTCATGGTTGAGCGCCGCCCCGGGCCTGAATTCACCGCCTTCAAAAACCGGCTCGTCAATGACCAGGCGCGGGCGGAGCCCGGGCGCCTCTGCCCGGACCGGAAGGGCAGGCAACAAAACCAGCAGTAAAAACAGGACGACGTTCCGGTTCAAGAATCCATCCGCCGTTGCCACAGGGCCGTCAATTCCGGCTTGGCCTTTTCAAAGCTCAAGGCTACGGCTTCAATCTTGGCATAAACCATGCGGGCGTTGGAATCACGGTCTTCTTCCAGGCCGGTCAGGCAGCGTCCCAAGAAAACCGGGGCCAGGGCGGCGGCGGCTTCGTCCCGGACCTCCGGGATAAGAGCTCCGGCGGCCGAAGCCTCATAGAGACCGGCCCGCCATAAATCCCCAGTCACCCGCGGCGCCTCGCCCCGGACAGCCGCAGCCAGGGCCAGATTAAGTTGCCCGGCCAAGGCTGGTGAAAAAAGGCGTGTCCAGGCCGCTTCCTGCTCTCGGCCCAATTCCACAAACTGGGCGGTAAGACGAGCCTCATCCACCTCGATCTGGGGCGGGGGGTTCTTGATCGTCTCGTCAACTCCGGACAGAGCGGTGGGTCTGGTGCGGTTGATGCCCGGCCAATAATCCCAGGTCTCGGCCATCAGGTCGAACAGGGCCCGGGCCACATTCACGAAGGCCCGGGGCAGGTCGTTGTCCAGTTCGCTGACTGCGGAGAGGCGGGGGTGGGACATTAGCGACTGACAGATGCGGGCCTGATTCCTGACGGCCAGGGCCAGGAGCCTTAAATCGGCCCGAAAACCGCGGTCGTCGGCTTCAAAGACGGTATCCTTATATATCTCGATCAGGCGGCGGCCGAAGGCGTGATCCCCCCCGATGGGCTCCATCACCCGCCGACCGAAAACGGCCCGCAAAAGAGGGTAGGCCATCCGGCGGGACAGGGGGAATTCGTGCCTATGGCGCACATAAAGGGGAGACACATATTCCGCGTCCTGTTTCAGAATGGGGTCGAACAGGCTTTTGATCCAGGTGGTCTTGATGCTCACCAGGTTGGCGTCCACCACGGCCAAGGCCTTGACCTTGAGCCGGTCGGCCATGGTCACGGCGTTCTGGATATTGAGCCCCCGGCCCGTGAGCCCCGGGGGGGAAGAAACATAAACTCGGGGCACTTCGGCCTCGGCCGCGAAAAAAGCCTCCCGGGTGCCGTCCCCGGAAGCGTTGTCGCAG
>Ga0082212_10006952_pt1 | contig 15077 bp, 12 predicted proteins | sample TergutNt197P3_FD_71548 | JGI IMG/M metagenome (GOLD analysis project Ga0082212, IMG submission 71548) | Neocapritermes taracua P3 segment gut microbial communities from Petit-Saut dam, French Guiana - Nt197 P3 | ecosystem: Host-associated > Arthropoda: Insects > Digestive system > Gut ...
ATAGGTACAACGATTCAATAAACAATAATAATAAAACCAAGAAAGGAATATATTACTATGAGCAACGAAGTAATCAGCAAAACAACAGAAAAAATGGAGAAAGTTATCAGTTCTTTAGAGCATGAATTTTCTACCATAAGAGCGGGACGGGCAAATCCTGCCGTTTTGGATAAAATCAACGTGGATTATTACGGCGCGCCCACAAAAATTAACGCCCTTGCGGCAGTTTCCGTGGCGGAAGCGCGGATTTTAGTTATACAGCCGTGGGACGCAACGGCACTTAAAATCATCGAAAAAGCAATCATGGCGTCCGATATAGGCATCACGCCCACGAACGACGGCAAATCCCTGCGGATTGTTTTTCCTCAATTAACCGAAGAACGCAGAAAAGAGCTTGTCAAGCAAATCAAGAAATACGGTGAGGAAGCCAAAGTCGGCGTGCGCAATCACCGCCGTGACGCAATCGAAGTTTTTAAAGAAATGAAGAAAAAGTCCGAAATCACCGAAGACGATTTAAAAGTATACGAAAAAGATATGCAGAAGCTGACCGACAAATATACCGAAAAGGTTGAGAAGGTCTGCGCCGATAAAGAGAAAGAAATTCTGACAGTTTAATATGGATAATTTTCTTCCCGAAGCAGACGCTCTGCCTAAACATATCGGAATCATCATGGACGGCAACGGGCGCTGGGCAAAGAAACGCGGGCTTCCGCGCAAATTAGGGCACAGAGAGGGCGCGAAGGTTTTCAAAAAATGCGTTGACGACTGCATAGATTTACAGTTGCAATGCGTCACGTTCTACGCCTTTTCCACCGAGAACGCGAAACGTCCGCAGGATGAAGTCAGCGCGTTAATAAAGCTGTTCGACGAATATCTTGACGATATTCGGAAAATGAACGATAAAAATGTCCGTTTGCGGTTTTTGGGAGAGCTTTCGTTTTTCCCTGAAAAAACGCGCATGAAAATGTTTGACGCGGAAAACGCAACCAAAAACAATACAGGTTTACAATGCAGCTTAGCTTTGAACTACGGCGGAAGAAGCGAAATTATTCATGCGGTTCAGAATCTTATGGCAAACGATTGCGGGAGCGTTCAACTAACAGAAGAAACTTTCGGCAAATATCTTTACACAAGCGGGTTGCCGGACGTTGATTTAATCATCAGAACCGGCGGAGAAAAAAGGATTTCAAACTTTCTGCTTTGGCAGGCGGCTTACGCCGAATATATTTTTACGGACGTTTTGTGGTGTGATTTCGGGAAAAGTGATTTAGAAGCGGCGATTCGGGAATTTTCCGAAAGAAATAGAAGATTCGGTAAAATTTAAACAACAAAAGGACGTGAGATTATGGCAAGAAGAATCATTTCTGCGGCTGTTGCCGCGGCTTTGGCAATCGCTGTTTTCATTGTCGATTTTATGCCGCTTTTTGTTGTGATTATTTCCGCTTTATCCGCGGTTGCGGTTTATGAAATGTTAGTCGCAACCAAATACATCAAAAATAAAATTTTTTCCGCTTTAAGTCTTTTATTTGTTTTTTTTATGCCGATACTTTTTTTTACCGAAAACTTACGTGAAAATTTACCGATGATTTGCTGTTCATTTTTGTTAATGCTGTTTTTGGTAATGATTTACATGCACGAAAGGGTATCCTTTGCGGAACTGTCGCTGATTGCTTTTGTTTCAGTCTGCATACCGCTTTCGCTGAGCTGTCTTTTATTTACGCGCCTTTTGTCGGAAGAACACGGTATGTTTTTCATTATTTTTACGCTGACCGTCATTTGGGTGGGCGACGCGGGTGCGTATTTTACCGGTACTTTTTTCGGCAGACATAAAATGGCACCTACAATCAGTCCCAAAAAATCATGGGAGGGGTTCGCCGGCGGATTGTTATGTTCAGCGTTAATCGGTTTCGCCGCGCCTTTTGTTTATGAATTTATAACTGTGAATCTTATAGGCGGGGAAATTATAATCAAAAGCAGATTATTCTTTGCGGGTGCGGCGGTGATTTGTTCAGCACTCGGCGTGGTGGGGGATTTTTCCGCGTCGATTGTAAAAAGGCAGTGCGCGGTTAAAGATTTCGGGAACATTATGCCGGGTCACGGCGGCGTGCTTGACCGGTTTGATTCGGTGCTGTTCGCCGCGCCTTTTATGTATCAGGCTTTACAGATTTACTTCCCCATAACATAATAAAAGGAAACATCATGGATATTGTTTTGCTCGGTTCAACCGGCTCAATCGGCTTGCAGACGTTAGATGCCGTAAGAAAACATAAAATAAAAATTAAAGCCGTTGCGGCAAAAAAAAACATAAAAGCTTTAGAAACACAAGCACGTGAATTTAGCCCGCACTGTGTCTGCATTTTTGATAAAGAATGTTACACGGATTTAAAAACCCGCCTTGCCGATTTGGAAATAAAAATCCTGTGCGGCACGGAGGGGCTTTGCGAACTTGCTTCCGTGAACTGCGATACGGTTGTAAACGCCGTTGTAGGCATGGAGGGGCTTGAACCCACGCTTGCCGCGCTTGAAAAAGGGAACAGAATCGCGCTTGCTAATAAAGAAACCCTTGCGGCGGGCGGCGAATTGGTCATGCAAAAAGCAAAGGAAAAGAAAGCGGAAATTATTCCCGTTGACAGCGAACATTCGGCTATATTTCAGTGTCTGTCGGGACATAATAAAAACGAGCTTTCCAAAATTATCCTGACTGCTTCGGGCGGGGCTTTCTTCGGGTATAACAAAGAAGAATTGAAAACCGTTACGAGAGAACAGGCTTTATATAACCCAAACTGGAACATGGGCGAAAAAGTGACTGTTGACAGTGCCACGCTGATGAATAAAGGTTTGGAGTTAATCGAAGCGGTGCGGCTTTTTGATGTAAAGCCGGAGCAGGTTGAAGTGGTGATTCACCGGCAGAGCATTATTCATTCGGCTGTGGAATTTGCGGACGGCTCTGTGATTGCGCAGATGAGCGTTCCCGATATGCGCGTGCCGATTCAATATGCTTTAACTTACCCCCATAAACTGCAAAGTAATGCAGATAAATTATCGCTTACAGATATAGGAACGCTTACTTTCGCAAAGCTGGACGAAGAAGTTTTTATCAGCCTTTCCGCCGCCCGAAAAGCGTTAAAAGAGGGTAATAACGCCTGCGCGGTGCTGAACGCCGCCAATGAAGCGGCAGTTAATGCTTTTTTAGCCGGAAAGTTAGCATTTTATAAGATTCCGGAGCTTGTAACCGACGCACTCGAAAACGTAAAAGCAAGCAAACAAGTCACATTGCAGTCAATAACTGAGGATTCGGCGGCTGCAAAGGAATATATTTTTTCAAAGATTTATAGTTAATTAACTTAGGAAATGCCCAATAAACAGGCATGAAAAGCTTTGATTTATGGGTTTTTATGCCTGTTTATTGGTGCAATTTTCAAGTTAATTTACTAAAAGAATCAATTAAGGAGCGGAATATTAATAATGGAAACAGTCATGTCCGTGCTGAACGTAATCGCCCCAATCGCTTTAGCGGTTTTAATTTTCTGTATTATTATATTAATCCATGAAATCGGGCATTTTTCTGCCGCCAGACTTTTTAAAATGAAGGTTTATGACTTTTCGCTCGGCATGGGACCTACCATTTTAAAAAAGCGCGGCAAAAAAACCAATTATAACATTAAGTTAATCCCGTTCGGCGGTTCAGTGCAGTTAGGTGAGGACTTTGAAAGCGACGACCCTGCCGATTTCCGCAACAAGCCTGTTTGGCAGAGAATGATTGTTATGCTTGCGGGCGCGTTTATGAACTTAGTTTTGGGGTTTATTTTATGCGTGATTATTGTAGCCATCGGCAAAAGCGTGGATACTACAATTGTGAGAGAAGTCAGAACCGATTCCCTCCCGAGCCGCCAGCTTCAAGCGGGCGACAAAATCACGCATATCAATAATATGCGGGTATTTACGATTGCCGATATAAGCTATCAGCTTTATAACACGGAATCAAAAATGAGCGGCGATGCCGACAAAGCGGTTTTTGATTTTATCATTATCAGGAACGGAGAAAAAAAGCATTTAAATAATGTGGAATTTGAAGCAAGAGCAATCGAAAGCGGCGGGATGGAAATTGTTTTGGATTTTGCGATTCTGCGGGAGGAAAAAACTTTCTTTAATATTTTTTCCGGCGCGGCAAAGGAAACCGTAAGCTATTCGCGGTTGATTATTTTAACGCTCGTTGATATGGTGAGAGGAACATACGGACTTAACGACATTGCCGGCCCTGTCGGCGTTGTCAGCGCAATCGGAGAGGTTTCTTCCACAGGTTTTGCCAAAAGTATTATAGATGGCATAAAAAATTCATTGTTCATGGCGGCTTTGATTACGATTAACGTGGGAATTTTTAATCTTCTGCCCGTTCCCGCGCTTGACGGTTCACGGTTTTTATTCTTTGTGATTGAAGCAATCAGGCGTAAACCAATCAAAGCGGAAATTGAAGGGATGATTCACTTTGTCGGGTTTGCCCTGCTGATGGGTTTCATGCTGTTAGTCACCGTATTTGATATAAGGAAATTATTTCAATGATAATTAAAAAAACCGTAAAAGTCGGAAATTTAACCTTAGGCGGAAGTTCTTCTGCTAACGGCGGGAATATCTATATCCAATCCATGCTGAAGAAGCCCGCAGCAGACATTGAGGGGAATATAAGACAAGCACTTGAATTACAGGAAGCGGGCTGTGACATTATCAGGGCGGCTGTTCCGGAAAAGAAGGACGCCGCGCTTATTTACAGGCTTAAAGAAAAGGTTTCAATGCCCGTGGTCGCCGATATTCATTTTGATTATAAAATCGCGCTGGAAGCGATTAACGCGGGTGCAGATAAAATCCGTCTGAATCCGGGGAATTTGGAAGCTTCTGACAGAAAAACAGTTGCGGAAATCTGTCAGAAACGCGGAATCCCAATCAGAATCGGTATTAACGCGGGTTCTTTGGAAAAAGAAGTTCTGCGTGAATACGGGCTTTGCGCCCGCGCTTTAGCCGAAAGCGCGCTCAGAAACGCCGCAATGCTTGAGGAAATCGGTTTTAGCGACATTGTTTTATCGGTAAAATCTTCAACTGTAAAAATGACGATTGACGCTTACAGGATTTTGCACGAAAGATGTACATATCCGCTTCATATAGGTGTAACAGAGGCGGGGACAAAACGCATAGGAATTATTAAATCCGCGGTCGGAATCGGTTCTTTGTTATGTGATAACATCGGTGATACCATTAGGGTTTCATTAACCGCTGAGCCTTTGGAGGAAATATATGCGGCAAAGGATTTGCTGAAAGCGGTAGGGTTTGGGAGAACGCCGGAGGTCATCAGCTGTCCGACCTGCGGGCGCACGGAAATAGATGTTATGGGGCTTGCCGAAGAGGTTGAGAAATTTGTTTCAGGAATGAATAAACCTTTGAAAATTGCGGTGATGGGCTGCGTTGTGAACGGATCGGGCGAAGCGCGTGAAGCCGACATAGGTATAGCAGGCGGCGGAAGGTCCGCCAACGGTAATAAATCAGGCGTATTATTCAAAAAAGGCGAAGTAGTCGGAAAAATTGAAGAAGAAAAAATGATTGAAGTTTTAAAAAAGGAAATAGAGGAATTGTTATGAATAAAAAAGCATCCGAATCGCTTTCCGTTTTATTGGAAGGAGTTCATTTTGAACCTGAAATTGCGGACAAACAGGTTATTTCCGCTGTGCATAACAGCGAAGAAAATCTGTTTATCCTGCAAATTGAATCTGACGAACTGCTTTCCGCCGCTTGCTTGAATAAAGCGGCGGAAAGCGTTAAAAGCTTCCTCGGTATTAATGAAGCGCGGATTTACCCCAAATATCCCGCCGAGCTTTTCACCGGTGAATATATTACTGATATTATCGGGCTGATGAAATTCAATCCGGTTGTTGTAAACGGTTTTCTTGACGAGTTTGAAGTCAGCGACGACGGTGAGGTTTTTGAAATTACGCTGAAAAGCGGCGGACGGGAAATCCTGCTTGCAGAGAAGATTGACAAAGAAATTGAAAAGCTTGTAAAAGGTTTTTTCGGCGTTGTGATTAAAATTGAATTCGGGGTTCCGTCAAACGCGGAAACCTTGCAAAGCCATGCGGAAAAACCGCCTGAAATCCCTGTGTTTGTTTCAAATAAACCTGTGCAAAAGCAACAGGACAAACCTAAATTCGGTAACGGATTTTCCGCAGGCAAAGGCGGCAGAGGGTCTGCTGCCGGCAGAAGAAGCAATCCGGAAGCGTTGGAAACGCCGGAAGAAATTATTTTACCTTATAAAAACGAGAACTTCTCAAGCAAGGCAACTTTGATTTTCGGGAAAAATATAACCGAAGAGCCCGAAGATATGCTTAGTCTTAGCGGAGAACGCGAAAACGCGGTAATGTGGGGTAATGTTTTTAATTTTGAGGTTAAATCGGTCAGGCAAGGGAAAAGCGCGATTATTTTTATCGGCTTCAGCGATTATACATCATCACAGACGATTAAAATTTTTACAACGCCGGAAAAAGCGGACGGCTTCAAGGTGATAAAGGAAGCGGGAGCAATTTTAGTCTGCGGCGACTTAAAATATGATGAATTTGAAAAGGAACCGCTCATAACCCCTAAATCCATTATGCTTCTTGAAACCGAGCAAATCACCGACGACGAGCCGCAGAAACGCTGTGAACTGCACCTGCATACCAATATGTCTGATAAGGACGCGATTACACCCGTCAAAGATTTAATTCAGCAAGCATTCAAATGGGGACATCGGGCGGTTGCTGTAACTGACCACGGGAACTTGCAAGCATATCCGGAAGCAATGAATACCTTTGAAGACATTAAGAAAAAGAATCCGGACGCTGATTTTAAATTAATTTACGGTGTTGAAGCTTATTTTGTCAACGACGGAAAGACGCTTGCTGAAAACTGCACGGATTATCCGGTCAACAACGAATTAATCGTGTTTGATATTGAAACCACCGGTCTTTCTCCGACGGCTGAACGGATTACCGAAATAGGCGCGGTCAAGCTGATTAATCTTGAAATTGCCGCAGAATTCCATACGTTTATTAACCCTGAAAAGCCGATTCCCGACCATATTACGCAGTTGACGGGTATAACTGACGATATGGTCAAAGATGCACCGCTTGAAGCTGAAGCTTTGAAAGATTTTATTGCGTTCTGCGGGGGATTTTCAACCTCAACGGGAGGAAATCCGCCTTTCATTGCGCATAATGCAAGCTTTGACACCGGTTTCTTGCGGGAAGCTTTCAAAAGAAACGGATTAGAATATAATTATCCCGCAGTAGATACGGTAAAGCTTTGCCGTGCGGCTGTTCCGGGCGCAAAATCACATTCGCTTGATGCGATGGCAAAGCATTTCAAGCTCGGCGAATTCAATCATCACCGCGCTCTTGACGACGCAAAGGTTTTATCAAAGATATTCAAAAGGCTTGCCGAGGACGCGCAAAGAAACAATAAAGAATTGCAAAAATTAGGCGACTTGAATATTGCTTTCGGAAACGTGGATTTCAAAAGAGAGCAGTCTTATCACATGATTATTTTAGTACGGAATCAAACGGGCTTGAAGAATTTATATAAATTGGTTTCGCTTTCAAACTTGAATTATTTTTATAAAAAGCCGAGGATTCCGCTGTCAGAGCTTGAAAAGCACAGAGAAGGGCTGATTGTCGGCAGTGCGTGCGAAATGGGTGAATTGTATCAGGCTGTTTTGGACGGAAAACCGGAAGAGCAGTTAACGGAAATTGCTGAAATTTATGATTATCTTGAAATTCAGCCGCTTGCGAACAACGAGTTTTTGGTTCGTAACGGCAGAGCGGATTCCGCGCTTCGGTTACAGCATTTCAACCGCAGAATCTGCGAGCTTGGAAAAAAATTGAATAAACCGGTAGCGGCAACCTGCGATGTGCATTTTATGAATAAAAAGGACAGCATTTTCAGAGAGATTCTGCAAGTGGCGCAGGGGTACACAGACGCGTCAAACCAAGCTCCTTTGTATTTCAGAACCACGCGGGAAATGCTTGATGAATTTGCTTATCTCGGCGAAGAAACGGCGTATGAAACGGTTATTGTAAATCCGAATAAAATCGCGGATATGATTGAACAGGTTCGTCCTATTCCCGAAGGCACTTTTACGCCTGTCGTCAAAGGAGCGGAGGAGGAAACCCGCAAATTCGCTTATGAACGCGCCGCAGAATTATACGGTTATGAAAATAAATTGCCGCTGATAGTTGAACAGCGGTTGGAAAAGGAATTAACCGCAATTGTGGATAACGGCTTCGCAGGATTATATATTATCGCCCGCAAGCTTGTAAAACGTTCGGAGGAAAACGGTTATTTGGTCGGGTCAAGGGGTTCGGTGGGTTCTTCGTTCGCCGCAACCATGCTGGGTATTTCGGAAGTGAATCCCCTCCCGCCGCACTACAGGTGTCCGGTATGTAAATACAGCCGCTTTATTGAAGACGGTTCGGTCGGTTCGGGGTTTGACCTGCCGCCGGAAAACTGCCCTCACTGCGGAAAGCCGATGGCAAGCGACGGACATGATATTCCTTTTGAAACCTTTATGGGCTTCAAGGGCGACAAAGCACCCGATATAGACCTCAATTTCAGCGGTGAATATCAAATTCACGCGCACAAGCATACAGAAGAAATGTTCGGCAAGGAATATGTATTTAAAGCGGGTACTATTTCGGCGATTCAGGAAAAAACAGCGTTCGGATATGTGAAAAAATACCTTGAAAAATTGGAGCTGAACGTGAACAAAGCGGAATTGAACCGCCTTGCCAAGGGCTGTACAGGCGTTAAAGTTACGACCGGTCAGCACCCGGGCGGTATGGTGGTTGCAGGAGGGTTGATGACCTGCGTAAAAGAAGATACTCCGAAAGAATATGAAGTATATGACTTCACGCCGGTTCAGCACCCCGCTGACGACGCGGCGAAAGATATTATTACCACGCACTTTGACTTCCACGCCCTGCATGATACGATTCTGAAGCTTGACGAGCTGGGGCATGATGTTCCGACGCTTTACCGGTATCTTGAAGATATGACGGACATAAAAATAGCTGATGTCCCGAATTCGGATAAGGCGGTTATGAGCCTTTTCACGTCAACAAACGAGCTTAAGCTTGATGAAGACTGCGATAAAGCCTTGATTCCGCTCGGTACTTACGGATTGCCTGAATTCGGAACGAATTTCGTTATCGGTATGCTCAAAGACGCAGTACCTACGCGGTTTTCGGATTTATTGCAAATTTCGGGATTATCCCATGGTACGGATGTTTGGCTCGGGAACGCGCAGGAGTTAATTAAAAGCGGGCAATGCGATATTTCTACCGTTATCGGTACACGCGACAACATCATGGTTTACCTTATGCACAAAGGTATGGACCCGTCTATGGCGTTCAAAATCACGGAAATCACCAGAAAAGGCGGCGCGCAGAAACTTTTCAATGATGAGATTTATAAAGCATTTGAGGATTGCAATGTTGAACCTTGGTACATAGAAAGCTGTAAAAAAATTAAATACATGTTCCCGAAAGCACACGCCGCGGCGTATGTGACGGGCGCGGTGAAACTCGGTTGGTTTAAAGTGTATCATCCTGAAGCGTTTTATGCCGCCGTTCTGACAAAACACACAGAAAACCTTGATGTTGACTGTGTTCTTGCGGGAAAAGATGCCGTTAAGCGCAGAATTCACGCCATTTCGCATAACCCCGAAGCAACCGCTAAGGACAAAGCGGTTCAGGAAGCCTTGTATTTGGCTTATGAAATGCTGTGCAGGGGGATTGTATTCCTGCCCGTGCGGTATGACCGTTCGGATGCGGCGCGTTTCCTGATTGAAAAGGGCGAATCCGGTGATTCCGGTTTACGGTTACCGTTTCTTGCAATTGAGGGCTGCGGCGAGAACGCCGCAAACAGGCTTCGGGAAGTAATTAAATCCGGTGATTTTATCAGCGTTGATGAAATTAAAATTAAATCAGGGCTGAATAATTCGGTGATGGAAAGGCTCGGTGCGATGAATGTTTTCGGCGGACTGCCGCAGTCAGCACAGCTGTCTTTGTTTGATTTTTGAATTTATATTGCTCCCCCAATTAAACCTTGCCATTTTCACTTGTTTTATTACCGCCATACTGCGTTAATTTTTCCTTAAATATCAACGGATATTCGCGTCAAAATTGCCTTGTCTGACGATAATAATCCTGTGTGACAATTTTGGCAAGGTTTAATTGGGGGAGCAATAATTCGTGATTATTTACGATTTATCTTTAATATTTATTTTTTATTTTGTCTATTCTAACAATTGACTTTAATACGCTAATATGGTAATATGATATTACGATAGCGAATTAAAACAACTTAATTTTTGAGGAATTTATGAAAAAATATAATTTTGTAACACCTGAGGGAACGCGGGATTTGCTTTTTGACGAATGTACGGCACGGCGGAAAATTGAAAACAGCTTAATGGAGCTTTTTAAAAGTGAAGGTTATTCCGAAGTGATTACGCCTTTTATTGAGTTTTACGATGTTTTTGAAAATTATTACCCACTTGAAAGTATGTATAAATTAACAGATTCAAAGGGGCGTTTAATGGTGCTCCGTCCCGACTCCACACCGCCCATTATAAGGCTTGCGGAAACGCGTTTGAAAGATGAACTGCGTCCTTTAAAGCTTTGTTATAATCAAACGATTTACCGCTCTAATCCGAAAGAAACGGGCAGAGATGATGAAATTGCACAATGCGGGATAGAAATTGTCGGCAATACAAAAGGTGGTAAGCATCACAATAAAAATGTTTTGAAGCTCGCGGTTGAAGCGTTTGAAAAAATCGGTGAGAATTACCGTTTTGAGCTTGGAGATTGTAGAATATTTAATAATTTAATAAGAATAAATAATATTGATAAAAAAGTAGAGAAAGATATCCGCGAACTAACAGAATCGAAGAATTACTCTGAATTAAATAAAATGGAAATACCGAAAGCTTTAAAAGAACTTCCTAAGCTTTTCGGAGGTTTGGAGGTATTTGTGAAAGCTGAAGAATTACTTGAATCAGACTACTTAAAAGAATTATTAATTGTATTAAAAAACACATATGACAGTTTAAAAGAGTTTGTTAAAGAAGATAATATAACTGTTGATTTGGGACTTATAGGAAAACAGGGTTATTATAAAGGAATAATATATAACGGGTATATTGAGGGATTCGGTAAACCTGTTTTAGAGGGCGGAAGATATATGGTCAGTGATACTTTAGCAACAGGTTTCGCTGTTAACGTAAGCGCGGTAGCGGAATTTAGAGAGAAAAAATAAATTTTTTAAACCGGAATTTTTGCTTTTCGGCTGATGACCAAAATTTTAATTTGCAAAACCGTATAAATTCCAGAAGGGAATAGTCATAACTATGCAAAACGATACAATCAGAATCGCCGTCACTAAAGGTCGGCTTGAAAAAAAAGCGGCGGAATTATTTGCCCATATGGGGTGGGATTCGGCGGCAATGACAGAGCGCGGCAGACAGCTTATAGCGCGGATTCCGGAGCAGAACACCGAAATTGTGATTGCCAAACCGCCCGATGTTCTGACCTATGTTGAGCACGGCGTTTGCGACGCGGGAATTGTCGGTAAGGATACCATTATGGAGTACGGCGGTGTGTATTTTGAAGTGCTTGACTTCGGCTTCGGGAAGTGCCGCTTTGCTTTAGCAGGCAGGCAGGGAGAGGATTTTTATAAAGGTCACGGGGTTAAAACGATTGCTTCCAAATATACGAAAGTAACACGCGATTTTTTTGAAAAAAAAGGTATGGACGTAGATATTGTTAAGATTGAGGGAAGCGTGGAGCTTGCGCCCTTGCTCGGGCTTGCAGACGGGATTGTGGACTTGGTGGAAACAGGTGCGACGCTCCGTGAAAACGGGCTTGCGGTTTATGAAGAAATTGCCGATATTTCTGCAAGGCTGATTGTAAACACAGTTAGCATGAAGTTAAAAAAGCAGAAACTTGACAGATTAATTAAAAGTATTGAGGAGAATTTGTGATGAGAATAATTAAAAATAAATCTGAAATTGATGATTTTATTGTAAATATTAATATACGCGGCGGCGGAATTTTTGAAAATACAAACAATGAAAATAATGAAGCAATTAAACAAATTGTAACAGATATTATTAATGATGTAGTTAAACGAAAAGATGAAGCCGTAAAGGAATATACGTTGAAGTTTGATTGCGTAAACACGCAGTATTACCGCGTTCCCGATGAGGTTTTAAGTCAAGCTTTACAGGAAGCGGACAAAGATTTTATTAACGCATTGAAGCGTTGTAAAATAAATATTGAAGCCTTTCACGAGAAGCAAAAAAATGAAAACTACACAGTTAGGCAAGGGAATGATATAATTTTAAAACAGCGTATAACACCGCTTGAAAGAGTCGGGATTTATGTCCCGGGCGGCACGGCGGCATACCCGTCCTCAGTGCTGATGAATGCTATTCCCGCGAAAATCGCGGGCGTTAAGGAAATTATCATGGCGACGCCGCCGCAAAAAGACGGTACGCCGAATCCTGATATATTGGCGGCGGCGAAATTATGCGGTGTCGACAAGGTTTTTCTGTGCGGAGGCGCGCAGGCGATTGCGGCTTTAGCGACCGGAACAGAAGAAATTCCGAGAGTTGATAAAATCGTCGGACCCGGTAATATTTATGTCGCAACAGCGAAAAGATTATTATACGGAATTATAGATATTGACATGATTGCAGGTCCGAGCGAAATTTTAATTATTGCAGACGAAAAGGCAAGCCCGCGTTATATCGCCGCAGATTTGCTTTCACAGGCAGAGCATGATACATTGGCAAGCGCAGTGCTTATTACGACAAGCAAGGAACTTGCGGAAGACGTAAATAAAGAGCTTTCGGAGCAGTTAAAAACACTGCCGCGTAAAAGCATTGCGGAAGAATCGTTAAGTAATTACGGTGCTGTAATTATCGCTGATGATTTGGAAGATGCGGTAGAATTAGCGAATGGAATCTCTCCCGAACACTGTGAGGTATTAATAATTAATCCTTTTGAGCTTGAAGATAAGTTAATCAATGTGGGTTCTCTTTTTCTTGGTGAATACGCTCCTGAGCCGCTCGGCGACTACTTCGCAGGTCCTAATCATGTGCTTCCGACTAATGGCACGGCGCGGTTTTTTTCACCGCTCGGCGTTGACAGTTTCATCAAAAAATCAAACAGTATTTATTATTCAAAAAATGCGTTTGAAGCGGCGGCGGATGATATAATGCTGATTGCACAGCGCGAAGGGCTCGGCGCACATGCAAATTCGATTAAAGTCAGGTGTGAAAATTAATGTATACTTTACCGGAAAAATTGAACAACTTTACACCGTATGAACCGCTCACAGGTGAATATAAAATTCGTCTTGACGTGAATGAAAGTTTCATCGAAATTCCGCCGGAAAAAATTACGGAAGCTGTCAATAAAGTGAAGCTTAACCGTTATCCAGACCCTTATGCAAACGGCGCGGTAAAAGCTTTCGCAAAGCTTTTTAATGTTGATTCAAAATTGGTAATCGCAGGAAACGGTTCTGATGAATTGATTGCAATTATTGCTTCCGCATTGCTTCAAAAAGGTGATAGAATTTTATGCTTTAAACCTGATTTTCCGATGTATGGTTTCTATGCAAAACTTTATGAATTAGATTTAATTGAACTAAGTAAAAATGAAAACATGACAATTGATGTTGATGAAATGATTCGCTATATAAACCAAAATAAAATTAAATGTGTCATGTTTTCAAATCCGTGTAATCCTACATCGCTCGGAATTTTCAAGTCTGATGTAAAAAGGATGATTGAGAATACAAACGCGCTTGTAGTCCTTGATGAAGCCTACATGGATTTTTGGGACGAAGCTGAAAGTTTAATTTCAGAAACGCAGAACTTTACAAATTTAATTGTTCTGCGTACCTGTTCAAAATCTGTCGCGCTTGCGGGGATTCGCCTTGGTTTCGCGGTTGCGAATGAAAAGATTACAAGTGCGCTAAAAACTGCGAAATCTCCGTATAATGTAAATGCGTTATCACAGGCAATCGGTGAAGTTATACTTTCGGATACTGATGATTACAAGAAGTCAATTTCATTGATTAAAAAATCTGTAAAACAGCTTTATAACGGAATATATGAACTTAAACTGTTTAATATAATTTATAAAACCTGTACAAATTTTATTTTCGCTGAGGTTCAAAACGCAAAGGAAATCTACATGTTTTTACTTGACAAAAGTATTGCTGTACGGTGTTTCGGAGAACATCTCAGAATCTGCGCAGGTACTGGCGATGAAAACAAAGCTTTAATAAAGGCTTTACAGGAATTTAAGGAGAAGAAATAATGCAAAGAACTGCGGAAATTATGCGTAAAACTAATGAAACTGATATTACCGTTTTTTTAAATATTGACGGTTTCGGAAACTGCGAAATTGACACCGGCGTAGGATTTTTTGACCATATGCTGACAGCGCTCGGTGTTCATGCCGGTTTTGATTTAAAAGTTTCTTGTAAAGGCGATTTGCAAGTGGATGCGCACCATACTGTAGAGGACATCGGGATTGTGCTCGGAACGGCTTTAAAACAAGCTTTAGGCGAAGTAAAAATTATGCGATTCGGGAACATGAGTATCCCTATGGACGACGCGCTCGGTTCATGCAGTCTTGATATTTGCGGGCGGCAATTTTTAGTGTATGAAGCCGCGTTTACTTTTGAAAAAACAGGTGATTATGAAAACTGTTTGACTAAAGAATTTATGCAGGCATTTGCGTGCAACGCGGGGTTAACTTTACACATTTGTGCCATGTACGGTGAGAACGACCATCATAAAAACGAAGCCATGTTTAAAGCGTTAGCGTATGCGCTAAAGCAAGCTGTGAAGCCGAAAGAAGACGGTTTGATTGCTTCGTCGAAAGGGGTACTTGCGTGATTATTTTTCCTGCGATTGATTTGAAAGACGGCGAATGTGTAAGATTATATCAGGGCGATTATAATACCGCTCATAAAGTTTCGGAAAG
>Ga0082212_10006953_pt1 | contig 15077 bp, 20 predicted proteins | sample TergutNt197P3_FD_71548 | JGI IMG/M metagenome (GOLD analysis project Ga0082212, IMG submission 71548) | Neocapritermes taracua P3 segment gut microbial communities from Petit-Saut dam, French Guiana - Nt197 P3 | ecosystem: Host-associated > Arthropoda: Insects > Digestive system > Gut ...
GTATTATTGGCCTACTTAGCATACAAACTATTACAATGAGGGGAATAGCGATTGTGTACACTGAAACGCTGCCAGCAGCCAAGCGGGCAGCCCCCCCAGCCCCCGGCGGCGGGGCAGAGTAGCGCCCCCGCTGCAAGGCCATCACTTTTGCGACCTCTTGATAGAGAGGGAAATGCCCCTGATGTAATGCTTTACATCAGCGGGGAGTTCGTCTGCGGGGTTCTCAATGTCGCAGAACTTGCGCCATAAGTCGGTATCGGGGTCGTACATATAGACGCAGCCGTCTGATGATTTGAATTGGATTATCTTATCCGAAGCCATTTTAGGCGGCATGCTCACTCCTCCTCATTTCCCTGCCTTCGGTTCTTTGCAGAGGCTGTTCATCAAGATCATCAGGTCGGAAGCGACGTCGCTGGGACATTCGCTAATTGTGCAGGTTTCCTGGGTAATTTTTTCCAGAGCGGAAGTTTCCAAATTCCAGCAATAGACAGTATTCCCGCGCCTGACGCAGATATTCTCGTACCCGCCGATGCCGTTGCTTGCCAAATCGCGCATATTCCTTCCTCCTTTCAATCCTCTGTGGGCAGCGCGAGGCACTGCTGCGCGTCCTGCTTCAGCGCGGCAATCTGGCGACGCACGCTCGACGGCAGGGCTAAAAACGATTCGACGTCGGTAATTCTGCGGTACCGCTTCCTTTTCCCGTCATAGAAGTAGTCGCAGCCGTCTATGGGGTCATAGAAAAGCCTGGTTTCGCTATTCATAATTCGTTCCTCCTGTATCTATGCGGCGCGCGCCTGCCAACGGCAGGCCGGATAGCGCCCCTTGACATACGTATAAAACACACGTATATTTCGTATTATGGTTATGAAGCCGAGGGAAGTGCTGAAGCTGCTGCGGAAAGACGGCTGGTACATCGCCGAGCAGGACGGTTCGCACATCCAGCTCAAGCACCCGGTCAAGAAGGGCAGGGTGACGGTTCCCCGGCATAATGAAGACATCAAGAAGGGCACGCTGGGCAGCATTCTTACCCAGGCCAAAATCAAACTAGATAGGGGGCGGTGATGAAAAAACTGACGTACCTTGCGGTATTCGAGACCGACGACAATCCCGGCATCAGCGTGTACTTTCCGGACGTGCCCGGCTGCGCTTCCGGCGGGACCGATTTCGACCATGCCCTTGAGATGGCCAAAGAAGCGCTGTCGCTGCACATTTACGGCATGGAAAAAGACGGCGACCCTCTGCCCGAGCGCACGGACAATATTCCGGCCGTCGGCTCCGGCGACATGGTCGTGCCGGTAACGGTCTATCCCGACCTTGTGCGCAACGAACTGAACAGCCGCCGCGAAAAGACTACCGTAACGATCCCCCACTGGCTCAAATCCGCCGCCGAAGCGGAGGGCCTGAACTATTCGCGGCTTTTGGAAGCGGCGATAATGGAAACGCTCGGCATAGCTTCCTGACATCCTGCCCCTCCTAAGCCAAACCCAGCTCTTCCTGCCAGGTCGGCGCGGCGACCCTGCGGCCTGCCGCCTTCTGCCTGCTGGCAGCCTGCGCGTCCCTGCCGACGGCAATGGCCTTGGCCAGCCAAATGTCTGCCCGTCCCGGCTCGTCCTTCAGCCTGGACGCGTACTTCGCCGTCAGCAGGCATTCCCAGTACCAGTAGAAATTCGGCTCCAGCCGCAGCTCGCGGTAGTCCGGGAAGTCGTCCGCTGATTCCACAAAAGGCTCTCTGGAGGCGCTGCCGCCGCCCAGGACGGGATCGCCGCGCTCCCTGCGCCTGTGGCTGTCCGCGTCCCCGCCGGACAGGTAGAAATCGGGGTCCCGCCGCGTAAAGGCGTTCCCGCCGGAAACCGTCCCGCCCGGGCAGTAGAACACCCGCCCGTTGCTGACGTACAAGAGTCGGGCGGGATCCGCGTCGGCGTAGAGGATCGGCCCCTCCACCTTGAACGGCTCCCGCCCGTCCAGTTCGACGGGCCTCGCGCAGTCGTACGGCACTTCGTAAGCTCGGGCAAAGTCCGGGCTGCCCTTGATGGGCATGCGCCAGGGCGCAAGCTCCCTGCGGCGCAGGGCCGACGTCCACTCCACCCGCTCCAGCGTCTCCAGCATGGTCTGCAGGTAATACGCTTTCGCGGTTAAGAAAGACTCGGTTTTGGATTCCCGGTCTATATCGCTGAGTGTTTCCTTGCCCAGGTTGCCCAGCGCGCGGTTGACCAGCGCGAGGTCCATGTTCATTGCTTCTTTTTCTCCTCTGCAGCGGGCTTGACGATGAACCAGGGCGGGCATTTCCTGCCCGCCACCTCGTCGCCCCTGCGGTAGCGCCTGTTGCCCTGCCAGCAGTCCTGGACGCAGACGAAGGCGGCGTCCTTGTCGAACGTCTTGCCCTCGTCGGGGGTAGTCTTCTTCGCGGCGGCCGCCAGTTCCGGTTCCTGCGCCGCGTCCGGCGGTACGGCGTCTTTCTCTTTTTTTGCAAACGGGTTGGGTATATTCATAGCCGCCCCCCTACTTGCCCGCGTAGGTGTTCAGGAACGCCTGGACCGACCCGGTAAACGCGCCGTCCGGCGCGACCGTCGCCCGCAGGTACTGGAACTGGTTCGGGCTTATCGCCGTGCAGCAGGGCCCCAGCTGCATTTCCTCAAGCGTGAAGTCGTTTTTCCCCACGTCCGTCCATCCGGCGGCGCCGTCCGCGCTGCCCTGCACGGTCACGGCAACTCCCGTGCCGCCCGCCGGAGAGTCGAACAGCAGGTCGACCGTCATGCGGTCGGCGCTGGTCGATTCCCTGCCAGGGTAATGGTCTTCCGACCCCGCGGGCCTGCCCAGGTTCAGCACGTCCGGGAACTGCCCGGCGGCGATATTGGCCATCCTCCCGAAGGTCAATGCCGCGTCATAAATCAAATTTGCCATAGTGCGCGCGCCTCCTTACGCCACCGCTTCTTCCGCGGACAGGATCGCGTCCTGCTGGCGGATCCGCAGCCCGTTGATGTTGGACACGGGCTTGCCCCAGGGATCGGTTTCGGGATGGACAACGTACTGGGCTTCCCGTCCCGCCCGCTCGATCTGGTAGAGCAGATCCTCGTTGACGAACAGCACCGCGTTGACGACGCCCTTGGTCAGCCGCTTCTGATAGCGCAGGATCAGTTCCAGCAGTTCTACCCGCTGCGCCGGGGTAAGTTTCAGCGGGATATTGCAGATGCGGATTACCGCGTCCGGATGGGCAACGACAATCCCGTACTCGGCTTTGAAATGATCCGAGTGGACCATGAGCATTTTGGCAGCATCGTTGGGATCTTGCACGCGCAGTACGCCTAAATCCTCACGCGACACGCCGACGGACTTCGATCCCTTCGGATAGATCATGTGGCAGGCATTGGATCCCGCGGCTATCAGGTAGGCGCTGGTGAATTCGCCGCCGGCAGGGTTTTCAACGAAGCTGACGCAATGGTCGCCCAGTTTCGGGTACCGCCTCGCCAGCCCGTTGATCTCGGCGGGATTGTTGTCGTTGTTGCCGTAGATCATCTCGCCCGCCTGGTCGAGGCCCATGCCGATCAAGAAGGCCGAGGCCTCCGAGTTGTACAGCGCATGGGGGTTGCCCGAGTGCTGTGCCAGGGCGACGTCCACATCGCTGAAAGCTTCCAGCATGGTGATATGGTCCCTTTGCGGCACGGTCTGGCCGGACTTTTTGCCGACGCCCTGGTTATACATGCGGTGTTCGCCGCCGGGATAGCTGAGCCGCTTGAGGCTGGTATGCACCGCCCCGTCGTTCGCCTCCATTGCCGGCAGCTCGTAGAGCATGGTATTGCTCTGCGCCATCGTCTCGATGATGGTGAAGGCGTCCGGGCTGCTCGACCTCCGGGCAACCTCTAACGCCGTCATTTGATCGACGATATTTTTAATCGCCATAGTGTTCGCTCCTTACGAATATTTGAACCCGCGTCCGTCGCGTATCGATTTGGGCTCATGCGCTCCCGCGCTTGAGCCTGCCGGGGCCCTGCTTTCGGATACGGCCCTCCCCAGCTCGATGAACGCCCGGACGATTTCGGGCTTGCCTGCGAGTCCCGCGCTGACCAGGGCTTTCGCGACCGGCGACAGTGCGCCGGTCGCGGGGTCGTTCCCCAGCCCCCGCTGCATCAGGGCCACGGCTTCGCCGTACCGCTCCCCGTATTCTTTCTGGAGCAGTGCGTCGGTCGCCTGGAAGTCCTGTGCCAGGGCCGTCTGGATCCCTTTGCGCGCGACGTCCAGCTGGGCCAGGCTTGCCTTGAACAAGGAGTCCGCCTGCCCCGCGCTCAGGTTCGCCGCGAACGCCGCCTGAGCGAAGTCAGGGGAGTCCTTGGCGAACGGATAGCCCGCCGCTTCCTTCGGCTTGCCCAGGCGCTCGTAGAATGCCTGGACTTCTTCGGGGGCGGCGCCCTCCCCGGGGATGGCGGGCTGCTGCCCGGCAGCCTGCGCAGACAGGTCGAGGTATGACTTGACCATGTCGCTCAGGCTGTCGAACGCGGCAAGCCGCGCCGCCGAATCCGGATCGGCGGTCAGCTTCTTGTCGACCTGCTGCACCCATACGGGAAGAGATAGATTGTCGTTGGATTGTGCCGGTCCCGGCGTTCCCTTCGGCTGTCCGGCTGCCGGGTCAGGTTTGCCAGCCGCAGCGTTCGCATCGCTGCCGGTTACCCCTCCCGCGCCTGCCTCTGGTCCGCCCTCAAAGACTTGTGCAAGTCCGACGTTTTGGGGGCTGGATACCCCTGGTGGAGATCCCGGCGTTCCCTTCGGCTGTCCGGCTGCCGGGTCAGGTTTGCCAGCCGCAGCGTTTGTATCGCTGCCGGTTACCCCTCCCGCGCCTGCCTCTGGTCCGCCCTCAAAGATCTGTCGCCCGCCTGCGGATGGCCCGCCGGCGGCGGCGGGGCTGCCCCCGCCCGCTGCTGTCTGTGCGCTCATACTAAAACCTCCAAATTTGATTTGTCAACCGCTTTTTTGCCTGTCCGCAAAATTATTTTTCCCGGCGGTATTTATTTCCGCCGATACCGCGATATCGAATACGTTCCCCAGCTCGTTCAGGAACTTCGCCGCATAGTTCCGCATGGCCTGCTGTTCCGCCGTCGTGCAGATAGAGAAGTACCCCCAGTCGTACAGCAGGTACCGGAGCAGCTGCTGCCCGTCATTGGAAGTGAAAATCCGCTGCAGCGCCGGCTTGATGTCGTTAATCTGTCCCGGCGTGCCCGCGGCGTCCTTCCTGCTGTTGGCGAATAAACGGAGTTTCATGCCGCCCCCTTAAAATATTTCCAGCTCGGCCTGCTTCGGCTCCGCCTTTTCCGGAGCGCACGACCGCATAAGGAGTTCGACCTTGTCGGCAATGGCATTGAGCCGCAAAAGCAGCCCGTCCGCCTCCTCGTACAGGCCGTTCAGCTGGCAGTGCAGTTCCTGCAAAGCGTCAAAAACAAGGCTGTTGTTCATCACCATGCCCCCTGCTGCGCAAACAGCGCCTCCGCCGGGCTGCCCGGCTCGGGCCGCTCGTTGAGCTTGCTGTAGTTCTGAGCCGCCGCCTGCGCCTGCTGCTGCTGCCGGTCGGCAAGCTGCTGCGCCATCGCCGCCCGCTGCCGCCTTTCCTTTATCGCCTCCACGTCGTCGTCCTCGCGTATCGCCGTTTCCGGCATGTGCGCCGCCCGCGCCTCGTTCTGCAGAATCACGTCGAAGTCGAAGCGGTCCAGCGCCTCGAGCGCCGGCGGGTACGCCTGCCCCAGCGTCGCAACCGAATGCGCCGCCGGCAGGAACTTCGCCGCGCCCTGGTAGCGCAGCGCCGCCTGCTGTATCTGGCTCAGCACGCTCGAAAACGTGAACTTCATCCGGTTGCCTTTCCCTCCCTCCGGTGCAAGCAGCGCCAGCGGCAGCTGCGGCAGCCGCCCCTGCGCCGCCATGATGTCGTACGTCCGCTGGACAACCACCCCCAGCGCCCGCTTCAGGTTGACGATCATGTTGGTCATCACCGCGGCCTTCTCCCCCTGCAGCGCCTGCACCGCCGTCGCCGTCATCTGGGAAATGTTCTGGTGCTGCAGCATCAAAAAGAAATCGACGTAGAACCAGTCCTTGATGTTGTCCGCCTGCTGCTTCGTAATGTCCAGGGTAATGGGGTAGTTCGAGCCCATGTTGATCCCGCCGGGAACCTGGTCGCCCGCTTCGTGGTCGTAGTAGATGATCGCGCCCGGCCGGATATACCCGTCCTTCCCGAACACTTCGGTCACGTTGCGCATTGACTCCGGCATGGCGATCGGCTGCTTCGCGGCCATCTGCGCAAGGGTCAGCCGCGTCTCCTCGCTCTTGTGCAGCAGCCGCACGTCGTTCATGGCCTTAATCGCCGGGCTGAGCGGGTACTTCTTTCCCCCAACGCGGTCCCAGGCGAATATCGCGTAGGGAAAGCTGCGGTACCCCGATTCCTCGATGACGTGCTTGTTGGCAATGTCGATAAAGAAGCTGGCGAACGGCATGTCCGCGCTGCGCTGCGAGCCGCCCTTCGCGTCCTTCCGCCGGAACACCGCGTGCAGCAGCTCCAGCTCCCGCGCCTTCTGCGCACCGCTGGCTTCGTCCGCGATCCATGCGCTGCGCACGCCTTCGTGCATCGCTTCCAGCCCCCAGTGGCTCGCCGCGTTCTCTGTACTCATAAAGAACCGCCGGAACACCGTCTCGTACTCGTTGTGCTCGTTGGTATCCAGGTACGCCTCGGTCACGTCGATCTGCCGGTAGCGGACCTGCCGGTTAAGTTCGTCCTCGTCGATGAGCATGATCCCGTAGCCGAAAATCGTCGCCTGGTCGATAACCACCTTTTGTTCCGTGTACATGTTCGAGTTGTCGAATTCCTCGTACTCCGCCTGCTCCACCTCCTCCAGCCAGTCCTTGACGCCGTAGCCCTTCATTGCCTCCTGGTCTGACAGCCCCAGCTTCATCCAGGTAATATTCGGGTTCACCGCGTACCCGCATATCCCCGACACCAGCGTTTCGTGATAGTTCGCCGGGCGGTTGGTAATCCGCGCCGGCACGTCGAAGCCCGAATGGGAGTCCCCCTCGTTTGACGGAAACGACAGCACCGTCGAGGCTACCAGCGATTGCGCTTCCTGCCAGGTCGCCTCGAACGCGCCCCGCTCCGTTTTCAGCCGTTCCAGCTCGATGCAGAGCCTGTCCGCCTTTTCCGTGTCCGACAAATTCTTGCCGAGTATCATGGATCCTCCTTACCAGCCCGCCGGAGCCTTCGCGCTCCAGTCGTCCAGCGGGCTGTATTCTTTCGGCGCAATCTCCGCCCGCCGATGCGCCTGCTGCCCCCGCAGGTAGCGCTTCGGGTGGCTCGCGTACCGGCTCATAAGGGCGTACCGCACCGCGTCGTACAGGTGGTCCTCCAAACTGGAGTCCACGTCCTCCTGATCGTTCTGGTTCGGCACCAGCGCCGGCAGCGTCCGTATCGTGTTGCCGCAGACTTCGGACACCTGGTACATCGGCAGACCGTTCTCGTCCTTGTCTTTCAGGTAGTTGTGCACCTGCTGCAGCCCCGCCTTGCGGTCGTTATTCGCCTTGACGCAGCGAAAGCCCGCTTCCTGGAATGCCGTTATCGGCGCGGGGAACGTGTCTTGCTTGTTCCAGCAGGCCGGGTCCGCCACCAGTTCCGTTACCCCCTCGTTCACCGCCATCTCCCAGGCCTTCGCCGCTACCTCCGGCGATCCTTCTTTTACTCCCGCGTTAAACTCGTCCCGCTGGCAGCCGTACAGCTCCCCGTACTGGATCACTTTTCCGTCGCCGTTCACCGCCATCTTTACTACCGCATACGGCTTCGAGTATCCCCAGTCCAGCGCATAGAACCGCCGCCATCCGTCTTGCGGCAGGGCAAACGGCTTAATCACGTGCAGGCTGCGGCGCCACTCGTCGAATACCTGCCCGGCGAATATGTCCCAGTCGCCCAGTCGCAGCGCGCGGTACTGGTGTTTCGGCAAAAGTTTCAGCCGGTTGGCGTAATCGGGATCGTTTTCCATCAGGGCTGGGTTGTCCTCCAGTAGTGACGGGATGAAGCAGCGGGTAATCGGTATAGTCCCGCTTTCAGTTACTTCGACCGTCCGGTGGGTTTTATACGGCTCGAAGCCGTCTATAAAGCGCATCTTGATCCACGAATGCCCCACGCCGCCGGGGTTCGCCGAAGCGCGCATGTAGCAGGGCACGCCCGCGGCAGACCGGCAGCGGCTTATCATGTACCGCCAGGCGAAGTCTGTGGGGTAATTCCCCAGCTCGTCAAAACCAATCCAGGTAAACTGATGCCCCTGGTAGCGCAGCACGTGTTTGTCTTGTTCCAAATACCGGAATGAAATCACCGCGCCCGTGGGAAATACATAGTCGCGGCCTTTGTTGGTCAGCTTCCCGTGCAGCGGGACATACAGTTCGTATGCGCGCCGCAATAGCTCTTCCAGCTCGTCGTACGTGCGGCGGAATATAATCCCGTGCCAGTGCTTTTTGTACTTAACCCCGCCGGCATAGCAGTCAACCAACAGGAAGTCGCTTTTGCCGCCGCCGGCCGCCCCGCCGAACAGCAGCTCGAACGCGCTTGAGCGCATCGCCAGGGCCTGCTTGTAGTGTGGCTTCCACAGCGTATAACTGTCATTCTTTTTATTGTTATTTCTCTTGTCAAAACCTATCGTTTTTGCCGCCGTCTGCACGCTCATGCCTGCACCACCTCATACTCGGCGTCTTCAGCCGTCGGCACGGCAGCCGCGGGGCGCATGCCGTCCACATCCTTGCCGGCGATATAGATATGCGGGTCGATGTTGACAATGCCGTCCTGCGGGCGGATAAGTTCAAGGTATCGGGAGAGCATGTCTATCGCTTTCGTGCGGTCGTACAGTTTGACTTCAATGCCACTCCGGGTCTGCTTTATTCCCGCAACGCACAGCGCCAGGTCTCCCAGCTCGCCCAGGTCTTTTTTTAGGCTGCCGTATCTGCTCACAATATCGTCTGGATTGTAAAAGGCGAGTGTCTGCAGCAGCTCCAGCATTTTGAATTCATTCAAATGGTCCTGCTCGTTCTGGCGGGCACGGAGTAGTTTTGCTATCGCGGTTTTTATTTTCGGGTCGCGCATCAGGCGCGCAGAGTTTGACTGGACGGACGTATCGGTGGGAATAAGTTCTTTGTCATTTTTGCTGTAGGCTTTGATAAACGCCGCGGTAGCGTTCAGATAGCAGGTTTTGTCGGTGCAGAAATATTCGACGAACAGCCGGCGGCGGCCGGTCAGCCCCTCATACCATATCGGCGCGTCGGGGAATAAATCTTTCTGGCTGTCGTCTCGGTTCATGGACCACCCTTCACGTATTCGAACAACGATGCGGCACAGTGATAGGGTAGTCCAAGTCCTATCTGTTTTCAAAAAAAACATAACGCGCCTAGTGCCGCCTGTCAAGTAAGAAATCGTTTTTTGCGAATTTTTTTTTAGTATGCCGGACTGCCGGACCAATGCGCGTGAAAAGTTTTTTTTATGGAGGTATCTGTATTCTTTATATAAAAAATACTTTTCTTACAAATGTTCGGCAGTCCGGCATATTGAGTTGCAAGTCGTTATGTAGCAACAAATTACATTATGCCGAACCGCTGCGGGGGTTCGGCATTGGTTCGGCAGTCCGGCATTTTGTTGGGTCATAATGGCCCGTTTTCTGCGTTTTGTTTCTGAGGATACATGCCGGCGTGGCATGTTCTCCACGTAAAATTACTCCGTTTTACGCGAAATGCCGGACTCTCTGCGGAGGTTCGGCACTCGCGGGGGTGAGAAAATTTATTTTTTAATCTTGCGCTGATTGTCTTTGCCGCCTATCCGCCGCGGCCGTCCGGCAATGAGCCGGTCTCTCCCTTCAGCTTGATGCCGATATAGTGCCATTTTGAATTGATGCGCTTCTTCTCTTTAACGTGCGCAGCCAGGTGCTCGCCGAACGTGTTCTTGGCCATTACCTTGTGTATGTTCTCTTCGCCCGCCCATTTCTTAAAATCGGCGTACAAATCGTCGGCGCTGGCCGCGCTGCCTTCCGCGGCTTCTGTCCGCTCTTCTTTCCACCGGCCCACCAGGTCCTGGCTTTTCATGTATTCCTTGCTCGCGTCATCCACCACGGCGCAGGGCGGAAACGCCTTGGGGCCTTCCCCGTTCCGGTAGTATTCATGCGCGAAATAAATCAGCCAGGCAAGGATCAGCGGCCCCTCGTCTTTTAAGAGCTTTTTGGAAAAGTTCGCGATAATCTCGTTTTCGGGTACTTTGTAGTCAAACGGAACCATGCGGACCCGCCGCTGGACGCCCATGCCCGTGTCGCTCAATTTCAGTTTGTGGTTGCTTCCGACCGCTATCTTGCACACCGGGCTGAAATTAATATCGCTCATGAATTTCCGCTGGGCGCTTATTTCTTCCCCCGATACGATTGACTTGAGCACGTCCATGTTGAGCCGCCCGTCAGGCGCGTCTATCAGCACCGCCAGCCGTTTCCCCGGCAGCCCGGCAAGGTTGAACTGGCTCGCAAACTTGTTTTCTATCACGATGTCCTTCGGCAGCGCCATCCCGTAGCTGCCGAATAGTTTTAGCATCAGCATCAAGAGCTGCGATTTTCCGTTGTTCCCTTCCCCATGAAAGTTGACGAAGAAGGACGCGCCGCTGTCGCCTGTCAGGCAGTACCCGAAATACGACATAAGGTACAGGGCGAGGTCTTCGCGGTCTGCGCCGTCATTGCTCGTTATCTTTTTCAGGAAGTTTGAAAACTGCCTTGGGGTTTCTGGCGCTTCCCATGCCTTGCCGATGGCGAGATTTTTTTCAGATGCTTTCTTCAGCGGCACTGCCTTGCACATGGTAGACTGGGTCAATAGGTCTTCCGGCTGCGAAGGCCGCATATCGCCCGTCCGCAGGTTGTACAGGTCTCCGCGGCAGTTTACCCAGTCCCCGGCCGCATCGAAACGATCCTGCTCAATCGTAATCGCCGTGTCGAATCGCAGTATCCGCTTTATCGCGCTGATGCCGCCGGCCGAAAGGATGTGCCGGGCGAACGTCCCTTCCTCCGGACGCGTCTTCTTTGCTCCTTCCAGCAGGCGGTTCCCAAAATGCCGGATCACTTCCTGCACTGCCGGTTCCGCGTATTCCTCAGTCCAGCGGCCCTCGTCGTTAAAATAGACCATCCAGCCGATTTGCGGGCAGCAGCGTATGTACCGGCCGCAGGTCTCCACAATCGCCTTCGCCAGATGATCCTCGTTAATGTCGTGATCTTCATAAACGTTGTAGCCTTCCGGTATCTGGTCGATGATGTAGGCCGCCAGCCGCCCCGCCTCCGTATCCCCGCGCTCGCCGGACCGCGTGGTCTTCTGCCCTGTTTTTATGTAATGGCTGTCGCCAGCCGCCGCCTTTGCCATTGGCTAATTCGCATCCTTTTTCGGCAGGTCGACGTATTTGAATACCACTTCCTTGCGGTCTTTGCGCTCGTCGCTGCAGCATACCAGGCGGCAGAGACTGTCGCGCAAGCAGCATTGTTTGCATTTTTCAAACCGGTCTTCGTCGGTCTTTTCGGGCGCGAGCGCTTTTCCCAGCGGTATGTACGGATATTTCGTTTTCTTGGTCTTCATGTCGCCTCCGCAAATTGCAGCTTCTTCGCAAACGTGCCGGCGGCCAGCGCCACCGGGTATTCTTCAAACAGCTCCCGCAGGTACGTCTTTCCCCCCGCCGCCGCAAGCGCGCCCGCGGCGTCGAGCTGCCGTTCCAGCCAGGCCCGCCCCGACGACCGCTCCGCCAGCCGCTCCTCGAACTGCGCCCAGCCCGGCGTGCCCGGCTCGATGGGCGCGCCCTTCTTCGGCTCGGACGAAAGCCGCATCGAGTCCATCACCTCGTCGAACAGCTCGTCCCTCCGCTCCTCCGCGCCCATCAGGTCGAGCGTTTCAATCGCCCGCCAGATGACCTGGTGGCGCCTGTCCAGGAAGTCCCGCCAGCCCACGCCGGCGTACCCGGCGGCGAGCGGGCGGATGTCTCCGAATTCGCTGTCGGCCAAAAGGCAGCTTAGGAATTTCTTCTCCAGTTCCGTCCGCTCTTTCTTATATTCGGCCTGGGTGCGCGGCTTATCAGGCATCGCCCGCGTCCGTGTCAGGGTCGCTCTCGTCCGGCTCGAACGGGTAGTTGTCCTCGCCGTCGTCGCCGGCATCGGCGCAAGCGCTGCACAGATCTTCCTCGATCCAGTGGCAGGGCTCCCCAGTCTTCTCCACGCATTGGCGGCAGTCATTGTCCGTGCATCCGCACACCCGGCACCGGCGCACGTCGCCCTGGGCAGCTTCGGCAGTCTTTTTTTTCTTTCCGCCTTTTTTCTCCGTCGGCTGCAACAACGCGGCGGCCGCGGCCTTCGCCGCCTCGATGTACAGCGCCTTGTACGCTTCTTTGTCCATCCCCGCGTATTCCCAGAACAGGTTTTTCTTTTTCTCGATGCCCTTCAGATAATCGATGTCCGGCCACATTTCGTTCAAGGCTCCCGTGCACAGCAGCAGGAAATGGAACAGCCGCTGCGCGCTCTCCGACAGGGGGATTTGTTTCAGGGAATCAACCCCGACAATTTCGGACAGCCAGCGCTTCTGCTGGGTGCTGAATTCCTTCTCGATAAATTCGCCGCTCCCGTAATATTCTTCATCCAACGCCCGCAGGAACATCGAAAAATAATCTCTCGGCGCGTCTTTCATCTCCCGATCCAGTTCGATCCTCCGGGCGACGACCCGCTCGTACATCTTTTCCGATATGACTTCGGTAAAATCGTATGATCTGACTTTTTTGGCTTCCAGTTCCCGCGCAATGTCCTCCGGCGACGCGTCCGCGCGATCCGCCGCTATCGCCTGCAGCGCCTCGATGCCGTACCGCTTAACCTCCGAAGCGTCGGCCTTTGCCTCCTGCTTTTCCTTCTCTTTGGGCTTGTACCCGGCGCGGCTGATTATCAGGGCGCTGCCGATTCCATCCCTTACTATCCAGCAGCAGCCGTTTTTCCGTTTGGTGTCCCAATCGAATTCGTAGTCCTTCTCCCGCAGCACCTCGTACCGGGCAGGTTCCGGGCCTTCGGCAGAGAACTCGACGTGGGTCGCCTTCTTGTACAGCAGTTCCGGGATTCCGTTTGCAAAATGTATTTTGTTGTCCGTCGGCTTGTCGGCCGCATTGGCCGCTTCCGCCAGCGCCGCTTCAATCATGCCGCGCCACTTTAGCCGGTAGCAGTCCCCGTCCAGGCATGCGTCGTTAAGGTACTTGAACTCCTCGAACAGATCGTTGTCCCGGTTGTGCGTCCGCTTCGCGCAGCCGTCGCAGCCCTTCATGCCGTCCTTTATTTCGTACAGCCGCTTCTTCCCAATGAACTCCATGACGTGCGCATTGTGTATCTCGACGAAATTTTCGAATTTATCAAAAAATTCCCGCTGGTCCTCCTCCGGCAGCTCTGCCAGCGCGGCCGCGCCGCCGATGCCCAGCTTCCCGTCCCTGAACAGCCCCTTCAGTTCCTCGGTCAGCCCGGAAAGCCGCAGCCGCTTGTATATCGCCGAGGGGCTGCGGGCGTAGCGCTGCGCTATCTCCTCGATAGGTGCGCCCTGGGCGGCCATGCGGCCGAACAGCGCCGCCTCGTCCAGCGGGTGCATGTCCAGCCGGTTCACGTTCTCGCTCAGCGCGATCTCCTCGTCGCTCCGCGGGTCGTCTGAGTCCAGCACGTTGCACTCAATCCGTTCGATATCCAATTGTTGCGCCGCCTCGATGCGCCTCCGGCCGGCCACTACCCGGTAGTTGCCTTCCGTCGTTTGCCGCACCACCGGCGGCTCGATAATCCCGTGTTCCCGGATGCTCTCCACCAGCTGCTCGAAGCCCTCGTCCTTCGTGTACTTCCGGTTGCCCTCGCAGGCAATCTCTTCCAATGCAACCGTTTCCATTTCCATGCCCTTTCTCCCATCTCCGTTTATTTTTCCCCGCCGCTACGGGCGGGGGGTTCGCAAATCAAAACTTTCTGGATTTACAACCGGTATGCCGCACGCCTGCGGAACTTTGTTTTTTAACCCCTCGCGGTCAAGTTTGAAATAGCTAAGATTGGATTCATTTAGTGACACAAGCCGCGGATGCGGCAAATGTATATCTTTATGCCAGTCGATGTGTTTTGCCGTGCCTCCGCAATGGCAAACAATCATGAACGGGCATGGCATAATGCCGTCAGAACCCCCAACGCCGCATTCAAGCCACATATGCCACTGCTTTCCACACTTTGCGCATTCATATATCAAAGCGCTGTGGACGATGATTTCATCATCGTTCGATCTCGAAAATTCAGCATCGATATATTTTTTACTTGCGGGCCGATAGTCTTTGCACCTGGTTTTTCGCGAACGCTTCAGTGCGCATCTGCCAGATGCGCCATATCGGCAATCTGTGTGGGCATACTCATCGTTTTTTAAGCCTGCCATTGATTCCTCCGTTATGATCCCCATGCCTTCTCCGCCGCGCATGGGCCGCGCAGCCCTCCCGGGCTGTTCAGCCGCTGCATCACCTCCCGAAGGCGGCGCTGCAGCGATTCGATAGTCTTCTCAATCCGTGCTTTCTCCAATAGCAGATTGTCCGTCTCACGCTCTTGCGAAGTGGGGCCGGACGGAGAACCGGCGCGCTTGACCTGCGCGACGCTCTTGCCCGCCATGGCCGCCTGGATCATCGCCCGGCGCTTCTCTTCGTCGCGCTCGCCGGCAATGGCTTCCTGGCTGTCCGCGCCGATGCTGCAGGGTAAGTCTGCCGCCCATATCTTATTGACCTTCCTTGACGTCTCAATCGATATCCGCGCCTTCCGTTTCAGCACGTCCTCGTACCGCGTCCCTTTCTTCTTGCAGGCTTCGCCGAGCCGGAGCAGCACCGCGCCCAGTTCCCTTTGCAGCCTGGCTATCTCGCAGCTGATCTTGTTTGCTTCGTCTGCAAGGGCCTGAAGTTCACCGTCGGCCTCCGGCTGGTACAGGCCCGCCGCCGCGGCCTTGTCCGCCAGGCCGTCGAGGATGGCGTGGAATAGCTTCGTGTGGCTCCGCGCGCCTTTTTGTCCGTACTCGGTGAATTGAATGTGGTG
>Ga0082212_10006955_pt1 | contig 15076 bp, 9 predicted proteins | sample TergutNt197P3_FD_71548 | JGI IMG/M metagenome (GOLD analysis project Ga0082212, IMG submission 71548) | Neocapritermes taracua P3 segment gut microbial communities from Petit-Saut dam, French Guiana - Nt197 P3 | ecosystem: Host-associated > Arthropoda: Insects > Digestive system > Gut ...
GCCGGCCGCTCCCGGACCCAGCTCGAAGTACTCCCCGCGGAACGGCACGATCCGTGCCCGCGGGTCCACGCCGCACGCCTGCGCGAACCGGTCGGCGTACAGCCCCGCGCACGCCACGACGACGTCGCCGCGCAGCGCCTCGTGGCCGCCGTCGGGCCGCTCCCCCAGCCCCTCCACGCCGCCGCCGCGCTCGCGCGCGCTCAGCGCGCGGACGCCGGAGCGCACCGTGCCGCCCGCCTCGCGCACCTGCCGCGCGAGCACGGCGCACACGCCGGGATAGTCGACGATCCCGGTCGCGGGGACGTGCAGCGCGGCGACGCACGCGACGTCCGGCTCGACCTCCCGCGCCTGCTCGGGCGTCAGCACCCGCAGGCCCACCAGGCCGTTCGCGACGCCGCGCTCGGCCAGGGCGTGCAGCCGCGGCACCTGCTCCGCCGACGTCGCGACCACGAGCTTGCCGCACACGTCCACGGCCACGCCGTGCTCGCGAGCGAACGCCACCATCGAGCGGGAGCCCGCCACGCCGAGCCGCGCCTTGAGGGAGCCGGGGGAGTAGTACAGCCCGGAGTGGATCACGCCGGAGTTGCGCCCCGTCTGGTGCGCGGCGAGGCCGTCCTCCTTGTCGACGACGACGACGTCGTCCCCACGGGCCGCGAGCCGCGCCGCCGTCGCGAGCCCGACGATCCCAGCCCCGACCACCACGATCTGCATCCTGGACACCTCCGCGGACGACGCTAGCCGCGGGCTGGACGAGGGGCGACGTCCCGCCTGGGTGAACTCCCTGATCGGCCTGGTCGTACCTCATGCGGTGAGGTACGACCATTCGTTCAGCCATTGCCATTAACCCCCGCGTGGCCCTATCTTCCATCCCGCGGGCGCGCCGTTGCGCCCGGACGTGTGGGGGGTCACCTCACCGACGTCGCGAAGGAGCGATGCGATGGAATCCATGCTGACGCCGGCTCACCGGCGAGCGGGGGGCCGGGGCCACCTGGCCGGCCTGCGAGGTCTGAGGGGATGGCGGCAGACCGTCGCCACCGCGGCAGCCGCCGCGCTGAGCGTGAGCGGCGTCGTCGCCGCGGGGCTCGCGGTCGCGGGGCCGGCCAGCGCCGACACGCCGACCGTGGTCACGGCTCTGAACTTCGAGAACCAGCAGCCGGGCGCCTGGACGCCGTCGGGCGGCTGGACCCAGTCCGGCGGCCCGACGCTCGCCGTGGTCCAGAGCCCCGACGGCGCGGCCGACGGCCAGGTCCTGTCGATCACGCGCAAGGCCGACTACGAGGGCATCCAGTCCGCGACCGGCCTGTTCACGCCGGGCACCACGTACACCTTCTCGATGCGCGCCCGCATCGCGGCCGGCGGCCCCGCCTCCGAGTCGGTCCGGTTCGTGGCCAAGCCCGCGTACAACTGGATCGGCAACACGACGATCAACAACACCGGCTGGACGACGGTCACGGGCACGTGGACCGCCCCGGCCGCCGCCGACCACGACCCGTCGACGGTACAGATCTACATCGGCTCCGACAACACGGCGGACTCCAGCGCCTACACGCTGCTGGTCGACGACATCGACATCACCGGCCCGCCCGCCCCCTCGGGCAGCGCGCAGACGATGCTCGCGACGAGCTTCTCGGACGGCACCACCGACGGCTGGACGCTGCGTGACACCAACACGGCGAACGCCGTGCTCGGCGTCGTCGCCGGCGGCCCCGACGGCGCCGCGAACGCGATCCAGGTCAGCAACCGCGACAACCAGGGCGACGGCCCGCAGTACGACGTCACCTCGCTGCTCTCGGCGGGCACGACGTACGACTACGACCTGTGGCTGCGCGTCCCGGGCGCCACCGCACCGGTGGCCATGACGCTCTCGTCGGCCACCACCCAGGCCGGCACCCAGACGTTCTCCAACCTCGCGCAGTTCACCGACGTCACCGACGCCTGGACGCACGAGACGGGCACGTTCACGCTCCCTGCCTTCGACTCGGCGGCCTCGATCTACATCGAGACCAAGTACCAGTCCGGCTCGGTGGGCGACACCTCGACCTTCCAGCTCGGCAACGTCTCCGTGGTCAAGCCCGGCCAGCCGACCATCCAGACCGACATCCCGTCGCTCAAGGACACCGTCGACTTCCCGGTCGGCGTCGCCGCCGACTCGCGCGAGACCACGGGCGCCTCCTCGCAGCTGGTGCTCAAGGACTTCAACCAGCTCACGCCCGAGAACTCGATGAAGCCCGAGGGCTGGTACGACGCGAACCACAACTTCCGCACCGACCCCCAGACCACGGCCCTGATGAACTTCGCCCAGGCCAACCACCTGCGCGTCCACGGCCACACCCTGGTCTGGTACCAGCAGACGCCGGCCTGGTTCTTCCAGCACGACGACGGCACCGCGCTGACCAACAGCGCCGCCGACCAGGCGATCCTCAAGCAGCGCCTGCACGACCACATCTTCGACGTGGCCAACGCGCTCGCCACGGCCTACGGCCCCTTCGGCTCGTCGACCAACCCGCTGGTCTCGTTCGACGTCGTCAACGAGGTCATCGCCGACGACGCGACCCCGGACGGCCTGCGCCAGAGCCAGTGGTACAACATCCTCGGCCCGCAGTACATCGCGCTCGCGTTCCAGGACGCGGACCAGGCGTTCAACCACGACTACGCCGCCGCGGGCACCGACCGCCCGATCACGCTGTTCATCAACGACTACAACTCCGAGCAGACCGACAAGCAGAACCGGTACTTCAACGAGGTCAAGTCGCTGCTCGCCGCGGGCGTGCCGGTCGACGGCGTGGGCCACCAGTTCCACGTCTCCATCACCACGCCGATCAGCTCCATGAAGGGCGCCCTCGACCGCTTCTCGACGCTCGGCGTCAAGCAGGCCGTCTCGGAGCTCGACGTGTCGCTCGGCAACAACCCGACCAACGCGCTCCTCATCCAGCAGGGCTACTTCTACAAGGACGCCTACAACGCCTTCCGGGCGCACCAGGCCCAGTACGGCGACATCTTCGCCGTGACGCAGTGGGACCTCACGGACACCCGCTCGTGGCACGCCCAGACGGACCCGACGCTGTTCGACGGCAACCTGCAGGCCAAGCCGGCCTACTTCGGCGCCGTCAACGGTGACCTGCCCGCGCTGGTGCAGCAGGCGAACGTGTTCGGCGGCGACGTCGCGGCCGACGCGTCGGGCTTCGGCGACGTGGCATGGAACGACCTTCCCCAGGCGAAGCTCTCGGAGGAGGCCGGCTCGTTCGGCGCCCGCTGGAACGCCGACCACCTGACGGTCCTCGCCAACGTGACCGGCGCGGCCGACTCGGTCCAGGTCCAGTACGGCACGCAGACGGCCACGGTCACCCGTGCCGGCGCCGTGTCCGGCTACGCCGGCGCCACCGCCGTGACGAAGGACCAGGCCGACGGCACGTGGCGCGCGATCGTCCACCTGCCCCACACCGGCGTGGTCTCCGGCGCCACTGCCCAGGCGGACGTCCGGGCGCTCGCCGCGGGCTCCGTGCTCGGCGCGTGGAACTCGGCCGGCGTGGTCGGCACGCTGACGTTCCTCGAGGACCTGTCGTACCTCGAGGTCGCCCAGGCCGACGTCGCCCCGACGATCGACGGCACGATCGACCCGGTGTGGGCGACGGCCAACACGGTCTCGACCGACAAGGTGCAGTCGGGCGACCCGAACGGCGCGACCGCCAAGGTCAAGACGCTCTGGTCGGGCGACACGCTCTACGTGCTCGCCCAGGTCACCGACCCGACGATCGACCTGTCGTCGTCGAACGCCTACGAGCAGGACTCGGTCGAGCTGTTCGTGGACGAGGGCAACCAGAAGAACGGTGGCTACACCGCCGGCGACGCGCAGATGCGCATCAGCGCCGACAACGTGCACACGTTCGGCACCGGTGACGCCGCCGTCCAGGACGCCCGCCTGACGTCCGCGACGGCTCGCACGGCCACGGGCTACCTCGTCGAGGCCGCCATCACGCTCGACGGCAAGGGCGGTGCCGGCACCTTCCAGGGCCTGGACTTCCAGGTCAACGACGGCACCGCCGGCGCCCGCACCTCGGTGCACTCGTGGGCCGAGCCCACGGGCACGGGCTACCAGACGACGGCCCGCTGGGGCGTCGGCCAGCTGGTCGCGTTCCCGACGCCGCCGATGTCGGCCGCCCAGCTGACCAACGCGGTGCGCGGCTCCCTCGCGGTGCCGGGTCACATCACCGCCGGCGGCCAGGCCCTGCTGCGCGGCCTGCCGGCCAGCAAGGCGGTCACGGCGTGGATCTACACCTCCGACCACGCCGTCCGCACGGTGGGCACCACGGACGCGACGGGTGCGATCAACGCCCTCGTCCCGGCCGGCCTGGCCTCGGGCACCACGGCCAAGGTCGCGGTGTTCGACGCGAACGGAACGCTGCTCGGCTGGAACCAGGGCCGGATCGGCTGACCCGCCCGCCGGTGGTCGAGGCTGAGACCACCTGCTGACACGACGATCCCCGCAGTCCTCCTCGGAGGGCTGCGGGGATCGTCGTGTGCGGGGAGGCTCAGGCCAGCTGGGTGACCTTGCCGTCGGCGATGCGCAGGCGGCGCTTGGCCCGCCGGGCGACGGTCGAGTCGTGCGTGACCATGACGACGGTCAGGCCCTTCTCCTTCCACAGCCCCTCGAGCAGGGCCACGATCTCGTCGCGCGTGGCCTCGTCGAGGTTGCCCGTGGGCTCGTCGGCCAGCAGCACCGTCGGCTCCTTGACCAGCGCGCGGGCGATGGCCACGCGCTGCTGCTGACCGCCCGAGAGCTCGCCGGGCAGGTGGTCGGCGCGCTCAGAGAGGCCCACCGAGGCGAGCGCCGCGCGGGCCTTCTCGGCGCGGTCGGCGGGGGAGGTCTCGGTGGGCACGAGTGCCGTCTCCACGTTCTCCTGCGCCGTGAGCGTCGGGATGAGGTTGAAGTTCTGGAACACGAACCCGATCCGCTCGGCGCGCACCCTGGTCAGGGCGGTGTCGCCGAGCGTGGCGAGGTCGACGGAGTCCGGGGCGCGGTCGTCCGCGGCGGCCGAGGCGCCGAGCCGCACGCTGCCCGACGTCGGCCGGTCGAGCCCGCCGAGCATCTGGAGCAGCGTGGACTTGCCGCCGCCGGTGGGGCCCTGGATGGCCACGAGCTCGCCGTCGGCGATGTGGAGGTCGACGTCGACGAGCGCCTTCACGGTGCGCTTGCCCTGCTGGTAGGTGCGCGAGACCTTCTCGAGCTGGTACATGGGGGTGTCCTTTCCGGGGTGGAAGGTCAGGCGAGGGAGCGGAGGGCCTCGGCGGGGCGCAGCCGGGCGGCGCGACGCCCGCCCACGACACCGGCCACCAGGCCGCCGAGCACGGCCAGCCCGACCGCGGCGAGCACGACCCACAGCGAGATAGGCGCGTGCAGCACGACGTCGACGGCGTTCTGGGCGGCGTTCGCGGCCGCGCCGAACGGGCCGCCGGAGCCGCCGCCCGGGCCGCCGCCTGTGGGAGCGCCCGCGCCGCCACCGGCGCCGGGACCGCCGAAGGAGAACGACGACCCGCTCGAGCCGCTCAGCGTGATCCCGGCGAGGTTGATGGCGAGCACCACGAGCCCGCCCAGCACGATCCCGGCGATGCCGCCGAGGATGCCCTGCGTGACGGCCTCACCGGCGACCTGCCCGACGACGCGGCGGCGCGACCACCCGATCGCCTTGAGGGTGCCCAGCTCGCGGGTGCGGCGGTTGACGCCGGAGACGGTGAACAGCACCGCGAGCCCGAACGCCGCGACGAGCACCACGATCGACAGCGCCGTGCCGAGCCTCGACACGAGCGAGGACGCCGTGGACAGGGAACCGGTGACGTCGCCCGCGAGGTCGGACTGCGTGCTCACGGAGACGTCGGGCACGGCGGCGGAGATCGCCTTCGCGACGGCGTCGACGTTCGACGAGGAGTCGACGGACACGTACAGGGTGGTGATCTTGCCTGCCGAGTCGGAGAGCGTCTGGGCGAGCGTGAGCGGGATGTAGACGTCGGACGCGGTGGCGACGCCCGTGCCGCTGGTCGAGCCGACGATGCCGACCACCTTGAGCGACTCGCCGCCGATGTCGACGCTGTCGCCGACCTTCACGGTGTTGGTGTCCGCATACTGCGAGTCGACGACGGCGATCTTCGCGTCGGCGTCGGCGGCGGTCAGGCTGCGGCCTTCGGTGACCTTGACGGTGGTGAGGGGGCCGACGGCGTCGGCGGTCGGGTCGACGCCCGTGACGGTGGTCTGGTCGATGCCGAAGTCGCCCCCGCCGAACGACGGCCGGCTGGAGCCGTCCTGCTGGCTGCCGCCCTGGGTCTGGGGGTCGCCCGTCGGCTGGTCGCCGGGCTGGGGGAGGCTGCCGGAGAAGGTGACGTTCTGCAGGGAGAGCGTCGCGGCGACGCCCGAGATGTGGTCGAGCTTCGAGACCGTGGCGAGCGCGGCGGCGTCGTACGCCGTCGTGCCCGGGCCGGTGGTGAGGCGGGACTGCGAGAGCTGCGTGGAGCCGCCGTCCGACGACGCCTTCCCGTCGTCCTGCCCGAACGAGAAGCTCGGGCCCCTGCCGCCCTGGCCGGGCGTCGAGGCCTGCGCGACGGTGATGTCGGTGCCGACGCCGTAGGCCGACTCGAGGACGGACCCTTGCGCGTCCCGGACGCCGGCCGCCACGGACGTGACGACCATGACGAGGGCGATGGCGACGCCCAGCCCGGTGGCGACGACGACGCTCTGCTTGCGGCGGTGCCGCAGCTCGCGTCGGAGGTAGGTGAAGAACATCTGTGCTCCAGGTGAGAAGGGGGAGGCCGTCGGCTGGGTCCGAAACTAGGTCGGCGGGCTGGGCAGGAGCCGGTGTGCGCTGATGCGCGCACTGTGTGCCCCCGGCCTGGTCGGAAATGTGACGCGTGTTAAGGTCAGACCACTAGTGGGTCCACCGGCGGGCACTCGTGGTGGACGCATCTCGCCCCGCCGCGGCAACCGGCCTACGCTGGCTCACGACCACAAGGCACAGCTGACAAGGAGCACCCGTGGCTAGCATCGAAGCCGTTGGCGCCCGCGAGATTCTTGACTCGCGCGGCAACCCCACCGTTGAGGTCGAGGTCGTCCTGGACGACGGCACGTTCGCGCGTGCAGGCGTTCCCTCGGGCGCCTCGACGGGCGCCTTCGAGGCGGTCGAGCTGCGTGACGGCGACAAGAGCCGTTACCTGGGCAAGGGCGTGGAGCAGGCCGTCAACCACGTCATCGACGACATCGCCCCCGAGCTGATCGGCTACGACGCCGAGGAGCAGCGTCTGATCGACCAGACCCTCCTCGACCTCGACGGCACCCCGAACAAGGGCAAGCTGGGCGCCAACGCGATCCTCGGCGTCTCGCTCGCCGTCGCCAAGGCCGCCGCGAAGTCGGCCGGCCTCGACCTCTACCGCTACATCGGCGGCCCGAACGCGCACACGCTGCCGGTCCCGATGATGAACATCCTCAACGGTGGCTCGCACGCCGACTCGACCGTGGACTTCCAGGAGTTCATGATCGCCCCGATCGGTGCGGCCACGTTCAAGGAGGCCCTGCGCTCGGGCGCCGAGGTCTACCACGCCCTCAAGTCGGTCCTCAAGGCCAAGGGCTACGCGACGGGTCTCGGCGACGAGGGCGGCTTCGCCCCCAACCTGCCGTCGAACCGTGACGCCCTCGACCTGATCCTCGAGGCCATCGACAAGGCCGGCTTCAAGCCGGGTGCCGACATCGCCATCGCGATGGATGTCGCCGCCACCGAGTTCTTCAAGGACGGCGCGTACCGCTTCAAGAACGGCGAGGTCCACTCGACCGAGGACATGATCAAGTTCTACGAGGACCTGATCGACAACTACCCGATCGTCTCGATCGAGGACCCGCTGTCCGAGGACGAGTGGGGCGCCTGGACCCAGTTCGTCTCCGAGGTCGGCCACAAGGTCCAGGTCGTCGGCGACGACCTCTTCGTCACCAACCCGGAGCGCCTCGCCCGCGGTATCGAGGAGAAGTCCGCCAACTCGCTGCTGGTCAAGCTCAACCAGATCGGCACCCTGTCGGAGACGCTGGACGCCGTCGAGATGGCGCACCGCAACGGCTTCACCACGATGACCTCGCACCGCTCCGGCGAGACCGAGGACACCACCATCGCCGACCTGTCGGTGGCCACCAACGCCGGCCAGATCAAGACCGGTGCCCCGGCCCGTGGCGAGCGCATCAACAAGTACAACCAGCTGCTCCGCATCGAGGAGGCCCTGGACGAGGCGGGCGTGTACGCCGGCCGCAGCGCCTTCCCGCGCTTCAAGGGCTGAGCCCAGCCCTTCAGCACGACGCACGGGCCGTCCCTCCACATCGGAGGGGCGGCCCGTTCGCCGTCCCCGGGGGCGCGCCGGGCGTGGTCCCCGGATCCGGCCTGATTCCTCGGCAGAATCGGGGGGTGGTAGCGCGCCGTCCCCAGTCACCCCCCTCCCAGCGCCCCGGGTCCCGTCCCGGCAGCGCGCGCGGGGGCGCGTCGGGGCGCTCGACGACGTCGCAGCCCCGCGCCTCCCAACCCCGCACCTCGAAGCCCGCGGCGGCCCAGCCGGCCGCGCCGAGGTCGGGCACGTCGAAGTCGCGCCCCGCGCAGCCGCGTGCGACGTCGGGCAGGACGACGACGCCGAAGCCCCGCACCACCGCCAACGGCTCGGTGCCCGCCTCGGCGCGCGGCGCCGGCGTCCGCAAGATGCTCAACCGGCCCGGCGGGCCCGCACGCGAGGCGCGCAGGCGCGGCCACAACGGCCTGGTGATCCCCGAGGTGCTCACGGTGCGCCTGCTGGTGCTCACCGTCGTGGTGCTCATCGCCGCCGTGCTGCTGGTGCCCACGGTCCGCGCCGCCGTCCAGCAGCAGATGGAGCTGCACCAGCTGCGCGGCGTGCTGACCCAGCGGCAGGCGCAGGCCGACGAGCTGCAGCGCGAGCTCGACCGCTGGAACGACAGCGCCTACGTCGAGGGCCAGGCCCGCGACCGGCTCCACTTCGTCATGCCCGGAGACACCGTGTGGCGCACCATCGGCGGCGACGCCGTCGTCGACGACGTCGACCCCGCTACCGGCCTGCCCGTGGACGCGGGCGTCGTCGGCGGGGCCACCGGACCCGGCACGCCCTGGTACTCGACGCTCTGGGACTCGGTGCGGGTGGCCGACGGCCCCTCCAAGGCCGCGGGCGCCACCCCGGCCGAGGACACCCCCGCCGGCCGCGGCGAGGGCAGCGCCGACAAGGAGGACACGGGACCCCAGGACGACACCGGGCCCGACAGCGGCGGGGCGGACTCCGTGCCCGATGCGACAATCGGGCAGTGACCTACGCCGTCCCCGAGAACCCCGCCGACGTGACCCCCGCCGACCTGGAGGTGCTCGCCGAGCAGCTCCAGCGCAAGCCCCGCGGCGTCGTCGGCATCGCCGCCCGGTGCGTCTGCGGCCGCCCCCTGGTGGTGCGCACCGCCCCACGGCTCCCGGACGGCACCCCGTTCCCCACGACGTACTACCTCACGCACCCCGGCGCCGTCGCCGCCGCCTCGCGCCTCGAGGGCCTGGGCGTCATGAAGGAGATGTCGCAGCGGCTCACCGAGGACGAGGAGCTCGCGGCCGCCTACCGCGCCGCCCACGAGTCCTACCTCGCCGACCGCGAGGAGCTCGGCCACGTCGACGAGGTCGACGGGATCTCCGCCGGGGGCATGCCCACGCGTGTCAAGTGCCTGCACGTGCTCATGGGCCACGCCCTCGCCCGCCCGGGCGTCAACCCCCTCGGCGAGCAGGCCCTGGCGCTCGCGGCCGACATGTGGCGCCGCGACCGCTGCACGTGCTGAGCCTGTCGGGGGTGCATGGCAAGGTGTGCCGGTGACCTTCGCGCCTTCCCCCGCCACCACCCGCGTCGCCGCCGTCGACTGCGGCACCAACTCGCTCCGCCTGCTCGTCGCCGACGTCGCCGCGGACGGGACGCTGACGGAGGTCGAGCGCCGCACCACGATCGTGCGGCTGGGGCAGGGCGTGGACCGCACGGGGGAGCTCGCGGCCGACGCGCTCGAGCGCACGTTCGCCGTGACGCGGGAGTACGCGCAGGTCGTCGAGGCCTCCGGGGCGTCGCGCACCCGGTTCGTCGCGACGTCCGCCACGCGCGACGCCCGCAACCGCGAGGTGTTCTTCGGCGGGATCCGCGACGCGATCGGCGTCGAGGCCGAGGTGATCTCGGGAGACGAGGAGGCGCGGCTCTCGTTCCGCGGCGCCACCGGCGTCGTCGGGGCCACGCATCCCGGGCCCTACCTCGTGGTCGACCTGGGCGGCGGCTCCACCGAGCTCGTGCTCGGCGTCACCGCCCCGGAGGGCGCCGTCTCGATGGACGTCGGGTCCGTGCGCCTCACCGAACGCCACTTCCGCTCCGACCCGCCCACGCGCGAGGAGGTCGAGGCCGCCCGCGCCGACGTCCACGCCGCACTCGACGCCGCGGCCGCCCTCGTCCCCTGGGGCCGTACCACCACGCTCGTGGGCCTCGCCGGCACGGTGACCTCCGTGACGGCCTACCTGCTGGGGCTCACCGCCTACGACCGCGACCGCGTCGACGGCGCCGAGCTCCCGGTCGACGACGTGATCGCCGGGTGCGAGCGCCTGCTGGCCATGACGCGCGCCGAGCGCCTCGCCCTCGGGTTCCTCCAGCCGGGGCGGGCCGACGTGATCGGTGCGGGGGCGCTCGTCTGGTCCGAGGTGCTGCGCCGGGTGCGCGACGACGTCGCCGCCGAGGGCGGGACCCTCGCGCACGCCCTGACCAGCGAGCACGACATCCTCGACGGGATCGCCCTCTCCATCGCGTGAGGGCGGCCTTCCGGGCATTCCCGGCAGTGTGACGAACCTCGCGTGCGATGTGACGCGATCGGACGTTGGACCGTGTAGGTGGGGCCTTTGGTCCCGACGTAGACTCGCGTCATGCCTCAGAACGACCTGACCTCGGTCACGCCTGCCCAGAGCGCGGTCGCGGCCCCCAAGCCGCGCAAGATCCCGCGCATCGTGGTGCTCGGTGGCGGGTCCGTGGGCCTGTACGTCGCGCGTCGCCTGCGCAAGAAGCTGCGCAAGGCCGACGCCGCGATCGTCGTCATCGACCCGCGGCCGTACATGACGTACGCGCCCTTCCTGCCGGAGGCGGGCGCCGGGTCGATCGACGGCCGCGACGTCGTCGCCCCGCACCGCTGGGCCCTCAAGGGCGTCGACGTGCTCCAGGGCAACGTCACGCACATCGCCCACGGCAACAAGCGCGTGACGATCCAGCCCGAGGTCGGCGACTCGTACGAGATCACCTACGACGAGCTGGTCGTGGGCCTCGGCTCCGTCTCCCGCACGCTGCCCATCCCCGGGCTCGCGGAGACGGCCATCGGCTTCAAGAACGTGGAGGAGGCGATCGCCGTCCGCAACCACGTGCTCAACCGCCTCGACGTCGCGTCCTCCACCTGGGACGCCGACCTGCGCAAGCGCATGCTCACGTTCACCTTCATCGGCGGCGGCTTCGCCGGCGTCGAGGCGATCGCCGAGATCGAGGACATGGCGCGCTACGCGACGCGCAACTACCCGACCATCGAGCCCGGCGACCTGCGCTTCGTCATGATCGAGGGCTCCGGCCGCATCCTCCCCGAGGTCTCCGAGCCCATGGGCCTGTGGGCCATGGAGCAGATGAAGGAGCGCGGGATCGAGTTCCACCTGAACACGTTCCTCAGCTCCTGCATCGACGGTCACGTCATGACCTCGACGGGCGTCGAGTTCGACTCCGACACCATCGTGTGGACCGCCGGCGTCAAGGCCAACCCGGTCATCAAGGAGGCCTCCGACCTCCCGTTCGACAAGCTGGGCCGCGTCATCGTGCTCCCGACGCTCCAGGTCGCGGACGAGGACGGCACCGTCGTCGACGACGCGTGGGCCGCGGGCGACTGCGCCGCCGTGCCGGACGTGCTGAACCCGGGCAAGTTCTGCCCGCCGAACGCCCAGCACGCCATCCGCGAGGCCAAGAAGCTGGCCGACAACATCGTGGCGAAGCGCGCCGGCAAGCCCGTGCACGAGTACGCGCACAAGAGCGTCGGCGTCGTCGCCTCCCTCGGCCTGTACAAGGGCGTGGCGGAGCTCTTCGGCTTCCTCAAGCTGCGCGGCTTCCTCGCCTGGGCTGCCCACCGCAGCTACCACGTCATGGCCATGCCCACGGGCAACCGCAAGATCCGCATCGTGATCGGCTGGATGGGCCAGTTCCTCATGGGCCGCGAGATCGTCTCGCTCGGCTCCGTGCACGACCCGCGCGACGAGTTCCGCAAGGCCGCCGTGCCGGGCGCGCCCGCCGGCACCAAGGTCGAGCAGAAGGCCGAGTCGTCCGCCGAGACGGCCGAGAAGGGCGCCTCCGCCTCCGCGTGAGGCGCGCACCTGCGCTCTAGGCTACGGGGGCATCGCACTGACGTGCGGTGCCCCCGTCGTCGTCCCCGGGGCGCCCCCGTAGCCCAACTGGCAGAGGCAGCCGGCTTAAACCCGGTGCAGTACCGGTTCGAACCCGGTCGGGGGCACGCGACAGCTCAGACGGCTCCCGCGTTGAGCCGGGTCTGCAGAGCGCGCACCATGGCCGACGGGTTGGACACGACGCCGTCGGCGTTCGTGCCCAGGTGGCGCTGGAGCGCCGCGAAGGTCTGCGGTCCGGCCTTGCCGTCGGAGGTGAGGCCGAGCCGCGTCTGCAGGGCAGCGATGGCGCGTGAGCCACCGTCGCCGGGCCTGCCGCTCCAGTCCCAGCCCGCGCCGAGACCGGGGTTCGGGCTCTGGAAGGCGTGCGTCTGGTGGGTGACGACGCCGTCGGCCTGGGTGCCGAGCACCTGCTGGAGCCGGCGGGTCGTCGCGGTGGCCCACACGCCGTCCAGGGCGAGCGGTGCAGGCCTGGCCTGCGGCACAGGACGGGCTTGAGGCACAGGACGGCGGACGGGCACGGGTGACGCGCCGCGAAGGCGGCCCGCGAGGACGGTCACCGCGGCCATGGACGCGTTGACCTCGAAATGCATCTCGTCCTTGCGGCCCGGGTAGTCGCCGCCCCAGCGGATGACGCCGTCGAGCTCGGCAAGGATCGCGTGGATGGCGTTGCGCTGGGCCTCGTTGAAGGTGCCTACGGCACCGAGCGGGTGCCTGGGTGCGTTGAGGTCGACGGCGGTCCCGGACGCATGGTTCGAGATGACCGCCGACCCGCGGATCCTGCGGTTGTTCCAGCCCCACGACCCTGCGGTGTCGATCGCCTCGACGCGCGCGTCGAACTGCGCGCCGAAGTGGTCGAACACGGTGGCGACGTCGCCGGGCAGCACGCGTCCGGTGATCCAGCGCAGCTTCTCGGCCGGGGCGGTCGTTTGGACCGTCCAGCCGTTCTGGGACACGGCCATGAGAACCCTCCAGGTGTGCTGGGACCGCTGTGGATGCCTAATCCAGAGCGGTCCGGCGCACCGGGTGATACGTCATCGCCGTGACGGCTGGGGGCGCGGCGGAGTCCGGCGGCGGAGTCACCTCCGCGGGAGCGGGTGCCAACCGTCCTGCGCGAGCCCGCCCGGGATGTCGGCCTCGGCCGCGTACGGGGTGCGCGTGAAGCAGAAGGTGCCGACGTCGAGGGCCACGGTGCGGCCGTCGTGCACCACGGGCCGGAGCGTCTCGCCCAGCCAGTAGCCGCCTTCGACGCCCACCCACGTGCCCTCCCGGGGAGCGAACACGGTGCCGCGGCCGCCGCGTGCCGTGAGCTCGAGCGCTCCGCCGCGGCGGGCCCGCAGCGTGTACGGGGCGGGGCCCCAGTACCAGGTGCCGGTGAGCGCCAGGGCGTCGGGCCAGACGCCGTCGTCCCCGCGGGCGGGGTCCCAGGGCGCGGTGGCGTCGAGCACGTCGAGCAGGGCCACGGGGTCGTACGCGCCGGCCGTCGACGAGACGCACATGGCGACGACGTCGCCCGTCGTGGTGTCGGCGCGCAGCCCCGCCTGGAACCCGGGCACGGAGCCGCCGTGGCCGGCGGTACGGCGGCGGTGGCCGGCCGGGACGTCGTCGGTCTCGACGTCGCGGGCAGCGCCGACGGCGTCGCCGCCGCCGCGCTCGGAGTCCCAGACCATGACGCCCAGGCCGTAGGCGGCGGTCCACTCGGTGTCGTGCTCGTCGCGCAGCACGCGGGGCGCGCACATGCGGCGCCGGGCGGCGACCGGGAGCACGGCGTCGTCGGCCGACGACCACGCCCCGCCCGGCCCCGCGGCCACCAGCCACGACCCGAACCTCGCGAGGTCCGACGGCGTGGACCACACCTCTCCGGCCGGGCCCATGGCGGCGTAGTCGGGCACGGGCTCGGCGTGCACCAGCCGCGCGTGGGGGTGCACGGCGAACCCCTGCACGTGCGGCCCGGCGGGCACGCGGCCGGTCGACGTCATGCCGAGCGGCTCCCACACCTCGGTGCGCAGCACGTCGTCCCAGGGGTGGCGCCGCAGCACCTCGACCAGCCGGCCGAGCACCGCGTAGCCCACGTTGGAGTAGTGGAACCGGTCGCCGGGCGGGGTGAGGCCCTGGTGCCGCGTCACCTGCTCCCAGGTGCGGCCGCCGGCACGCTCCCACCAGGCGCCCTCGGGCTCGGCGGGCAGGCCGGCGGTGTGCGAGAGCACCTGGGCGACGGTCGCGTGCGGCACGGGGGCGTCGGGCAGGTACGTGCCGACGGCGTCCTCGAGCGTGATGAGACCGTCGCGCGCGAGCTGCAGCACGGCCACGGCCACCATGGTCTTGGTGATCGAGCCGACGCGGAACGCGTGCTCCGTGGTCACCGGGGCGGCGTCGCCGTCGTCGACGACGCCGTCGGCCGCCGCCCACACCACCTGGCCGGCGCGGGCCACCGCGGCGGAGGCCGCGGGCAGGCGCCCGGAGCGCCGCTGCGCCGCGAGCGCGGCGTCGAGGGCGTGGTGCGCGGCGGGGGAGACGTCGGTCATGCGGGTCAGGCTAGGCGACGGGCGTGAGCGGGGCCCTGCAGACAGCGACGGCCCCGCTCGGGTCGAGGCTTCGCGCCCGGGTCGAGGGGTGAAGTCCTCGACCCG
>Ga0082212_10006956_pt1 | contig 15076 bp, 11 predicted proteins | sample TergutNt197P3_FD_71548 | JGI IMG/M metagenome (GOLD analysis project Ga0082212, IMG submission 71548) | Neocapritermes taracua P3 segment gut microbial communities from Petit-Saut dam, French Guiana - Nt197 P3 | ecosystem: Host-associated > Arthropoda: Insects > Digestive system > Gut ...
AAGACTTATATTGTGCACGAAGGAATACTCACCAGTTACCTGCATGACCGTATAAGCGCAAAGTTCTACAATATCGACCCAACCGGTAACGGAAGACGTCAATCATTTCGTAACATTCCGATCCCAAGAATGCGTTCAACGTACATGGAAGCCGGTAAATACACCGAAGAAGAACTTATCGCTTCCGTGAAAAATGGCGTTTATGTATCAAAATTCACAAATGGTCAAGTACAAATAGGAGCTGGTGACTTTACTTTCTATGTCAAGAACGGATATCTTATCGAGAACGGCAAACTCACTCAACCTATCAAAGACATCAACATCATTGGAAATGGCCCGAAAGCGCTGGCAGATATTACAATGGTCGCATCTAACTTTGAAATGGACCAAGGCGCATGGACATGCGGAAAAGACGGTCAAGGTTGCCCTGTAACATTGGGTATGCCATCCACATTAGTCAGTAAACTTACAGTAGGAGGAGAAAGTTAATATGATTACTAATAAACAAAAAGAATTAGCGCAGTGGGCAATGGAGTACGCCCTCAAAAACGGTTGTCAGGCCGCGCGCCTGAATTTATACAACAACACAAATTCATCGTACGAGATTCGTAACATGAAGATAGACAATCTCCAGCAGGCTTCCGAAAACGGGCTTTCCATACAACTGTTTGTAGATGGCCGCTATGGCGCCATTTCAACCAACCGCGTCGACAAAAAGGAACTTGAAAACTTTATCTTAAACGGCATTGAATCCATCCGCTACCTTGCCGAAGATGAAGCGCGTACCTTACCTGACACTTCCTTATATTATAGGGGAGGGGGCGCCGATTTGCAACTTTACGACCGTAAATTCTCAAACATCCAACCGGATGATAAAGTTGCTCTTGCCATGAAGGTATGCGATGAAATTATGGACAAAAACGAGCGTGTCATTTCTTCAAACTCATCCTGGTCTGACACCGAACATTTCAATTACCGTATAGCAAGCAACGGATTTGAAGGCGAATCGTCAAGTTCCAATTTTACCCTTGTCGCTGAAGCATCAATAAAAGGCGACGGCGATGCACGCCCCAATTCATGGTGGTACGAATCATCACTATATTTTGATGAACTGATCAAAAACGGAATCGGAACAATGGCCCTGGAACGTGCGTTAAAAAGGTTGGGACAAAAGAAAATTGCTTCTGCCAAAATGCCTATGGTAGTGGATTTTATGAATTCAGAACAATTGTTATCGCCCGTAATAAGCGCAATCAGTGGCGTTTCGATTCAGCAAAGGAATTCATTTCTGCTTGATAAATTGCAACAGAAAGTATTTAATGATAAAATGACGCTTGTCGACGATCCGCACCTGGTAAAATCAGCGGGAGCGCGTTATTTCGACAGCGAAGGTATCGCCACGAAAAAACGGAATATCTTTGAGTCAGGCGTATTAAACATCTATTTCATTGATACATATAATGCTAATAAGTTGGATATGCCGGTAACCGTCGGTTCGCCGTCCATTCTGACGATGCCCGGAGGAACTAAAAATGCAGAAGGACTTGCACAAACATTAGAAAAAGGCATTTTAGTGACCGGCTTTAACGGAGGCAACTGCAATCCGACCACAGGCGACTTTTCCTACGGCATCGAAGGTTTTCTAATCGAAAACGGAAAGATAACGCAACCTGTTTACGAGATGAACATAACCGGCAACATGCTCACGCTATGGAGTAACCTTGTCGAAATAGGCAACGACGCCCGTTTGACGTCTAATCGGCGTATCCCGTCCTTATTATTTGATAAGGTCGATTTCAGCGGGATGTAGTCATGGAAAAGATAAAAATTGGAATCATAGGGCTTGGCTACGTAGGTTTGCCCCTGGCGAGATTGTTTGCGACCCTTTATCCGGTAGTTGGATTCGATGTCAACAAAACGAGGGTAAACGAAATTATGGCAGGTAATGATCATACATTGGAAGTAGATAACACCATACTTAAGGATGTTTTAAAAAAATCAGCGGATGATGATGCAGGGTTATTTTGCTCCAATGATACGAATGACCTCAAGGGATGTAACTACTATATCGTGACAGTGCCCACCCCGGTTGATAAAAACAACCGGCCCGACTTGACGCCGCTGTATAAGGCCAGTGAAACAGTAGGAAAAGTAATTGGTAAAGGGGCTGTTGTTATTTACGAATCAACAGTTTATCCCGGCGCAACCGAAGAAGACTGTATTCCCGTCATCGAAAAGGTATCGGGCCTGAATTTTAATACCGACTTTTTTGCAGGTTATTCTCCCGAGCGGATCAACCCTGGCGATAAGGAGCATACGGTGGATAAAATAAAAAAAATAACATCCGGTTCCACACCCGAAGTTGGCAAAAAAGTTGATGACTTATATGCTTCCGTGATTATTGCCGGCACATACCTCGCGCCGTCAATCAAAGTAGCCGAAGCTGCAAAAGTAATCGAAAATTCACAACGCGACATCAATATCGCTTTTGTCAATGAGTTGAAAATCATCTTCGACCGCATGAATATCGACACGAAAGCCGTTCTGGAGGCCGCAGGTACGAAATGGAATTTTTTACACTTCAAACCCGGCCTGGTGGGCGGTCACTGTATTGGCGTCGACCCCTATTATCTGGCGCAAAAAGCGCAGGAATATGGTTATCATCCTGAAATTATTCTTGCCGGACGCCGTTTGAACGACAGCATGGGTAAATACGCCGCCAGTCAGGTAGTGAAAAAGATGATAAAAAAAGGAATCCTGGTAAAAGGTAGCAACACCCTTGTATTGGGTATCACCTTTAAGGAAAACTGTCCGGATGTGCGTAATACAAAGGTAGTTGACGTCATTCGCGAACTCCTTGAATACGATATGAATGTAACGGTTTATGACCCGTGGGCCAATCCTGAAGAAGTAAAACATGAATATGGGCTTGACGTCATCAACACAACACCCGGGGGAAAATTTGACGCCATCGTACTTGCCGTAGCACATGAAGAATTTAAAAAAACCGATTTTTCCGAATTATTAAAACCCGATAGCATACTGTATTACATCGTGTAGAGACGCAACGTATTGTTTCTCTATATTTTGTGATGAATAATCAACGTCGACGGCATGTTTTTCAGGATATCTTTACATTCATTGGAAATGATCTGCCAGGCTTCATAGGTAACCAGCATTAAATCTGTATTTCTGATAATGTCTTCGGTCAGGTCTTTTTCAAAGGGGATTGCTGTTTCTCTCGCATTTTGAAGGTATTCCGACAAAGCATGGACAACGGTCCGGCTATCGTCGGACGATGGACTGACGCGGTCCATCAATTGCACAAATCCATGCGTCGTTCTTTGTAACCACTTTACATATGTTAGTAAAAACAGATCGTTTTCAGCGTTGAAAACAGCGAGTATATTGTTAGCGCGAATAAATTGCCGGTTAATAAAAATGCCCACCGGACAATGACTGTTTTCTATAAAACCTTTTGTCTTGTCGGGCAACAAAGCGCTGGGAGAGAAAATGGCAAGCGGTTTGACTTTTCCAAAGAAAAAACGCTCCAGCCGCTTCCACGTGTGAACCGCATGGACGTCCGTTTCAAGCGTACTCATGGAGATACCCGAACCGACGAGCAGGAAATCAAAGTTTTCGTCATTGACAATGGAGCAAATATGCTGCGTTGCGTTACTGCTGACGCCGTACCGTGTTTTTATCGTAAAATTCAATTTGTTGGCCTCATACTTTATCGGAGCGAAACTATCTTTTTCAAAATTTTTTGTACTGACCGGATTGACATCGGAGCCTACCGTCAGATGAAGGGCGGTAATATCCAACTTTTTGTCACCCTTCGAAAACAGCTGATGCGCCAAGTCCAGCATCACCTGTCCGCTACTGGCCCGGGCAAAAGAAAGCAACACTTTATACGAGTCGGTCTTGAGCCTTTCTTCACGTATGAACTTGATTCGTTCCGATCTGCGAAAGAAAACATTTATTAACGAGATCAGCGGCATGGTCATAAACGTGGTTACAAGTGTCATCAGCACCATCATAACAAATACGACCGGCGATATGATATTCAATTCCAACCCTATCGAGAGCACGACAAGCTGAATCAGTCCGCGCGTGTTCATAAACGCCCCCATGTATAAACTGTTTTTCCAACTCTCATTTGAAAAACGCGCGGCAACCAGCGTTCCGCCAAACTTACCCACAACAGCAACAAGAATAAATACGCCGCACAAAATCCACATCTCACTGCCCTGTATCAGCCCTATTTTTGTCTGCAACCCTGTATATACGAAAAATAGCGGTAGAAATAACGCTAATGAAACGTCCTCAACCTTTTCATTCAATATCTTGCGAAACTTTAAATTTTCGGGCATCACCATTCCCGCTACAAAAGCGCCGAACAGCGCATGCAATCCCAATATTTCAGTCATGTAGGATGAAAGAAGCAGAATAAAAAACATCAGCGCCACCAGCGGTTTGCTCACAACTTCCCTGTTATGATGCAGGTCGCCGATTATCCGCAGGACGGGACGAACCATCCATAGCATAATTGCAATGTAAACTAATGAAAATAAAACATTATAAATGGCGCTGTTCATGGTTCCCGCCTGTGCATACGCTACAACGGCGGCAAGCAGGCACCAGGCCATGATGTCGCCGTTGGCCGCGCTTGCCAAAGAGATTGTACCCAAGTGCGTCCGCGTCATTCCCCGCTCCTGAATGATTCGCGCCAAAACAGGAAAAGCAGTTATACTCAATGATATACCTATAAAAAATGCAAAGGTAAGGAACTGTGTTTCTTCAGATGCGTAATCTTTGTAAATAAACAAAGCCATCGCCATACCGAGAAAAAACGGCACAATGGTACTGGCATGACTTATGATGACCGTATCCTGAAAACGCTTGCGTACAACGCTCAAATCCAATTCCATCCCGATGATATACATAAATAGTATCAAACCGAACTGGCTTAACATCCGGATGTAAACAAGCGAAGATTCGGGAAAAAGGAACGCCGATACCTGCGGAAAAAAATAACCCAAGACGGAAGGTCCCAGTATAACGCCCGCAACGATTTCACCAATCACCGTAGGCTGACCTATTTTTTTAAACAAAATGCCGACGATACGGCATGTTGCCAGAATGACAATAATTTGAAGTAATAATATGCCGAGGGTCGACTGGATATGCTCAACGGTAAGTAACGAAAATAAATGAAATCCATCGCCATGACCGGACGAATCTGTTCCGGAAGAAAAACGCTCGCCCGAAGTAAATTGTGAGTTGCCTTTTTGTACGATCCAATACATCAGCAGGCCAAAAATCACAATCATTACGATGTAAAACAATATTTTTTTTGTTCCCTTCTTCATCGATTCCATTAAATTATTTTGCAGTTTATAAGGCTGTGATTTGTAAGCAAAGATACGAAAAAAATTGCTTCACGGATATTTTTTTTCTGTTTTTTTTAAAAAAAATCTTTTAAAATTCCTTTTTCTGAAAATAAAAAAGTATTTTTGTCCATTGGAAATTAAAGTTTTAGATTAAATGAACCAAAAAACGTTACGCATCCTGCAAGACGACCCGTGGCTGGAGCCTTATCGCGATGCAATTGAAAAACGTCATCTTTATGCAGTTGCGAAAGAAAACGAACTGACGCAAAACGGTACGCTTTCATTATCCGGTTTTGCTACCGGGCATTTGTATTTCGGCTTGCACCGTCTCGATACCGGATGGGTCTTTCGCGAATGGGCGCCCAATGCCACAGCTATTTACCTGATCGGCACATTTAACGGCTGGCAAAAAAATGAGAATTTCAGACTGAAAGGCATTGAAAACGGAAACTGGGAAATCATCCTTCCCGACGATTATATCCGGCACAGGGATTTGTATAAGCTATTGGTTGAATGGGATGGCGGCTGCGGCGAACGTATTCCTGCATGGTGCCAGCGCGTAGTGCAGGATTCGCAGACAAAAATATTCACGGCGCAGGTTTGGAAACCGGAAAACCCGTACCATTTCACAAGCGCCCCATTACCTCCACAAAAACAACCGCTCCTAATCTATGAATGTCATATTGGCATGGCGTCGCAGTATGAAAAAATAGGGACATACGAGGAGTTTAGGAACTTAGTTCTGCCGCGGATTGCGAAGGGCGGATACAATGCAATCCAGATCATGGCCATACAGGAGCATCCGTACTATGGCTCTTTCGGTTACCATGTGAGCAGTTTTTTTGCCGCATCATCACGCTTCGGCACGCCCGACGAACTAAAACGCCTCATTGACGATGCCCACCGGTTGGGCATGGCTGTGATTATGGACATTGTTCACAGTCATGCAGTCAAAAATGAAGCCGAAGGATTGGGACGCTTCGACGGAACGCACTATCAATATTTTCATGACGGATCGCGTCGCGAACATCCGGCATGGGATTCGCTTTGCTTCGATTACGGCAAAAACGGGGTATTGCATTTCCTGTTGTCGAACTGCAAGTACTGGATAGAGGAATATCATTTTGACGGTTTTCGCTTCGACGGCGTCACGTCGATGCTGTACTACAGTCATGGACTGGGCGAAAATTTCTCAAATTACGGCGATTATTATAACGGCCATCAGGACGGTGATGCCATTGCCTACCTTACATTGGCCAACAAACTGATACATGAAGTGAATCCGAACGCTGTCACCATTGCCGAAGAAGTAAGCGGCATGCCCGGACTTGCCTCTAAAATAGAAAACGGAGGCTATGGTTTTGATTACAGAATGGCGATGAATATACCCGATTTCTGGATCAAAACATTGAAAGAGAAAAAAGACGAAGACTGGCATCCGTCGGCTATCTGGTGGGAAACGACCAACCGCCGTAAAGACGAAAAGACAATCAGTTACGCCGAAAGCCACGACCAGGCGCTGGTGGGCGATAAAACAATCATTTTCCGCTTGTTGGACGCCGACATGTACTGGCACATGCAAACCGGCGACCGCAATATGAATATCGAGCGCGGCATGGCATTACATAAAATGATTCGCCTTGTAACCGCTACAACAGTCAACGGCGGATACCTCAATTTTATGGGCAATGAGTTCGGTCACCCCGAATGGATTGATTTTCCGCGCGAAGGCAACGGCTGGTCGCACAAGTACGCACGCAGGCAATGGAACTTGGTTGACGACTCGAATCTGAAATATGGTTTTCTGGGTCAATTCGACCGGGCGATGATTGAACTGATAAGCAGCGTGAAGAATTTCCATACAACGCCAATTCAAAAGATTTGGGATAATGACGGCGACCAGATTCTGGCGTATATGCGAAATAATCTGCTGTTTGTATTCAATTTCAACCCGATTAAATCGTTTGCCGGATTTGGCCTGCTGGCCCCATGCGGAAAATACAGGGTAATCCTCAATACCGACGACAAACAATTTGGAGGCAATGGATTAAATGACGATACCATCGAACATTTCACCCTGGACGACCCGCTTTTCCAAAGCGAAAACAAAGGCTGGCTAAAACTCTACATCCCCGCCCGCTCGGCGATTGTGTTGAAGCGAATTGAAAAACTGATAACTGATAACTGATAACTGATAACTGATAACTTAATGTTTACATTCAATCCTATTTTCAAAGAAATCATCTGGGGAGGCAAGGATATACTTCCATACAAAGGCTATCCTGAGGATGCACGCAAAATTGGCGAGAGTTGGGAACTTTCACATGTTGAACAGAATTTTTCAGTTGTATCGAATGGCGCTCAATCCGGAAAAACGATTGACGGGTTGATTGGTGAATTTGGAAACCGGCTTCTCGGCGCTAAAGTTATTCAGCAATACGGTCGTACATTCCCCTTGCTGATAAAATTCATCGACGCACGCGACAACCTTTCCGTTCAGGTACATCCGAATGACCGACTTGCCCGGATGCGTCACCAACCGTTCGGAAAAACAGAAATGTGGTATGTCGTAAAAGCAACCCCCGATGCAGTCCTGTATAGCGGGTTTTCACAACAAATGGACGCAGACGGGTATGTCCGTCGAATGGAAGACGGCAACATCATGGATGTACTGCAAAAATACAGTGTCAAACCCGGCGATGTCTTTTTCCTGCCTGCCGGACGTGTCCACGCCATCGGAGCCGGATGTTTCATTGCCGAAATTCAGCAAACAAGTAATATCACCTATCGCATATACGATTATAACCGGCTGGATTCCAACGGAAAAGTACGAGAACTCCATACCGGACTCGCGAAAGAAGCCATTGATTTTACTGTCCACCCGGATTATAAAACGTCCTATACGCCAATTGAAAATGAAGCAACAGCGCTCGTTCAATGTCCCTATTTCACAACCAGTCTACTGCATCTCAACCAGCCAAAAGTGCGTGATTTTTCTTCACTCGATTCATTTATAATATATATATGTATAGAAGGCAAAGCCAGGTTGAACGACAACAAGGGAAATACACTGCAAGTACAACAGGGGCAAACAATCCTGCTCCCCGCCGATACGGAATACCTGACGATTGACCCCGGACAATCGGTTAAATTTTTAGAAACATACATTGAATTGCCATGATATTAAAACATTTTTATCTTCATACGCTTATTATTACATTCATATTTAGCGGATGTGACAGCAAGTCATTCGGCATGTTTAATGATTCGGATGGAATACCAGTCAATCGCTTCGATATAGCATTGTTTCAATGGATAGATACGGACGATCCAGAACTCCTGCAGACTGTGATAAGCAATTATCCCCAGATGCTTGCAATGTTGGGCAACGCACTATTCAAAACAAATCATCCCGATTCGTCCGCTTTTTTTAATCAGCTGAAAAATTATTACGCGGAGCCTGCGTTAAAATCGCTGTACAACGACGCCATCTCTTTTTATAACGCTAATTCACCGGCATTCAGGCAAATAGAAAGTGAACTTTCCTGCGGCTTTGCGCACTTGCAATCGTTACTCCCATCCATGCAAATCCCCGCTGTATATTTGCATGTTTCAGGATTGCAACAGAATATAATAGTTGCAGATAGCCTGCTCTCTATTTCAATTGATAAATACCTGGGAACCGATTATCCGTTATATCAGGATTTTTTTTACGACTACCAGCTAAAAAGCATGGCGCCCGAATGTGCTGCAAAAGATGGTCTTTATGCATGGCTTTCATCGGAATATCCACATCCGGAACAAGAGCGCACTTTATTAGATAAAATGATTTATGAAGGTAAAATCATCTATATGCTGACACAGGCCGGAAACAAATATTCATATCAGCAAATCATGTCGTTGACTGCCAGCGAATATAAATGGCACCTGAAAAATGAAACCGCCAGCTGGAAAACGATGTTGGAACGCAAACATCCCGATACTACGGATGCAGCTACTATTTCAAGATATTTTCAACCTGCCCCTTCCCTGTTTATTTCGGAAGAAGCGCCCGGAAATATTGGAAATTTTATAGGATACAGAATTGTAGCGCAATACATGAAGCAAACAAAGTCAGATTGTGTAAACCTGATGAACAACAGCAACGCGCAGGAAATTTTAAAAAAATCAAAATACAAACCCTGATTTTAATTACTAATTACAAATTACTATTTTATATGAAACTTATCGATAAAAAATTACTTGATGCGACAACGAAAAAGGCTCAACTGTCGCCGCGTCTCCGCATGAACCATAACTTCCATGAAACATTGGATGATCCGATCAACCGGCTGATTAATGCGATGGAACCGGATACCTACCTGCGTCCGCACCGTCACAGGAATCCCGATAAAAACGAGGTATTCCTGCTGCTGCGCGGAAAAGCGGCGCTCTTCCTTTTTGACGATCTGGGAACTGTCACCGAAAGCGTGATACTTGACCCGTTAGCCGGCATTTACGGAGGCGAGATTCCCTGCGACGTGTGGCACACACTCGTTGTATTGGAATCCGGAAGTGTGGTGTACGAAATAAAACAAGGCCCGTTTGCTCCCTTATCGCCCGAAAATACCGCCGCCTGGAGTCCGGATGCAGAAGATGCGGCAGGCGTAAAAAATTTTATATACAAACTAAAATCGTATCTGAACTTATGAATTCAATCCATCAGGCTACTCAGGCATACCTTCAGGATAATAATTACAAATGTTTCACACTCAAAGCCGTACTCTTTGATATGGATGGTGTGATTTACAATTCCATGCCGAATCATGCGTTTTCATGGGCAAAAGTAATGCAGTCGCATGGATTTAACATGAGCGAGGAAGAAGCCTACCTGCATGAAGGACGAAAGGGCGATGAAACGATCAGTATTATTTCCAAACACGAAGGCAGGGATGTCGGCGCCGACGAAAGAAAGCGAATCTATCAGGAAAAAACAGAACTGTTCGGTTTAAATCCTGATATATTACCGATAAAAGGCAGTTTGGAATTACTGCATAAAGTGACCGGCAGCGGATTATTCGTTATGCTCGTAACAGGATCGGGACAGCCAACGCTGTTAGACCGTCTGAACAATGACTTTCCGAATATCTTCACACGCGAAAGAATGATCACATCTTTCGATGTGAAAAATGGGAAACCGCATCCCGAACCCTACCTCCAGGCGCTTCAAAAAGGCAACTTGAAACCCGACGAAACCATCGTAGTGGAAAACGCGCCGCTCGGAATTGAATCTGCACGCGCTGCCGGACTATTCGTCATTGCCGTCAACACAGGCCCGTTACCCGATTCCATATTGCTTGACGCCGGCGCAAACATCCTGTTTCCATCCGTCGAAGCCTTAACCGTTAAATGGGATCAAGTGTACAGTCAGTTGCGCATAAATTAAAAATATGCGCAATAATTCTATAAAATCATTCAGGGTTAAATAATTTTGCACCCGGATAAATTAAACTGAAAACCATATGAAAATTATTGTATTGGCCAAACAGGTACCGGACACGCGAAATGTAGGAAAAGATGCAATGAAGGACGATGGAACAGTGAACCGCTCAGCGCTTCCTGCCATCTTTAATCCTGAAGATTTGAACGCGCTTGAGCAGGCTTTGCGTTTGAAAGAACGGTTTCCCGGAACAACTGTGACAATTTTGACCATGGGACCCGGACGCGCTGCAGAGATTATCCGTGAAGGTTTATATCGCGGCGCCGACAATGGCTACCTGCTAACCGACCGTGCATTTGCAGGGGCGGATACACTGGCAACCTCCTATGCCTTGTCGATGGCTATCAAAAAAACAGGCGACTTCGACTTGATTATTGGAGGACGGCAGGCCATTGATGGCGATACGGCACAGGTTGGAGCACAGGTAGCCGAAAAACTCGGTTTACCGCAAATCACCTACGTCGAAAATATTCTTTCAATTGAAAATAAAAGAATTACCGTTAGACGCAGTATTACGGGTGGTATTGAAACAGTAGAAGGACCGTTACCCATCGTGATAACAGTAAACGGCTCTGCCGCTTTGTGCCGCCCCCGAAATGCAAAACTGTTACAGAAATATAAGCATGCCCTGGGAAATCACGAAAAAACCGAGATTACAAAAGACGGAAAAGAACTACCGTACAAAGCATTGTACGAAAAACATCCTTATCTGAACATTACCGAATGGAACGCAAACGATGTAAATGCCGATGTAGATCAATGCGGATTATCCGGTTCCCCCACCAAAGTGAAAGCAATACAGAACATCGTGTTTCAGGCCAAGGAGCATAAAACATTATCGGCTTCCGATCAGGATATGGAAGAATTAATGATTGAACTGATTAATAATTACTAATTACGAATTACTAATTACGAATTACGAATTACAAAGATGAATAATTTATTTGTATATTGCGAAATTGAAGACGGAACGATCGCGGATGTAAGTCTCGAACTGCTCACAAAAGGGCGTTCTTTGGCTAATCAGTTGAACTGTCAACTGGAAGCAGTCGTTATTGGAAGTAATATTTCAGGCATTGAGAAACAGGTAATGCCTTTCGGTGTAGATAAATTACACCTCTTTGACGATGAACGGCTATATCCCTATACTTCGTTACCGCATACATCCGTTTTGGTTCATCTTTTCAGGGAAGAAAAGCCGCAAATATGCCTGATGGGAGCAACGGTTATCGGACGCGACCTCGGACCGCGCGTATCTTCGGCGCTTGGTAGCGGTCTGACAGCCGACTGCACATCGCTTGAAACAGGTTCGCATGAGGACAGGAAACAGGGCAGGACTTACGAAAACCTGTTGTATCAAATCCGCCCCGCTTTTGGCGGAAATATCATTGCAACGATTATCAACCCCGAAAACCGCCCGCAAATGGCAACCGTTCGCGAGGGCGTCATGAAGAAAGAAATTGTCGACCCAAACTATCCGGGTGAAATAATCCGGCATGATGTAAACCAATATGTTTCAGACGGTGATTTCGTTATTAAAGTGATTGAACGCCATATTGAAAAAGCAAAGCATAACCTGAAAGGCGCTTCTATCATTGTCTCCGGCGGATACGGTGTTGGTTCAAAAGATAACTTTTCATTGTTGTACGACCTGGCAAAAGTTTTGAATGCCGAAGTAGGCGCTTCGCGTGCCGCCGTCGATGCAGGCTTCTGCGACCATGACCGCCAGATCGGTCAGACAGGTCTGACGGTTCGTCCGAAATTGTATATTGCGTGCGGCATTTCCGGTCAAATTCAACATATTGCCGGTATGCAGGATAGTTCAATCATCATTTCCATCAATAATGATCCTGACGCACCCATCCATGCAATAGCCGACTATGTCATCACAGGCGCTGTCGAGGAAGTGATTCCCCAAATGATTAAGTATTATAAGAAAAACAGTAAATAAAGCATCATGGCTAACTTTTATACAGATACCCCATCCTTAAAGCATCACCTGCATCACCCAGCCATGCGGCGTATTGTTGAGTTGAAAGAACATAACTTCCGCGACTGCGATGTGTTTGATTTCGCGCCTGTCGATTTCGAGGACGCAATGGACAGTTATGAGAAAGTTCTCGAGCTGGTTGGTGAACTGTGCGACGAGATCATTGCCCCGAATGCAGAGGCAGTCGACCACGAAGGCCCTGCCGTCGAAAACGGACGCGTTACCTACGCAAAAGGAACGCAGGTAAACCTCGAGGCAGTTCGCAAAGCAGGTTTAATGGGCATATCATTGCCCCGCCGCTTTGGCGGACTTAACTTCCCGAATACAGTTAATATTATGGCAGCCGATATGATCTCGCGTGCCGATGCAAGTTTCGAAAACCTGTGGGGGTTACAGGAATGTGCCCAGACGCTTTACGAGTTTGGCAACGACGACCAGTGTCAATGCTATATCCCGCGTGTTTGCGCCGGCGAGACCATGTCAATGGATCTTACCGAACCCGATGCAGGCAGCGATCTGCAGGCGGTTATGCTGAAAGCATCCTTCAATGAAACCGAAGGATGCTGGCGACTGAATGGCGTAAAACGTTTTATCACGAACGGCGATTCCGACATACATCTCGTGCTTGCCCGCTCTGAAGAAGGTACCAAAGACGGACGCGGACTGTCACTGTTTATTTACGACAAACGCAATGGCGGCGTCACCGTGCGCCGCATTGAAAATAAATTGGGAATCCGGGGCGCTCCCACCTGCGAACTTGTGTTTCGCAATGCAAAAGCCGAACTGTGTGGCGAACGGCGTCTGGGATTGATAAAATATGTCATGGCGCTCATGAACGGAGCGCGTCTCGGCATTGCATCGCAATCCGTCGGCATCAGCGAGGCCGCCTGCCGCGAAGCTTATGCGTATGCCCTCAAACGCCGGCAGTTTGGGAAAACCATCATCAACTTCCCTGCCGTATATGAGATGATAGCCATTATGCGTGCGAAAACCGATGCTTCACGTGCCATGTTATACGAAACGGCAAGATTTGTAGATATCTACAAAGCGCTGGACGATGTTGCCCGCGAACGCAAACTTACACCCGAAGAGCGACAGGAACAAAAAAAATTCGCAAGACTTGCAGATGCCTTCACGCCTCTGGGAAAGGCAATGAACGCCGAGTTTGCCAACAGGAATGTCTATGACGCCATGCAGATACACGGAGGTTCCGGTTTTATGAAAGATTATACCTGTGAACGCCTGTATCGCGATGCCCGTATTACCAATATTTATGAAGGGACGACGCAAATGCAGGTTGTCGCAGCCATTCGCCATGTCACTTCCGGCGCTTACCTGAACCAGTTGCACGTCTATGAAGCGATTGAATATAAACCGGAATTAGACGGTTTGAAACAACAGCTGGCAGTCATGTCAAATACTTACGAAAAAATAGTTGCTAAGGTTACCGAAGTAAAAGATGGCGAATATCTCGATTTCATGGCGCGCCGCCTTGTCGAATCGGCTGCACACTGTATCTACGGTTATTTGCTGTTGCATGATGCTAATCAGGACGATTCATTCCGCAAATCCGCCGAAGTTTATATAAAATACGGAGAAGCCGAACTCTGCAAGCATCAGGATTTCATCACCGGATTCAACCTGGAAGACTTAAATGTTTTCCGGCAATCTACTTCTTGATCAGTTTGCCGACCTGACTTGTATTTCCCGACTGTACACGGATAAAGTATATGCCCGACTTCAGGAATGAAAGGTCAGCCTGACCATCCGCGAACGGTATTGAACAGATACTCCTTCCTGTTAAATCATAAACAGTTACGATGCCATTTGTGACATTCATATATACCCTGTCATTTACAGGATTCGGATAGAAAAACGCCTTTTGTTCCTGAATAACCGGATTGCCGCTAATATCTTCTGTAAAATGCGATTGAATGAATTTGATGATCTCCTCCACATGATCCATACAGTCGCCGTTTTCCTTACTGAAAAAATAACTGTGCGGTGCGCCGTCAATTTTGTAATGAATCACTTCATTTTCCGGTTCGGGATAAGTGAACTTTTCAACGGTAATCCCGTTCGTCGACGGGTAGTAATCGATTTGTTCCGTAACAGGATCGCCGGTTCCATTGGTCTCTCTCCAATAGTTGATAACCTGCTCCATGGGCGTTGCCAGTGAGATATTCAACAATCCCCAACCCATAATTTCCTCCA
>Ga0082212_10006957_pt1 | contig 15076 bp, 12 predicted proteins | sample TergutNt197P3_FD_71548 | JGI IMG/M metagenome (GOLD analysis project Ga0082212, IMG submission 71548) | Neocapritermes taracua P3 segment gut microbial communities from Petit-Saut dam, French Guiana - Nt197 P3 | ecosystem: Host-associated > Arthropoda: Insects > Digestive system > Gut ...
TTTTTTGTAAATACCTGTATAAGAACATACAAAAAGCGTATCTTCTATTAATTTCAATTTTGGACGAAATTTATGCTTATACAATACATCGGGCATATCAACAATCGGTTGTGTGAATCCCATAGATTTTATTTGCCCCAAAACGGGTTCGGTTGGGTTCTCTGTTGGCGGTTCTTCTTCGTTCTGTGGTTCTTCTACTTTCGAGATGCAGCCAATTAACAATGCTCCGCAAATCAGTGCGGGAAAAATCTTTAATCCAAATTTCTTCATGATACTCTTTTTAAAAATTATTATTTTTTTAATTATTTACGTTATGCCGCCATGCAATCGCACGAAGGCTATCAGTATATAGATGCAGAAAACATCAAAACGTTGTGGTATTTAAATTTTAAAAAAAAAAATTGTCCTGCCTTTGCCAAATCGCCCGACGCTGTATGTAAATTCGGTATATAAAACGACATGCAAAATTGAACGTTTGCAACAATTTTGATTACTTTTCGTATAATTGCTTAATTTTGTTTTTTATTAAAACAAATAAAACAGCTATAAAAAAAATTTCAGAAATATCAGATTATTTCCACGTTGAAAAATTTAGAAACGATAAACGTGTAATTGTTTTTACAATATGCCTTTTTATTGCCACAGTTTTATGGTTTCTGAATGCTTTGAGCAAGGATTATTCAACTGTGATTGCCTATCCAGTAAAATTTGTAAATCCCCCGAAAAACCGGTTTGTTGCAGCGGAATTACCTTCAAAGTTTGAGTTAAAGGTTGAAGCGCACGGATCTGTTTTATTACAGCACAAGTTAAGCCTTTTGTTTTCACCCTTTATTATTAATATTTCGGAAATCACAAAAGATTTAGTTTCTGTTTCAGGGGTGTATAACGTACAAACTTCAGGATTATTGAGCCATATCTCAAATCAGATGGGCAAGGAAATCACTATTATTGGGATACAGCAACCGGAGTATTTTTCAATAATTCTCGACAGTATGGCTACAAAATCGGTGCAAGTTTTGCCTTCAGTCAGGCTAAATTTTAAACCTCAGTACAAATTAAAAGGTAAAATAGAGGTTTCTCCTGAAAGGATAACGATAAAAGGGCCTGCCAACATTCTCGATACTTTGAGTGTTTTATACACCAAACCCAGGGTATTCGAAAAACTTGATACTGATATTGAGCGTTCGGTTAAAATTGAGCATCCGGCAAATACAGAAATAAATACGGGTAAAGTAACGCTGAAAATTCCGGTCGAAAAATTAACCGAAAAAGAGCTGAAAATCCCTGTTCAGTTAAAAAACAATCCCGATAATCTGACTGTCAAGTTATTTCCTTCCGAAATCAAGGTTACATTTCTGGTTGGACTTAGTGAATTTGGGAAAGTAGATGCGGCACAGTTTTCGGCAGTGGCCGATTACAATGAAATAAACCGCGAGACAACATATATTCAGGTGAAAATTGAAAACAAACCTGATAACATTGAAAATATCAGGATTTCGCCGGAGACAGTCGAATTTTTAATTGAACCCGATTAATAATACCTTTAAAATGCCAGTTAAAGTAGGAATAACAGGAGGTATCGGGAGTGGAAAATCAACAGTTTGCGAGATTTTTAAACTTCTTGGCGTACCTGTTTTCGAAGCTGATGCTGTGGCTAAACAACTTCAAAATTCAAATCAAAAAATTAAGAAAGTTCTGATTTCCCTTTTTGGCGAAGATATTTATACTCACGAAAGCATTGTTGACCGAAAAAAACTTGCCGACATAATTTTCAACGACGAATTTCAGCTTTCGAAAGTAAATGAATTAATACATCCTGCCGTACGCGAAGAGTTTGAGAACTGGCTGAAAAAACAAAATTCGGCTTACATTGTACATGAAGCCGCAATTCTTTTTGAAAGCGGATTTTATAAAATGATGGATTTCACCATTTTAGTTTCAGCCCCTGAAGGACAAAGGATTGAACGAATTATGAAACGCGACGGCGCGAACAGGGAGATTATTATGCAGCGGATAAAAACACAGTGGGACGAGGATAAAAAACAAAATATGGCAAGTTTTGTGATATACAACGACAATGAAAACCTGATTATCCCTGAGGTTATAAAGATAGATAACAACTTAAAATTACATGGCAAAATTTGGTAAACAGATTAGCCTCGCAGAAAACAGAATAAAATGAAGCAGTATTTGAACTTATTGGAAACGATTCTTGAAAAGGGAACAAGAAAAGAAGACCGCACCGGAACCGGAACAATCAGTTGTTTTGGTCATCAGATGCGTTTCGACCTGAGCGAAGGATTTCCTATCGTAACAACAAAAAAATTACATCTTAAATCAATAATTCACGAATTGCTTTGGTTTATTACCGGCGATACCAATATCAGATACCTTGCCCAAAACAACGTTCATATATGGGACGACTGGCCGTACCGGCGCTACAAAAACAGTTCAAATTTTCAGGGTGAAACAATTCGGGAATTTTCGCAAAAAGTGGCTGACGACGAAAATTTCGCAAAAATATGGGGCGAACTTGGCCCTGTTTACGGAAAACAATGGCGCGATTTTTCGGGAACAGACCAGATAAAATGGGTGATTGATGAAATAAAATATCTCAAGGAAAACAAGGAAGGCCCAAACGGCAGGCGGCTTATAGTTTCGGCTTGGAACCCGCCCGAAGTGGAAGAAATGGCAAAAGCCGGGCTTCCTCCGTGTCACACACTTTTCCAGTTCTATGTGAACGACGGAAAACTTTCGTGCCAGCTATACCAGCGCAGCGCCGACGTTTTTCTTGGAGTGCCTTTTAATATTGCCTCTTATGCGCTTTTAACCATGATGGCGGCCAGTGTTACCGACCTTTGCCCGGGCGATTTTGTTCATACCTTTGGCGATGTGCATATTTATTCAAACCATATTGAGCAGGTGAAACTGCAGCTCACCCGCGAACCTTTTCCACTGCCTGACATGAAGATTAACCCGAAAGTAAAATCGATTTTTGATTTCAGGTTTGATGATTTTGAACTGGTTGATTATCAGGCACACCCACATATTAAAGGCGAAGTAGCGGTTTAACTCTCAAAAAAACAAAAAATGATTCACAAGAACATATCTATCATTGTTGCCATTGCCGAAAATTTTGCCATCGGTAAAAACAACGACTTGCTTTTTCATCTTCCCAACGACCTTAAACATTTCAAGGAAATTACTTTGGGACATAGTTTGATAATGGGCCGCAACACTTTGCTTTCGCTGCCTAAATGGCCGCTGCCCAATCGCCGGCACATTGTTATTACCGATAAAAAAGACGATGTTTTTCCGGGCTGCGAAGTGGTGTTTTCAATTAACGAGGCCATTGAAAAAGTAAAGCACGAGAACGAAGCTTTTATTATTGGCGGCGGAACGGTTTACCGCCAGTTTTACCCGTTAGCGGGGAAACTGTATTTGACACTTGTACACAAACATTTTGACGCTGATGTTTATTTTCCGGAAATAGATTTCAGTGAATGGAAGGAAACTGCGTGCGAGGATTTTTACGATGAAAAAAACGGATTCAACTATTCTTTTTTGAATTTGGAACGAAAGTAGTTTTCGGCATTCATTTTTATACCGGTGTTTTTTTGCAAACAAACTTGCTCATTTGAATTTTTTCTAAAAATATTTGTTTTTGTATTGCGGGAATTCCGTAATATTGTACTGTTAATTTTAAGTAGTAAGTATATGAAAAGGTCATTTTTCAGGTTTTGTTTACCGGCTTGCATTCTGCTTTGTAGCGTTGCATGCTCGCGCTCCGAAAAACTACAGGGCAATGAATTTCTTATCGAAGGTGAAATATCCGGTGTAGAAGACGGCGCTGTAATTACATTAATGAGGACAAATGACAACCTTATTGTTAATGGCTATACCACCGTAACAACAGATACTATAATAAATGGTCGTTTTACGTTTAAAGGCGAGGCGATATTAAATCAGGATTGGCTGGCTATCAATTGCAGAAGCGATGGTTTTCCGTCTTCCAGTTTGTTGACTGTTTGGGTTGCGCCTAAAGCTAAAGTAAAGATTAAAGGACAAGGGAAAATGCTTCCTTTGTGGAGTGTGAAAAGTTCTGTCCCGAATCAAAAAGAGGAAAACCGTTATCATGAAAAAAACCGCGATTTAATTGCTGAAGATTCACGTCTTAATATAGAAAGGAATGATGCTTTTAAAAAAATGGATGCTGCCACTTCTGAGGAAGAAGCCCTTGCATATCGAGATATCACCAGATCTCTTTTGGTACTAATGGATTCATTAAGAGAAAAACAGTATTTTGCCGAAATAGAAATAATGGAACAAACAAAGATCACAGATGTTTGGCTTAATAAAATGTATCTAATCGTAAATACATTATTTGCCGCCTCAACCTCGTCGTATGTAACGCTTGAACAAGCAGAAATGCTTCGCAAAAAAGCCGAAACGCTGTATGGTAAAATATCGGAAGATGATAAAAATACTCCTGTGGGACAGCTTATTACGGTTAAGCTTTTCCCGCCTTCGATTGTAGGAGTGGGAGATGATATGGCTGACGCCGATTTGTTGGGTGTAAATGGAGAGACAAATCATCTTTCCGATTATTCGGGCAAATATCTGTTATTGGACTTTTGGAGCAGAGGATGCGGGCCGTGTATCATGGCTCTGCCCGAAATGAAAGAAATTTCCGAAACCTATAGCGACAAACTTACCATAATAAGCATCAGTCTTGATATTGAGGATTGGTGGAAAGAAGCCATGACCATGCATGATATGCCATGGGTAAATATCCGCGACCCTAAATCTTTCGGTGGGTTGGCAGCCAGTTATGGCGTTGTCGGAATTCCCAATTACGTAATAATATCCCCCGAAGGAAAGATTATTGATAAATGGGCAGGTTATGGCACAGGATATTTGAAGATGAAAGTTAGCCAAAATATAAACTAAACCCGCACTTTATTATTGGCGGTTTTGAATTTGTACAATAAAGTTTCATTCAGTAGTTGAATCTATCCGTTCAAAATTTATCTTTATTATTTCTGTAAAATCATCAATTTTAATATTTTTGGCATTTTTGTAAACATTATCTTATATGCAATATAATTTATTTCTTGGTGTTGAAGCAATTGCCCAGGGCGCTATCGACAGCGGAATTTCAGGAGTTTATGCCTATCCGGGCACTCCTTCAACTGAAATAACCGAATTTATTCAGGAAAGCGGGCAGGCTAAGGGAAAAGGAATTCGCAGCAAGTGGTCGGCCAACGAAAAAACGGCATACGAGGCAGCCATGGGAATGTCGTATGCCGGAAAGCGCTCAATGGTGTGCATGAAACACGTAGGGTTGAATGTTGCTGCCGATGCTTTTATTAATTCAGCAATTACTGGAATAAACGGCGGCCTTGTTTTAACCGTTGCCGACGATCCTTCAATGCATTCGTCGCAAAACGAGCAGGATTCCCGATTTTATGCAAAATTTGCAATGATACCGGTTCTGGAACCTTCAAACCAGCAGGAGGCTTACGATATGGTACGGGAAGGATTCACCCTTTCCGAAGAATTTGGCGTTCCGGTTATGCTGCGCATTACCACACGCTTGGCACATTCGCGGGCAGGGGTTGTAAGAAAAGCTGAAACGGCACAAAATCTGTTAGTATTACCTGCCGACCCGACTCAGTTTATATTACTGCCGGCCATTGCGCGCAACCGTTACAAAAATCTGCTTTCAAAACAAAATAGTTTTGAAAAATCGGCCGCCGCCTCAAAATATAACTCCTTGAAAATTGGTAATGACAAAAGTTTGGGTATAATTGTTTGCGGAATCGCTTTTAACTATTTGTACGAAAACTACAAAAACGGCGAATGTCCGTATTCGGTAATGAAGCTTTCGCAATACCCAATCTCTGTTGATATGCTGAAAAAACTGGAAGAAAACTGCGAAGAAATTCTGGTGTTTGAAGAAGGCTATCCGTTGGTTGAAGAAGCAGTAAAAGGTATTTTCAAAAAAAATATAAAAGTATCGGGAAGGCTAAATGGGACTTTGCCGCGCGATGGCGAGCTAAACGCTGACATTGTGGCTAAAGCGCTTGGCAAAGAAATAATGATGGGCGCTGATATCCCCGAAATTGTTGTTAATCGTCCGCCGGCTTTATGCCATGGTTGCGGACACAGTGAAATGTTTGCTGCTCTGAATAAGGTGCTTGAGCCTTATTCAAAAGGCCGCGTGTTTTCAGATATTGGCTGTTATACGCTTGGCGCGCTCCCCCCGTACAAATCAATATATTCATGTGTCGACATGGGCGCTTCGGTAACCATGGCCAAAGGCGCTGCCGATGCCGGTTTAATACCCTCGGTTGCCGTTATCGGCGATTCAACTTTTACGCATTCGGGAATTACAGGCTTGCTCGATGCCGTAAACGATAACTCAAATATTTTGCTTATAATTTCCGACAATGAATCGGTTTCGATGACCGGCGGACAGGAATCATCGGCTTTGGGTAAAATTGAATCAATTTGTGCCGGAGTGGGCGTTCACACCGATCATATCAGAGTGGCAGTTCCGCTTAAAAAAAACTACGACGAAATGGTAAAAATAATTGAGGAGGAAATTGCCTGGGATGGCGTTTCTGTAATAATTTTTAGGCGCGAATGTGTGCAGGTTGCCGCCAGAAATAAAAGGGCAAAAACAAACCATATAATCGAAAAAAATTACGAATGAAAACAGATATAATATTAGCAGGTGTCGGAGGGCAGGGAATTTTGTCTATTGCATCAATTTTAGGCGATGCTGCTTTAATGGAAAATTTATATATTAAACAGGCCGAAACACATGGAATGAGCCAGCGCGGCGGCGCAGTGGTTTCGCACCTGCGCATTTCCGATAAAGTCGTTTATTCCGATCTTATTCCGCAGGGCTTAGCCGATTTAATTTTAGCCGTTGAACCAATGGAAGCTTTGCGTTATTTGCCTTTTCTGAAAGCCGACGGCTATGTTGTTACCAACACTGCACCGTTCCAGAATATTGCCAATTATCCAAATCAATTAGAAATAATTGCCGAAGTGCAAAAACAGCCACGCTATATTGCAGTCGACGCCGACGGCATTGCAATCGATGTGGGAAATAAAAAAGCATCGAACATGGTAATGTTAGGGGCCGCAGCTCCATTTATTCAAATTGCCTCTGAAAAAATTGAGGAAGGGATTAAACATGTTTTCGGCAAAAAAGGGGCAGAAACGGTTAAAGTTAATCTTGACGCATTTCGGGCAGGAAGGCAGTTCGCTTTAAACAGTTTCTAAATATAACTATCTTTGCTCAAATAATTAATTATGAATTTCATCGGAATCATACCGGCACGCTATCATTCGACCCGTTTCCCCGGGAAGCCTTTGGCTTTGATTGACGGGAAACCCATGATACAAAAAGTATATGAAAATATTTCTAAGGTATTGGAAAACATTTGGGTAGCTACCGACAATGAGCAAATTTTTACCACAGTTGAAAATTTTGGAGGGAAAGCAGTTATGACTTCCGGCACGCACCAAAGCGGCACCGATCGCTGTGCTGAAGCCGCGCGTATTATTTCCAAATATAAAAAATTCGACGTAATTATTAATGTTCAGGGCGATGAACCTTTTGTTCAACCAAACCAGATTGAATTGCTAAAATCATGCTTTCATGGAAATACCGAAATAGCCACATTAATAAAACCTGTTGAAACAGAAGAAGAACTTTTTAATCCTAACAGGCCAAAAGTGGTAATCGACAATGAAAACAATGCACTTTATTTCAGCCGCTCACCCATCCCTTTTTTTCGTGGTAAAGAAAAAAGCGAGTGGCTTAACATGAATAAATACTGGGCACATATTGGCATGTATGCATACAAAGCCGATGTTCTTCAAAAAATTACAAACCTTAAACAGGGAAAGCTTGAAATGGCTGAATCGCTGGAACAACTGCGCTGGCTCGAAAACGGGTTTAAAATTAAAACGGCCGTATCCAATTATCAAAGTATTGGTATCGATACTCCTGAAGATCTTGAACATGCATTGCAGTTAATCCGTAATAAGGCTATCTTTTAAAGAACAGAGCATGTTATTTTATGGAATTAGAAACAACTAACACAATGTTGATGCAAAATAAAAGTTAGAGGCTAATATTCAGGAAGAATGCTAGTCAATTTAAAATATTGATTTTTTAATTTTTTCTACAATTTCTTTAAAATAAACATCTGATACACGATTGCACTTTTTCAAAATATCTCGTTCGGTATAACCTGAAATAATTTGACAAACCACATAACTTTGCTTTGCAAGAGGTTTGTTCAACATCTCATTTTTCAAAGGATAGGTGTATTTTGGCAAATAATTTTTGGAAGAAATCAGTGCCAAATAAAGAACCTCATCATCTTATTGCAATTCATCATTAGAAACAACCAATGCCATGTGAGGTTTCAATTCTCCATTAGGCAGTAAAAAGTTTACTTCAATAATATCTTTTTGCCTGTATTTCACATCAAATACTTTTCAATATGTTTAGACATACTCCTTTTCGAGCCTGCAAAAAAAAGTTCTTTTTCGTCTTTTGAACTTAGTTTGATTTTGACTTTATCTTCTGTTTTGGACAAAATTTTTACGCCTTTCAAAGTAGATAAAAACTCCAAGCAACTCGAAACAATTGAGTTTTTAGGATTGTATTTAATGACGACTGTTTCCATATGTAACTGTCTATTATTTTGCAAATATATGGAATTAAAAGCAACTAATCCAATATTGAATGTAAAACAATTTTATTGATAATAACGTTCATTTTTAGTGTTACCAAAACTTTTACTTCAAGTTTTTTATCCGTTCCATTGCTTCAAGTACATTTTCGCGGTCGGCAAATGCCGAAAACCTGAAATATCCTTCGCCCGAAGGGCCAAAACCCGAACCGGGTGTTCCAACAACGTTTGCCTCATGTAAAAGTTTATCAAAGAAAAGCCACGATTTCATGCCACCCATGGTTTTAATCCAAATATATGGTGCGTTTTCGCCTCCAAAAACTTCATATCCGGCAGTAGCAAGGTTTTCTTTCATAATCCGTGCATTTTCCATATAATACGCAATTGTTTCGGCCACTTCTTTTTTCCCTTCTTCTGAGAAAGTAGCTGCAGCCGCTTTTTGCACCGGATATGATACTCCATTGAATTTGGTGGTGTGGCGGCGATTCCACAGTGGTTTTACAGGGTGCGCATTTCCTGCAGAATCGTAAGCAACCAACTCCTGCGGGATTACCATAAATGCACAGCGAGTTCCTGTAAAACCTGCCGTTTTAGAAAAGCTGCGAAATTCAATGGCAACCTGTTTTGCCCCTTCAATCTCGTATATTGAGTGCGGAATTTTTTCGTCCCGGATAAAAGCCTCGTAAGCAGCATCAAAAAGGATGATGCTTTTGTTTGCGATGGCATAATCTACCCATTTTTTTAGCTCTTCTTTTGTGGCAACAGTTCCGGTTGGGTTATTCGGATAACAGAGAAAAATTAAATCGGGCGCTTCGGTCGGAAGTTCAGGAATAAACCCGTTTTCTTTGGTGCAGGGCATGTAAATAATTCCGTCGTAATAACCGTTTGCCTGACAAATACCGGTTTTCCCTGCCATTACGGTTGTGTCGGCATAAACAGGGTAAACAGGGTCGCAAATGGCAATTTTATTTTCGTTGCCAAAAATTTCCTGAATATTTCCTGTGTCGCATTTCGATCCATCGGAAATAAAAATATCGTCTGCTGATATATCCACGCCTCTGTCGTGATACGAATTTTTTGCAATGGCTTCGCGCAAAAAAGCATAACCCTGTTCAGGGCCGTAACCTTTAAAAGTTTCTGCTTTCGCCATTTCTTCAACGCCTTCGTGAAAAGCCTTCACTACCGAAGGTGGCAGTGGCCGGGTAACATCGCCGATACCCATTTTTATTACTTTTTTATCGGGGTTATTTTTGATAAATTCATTTACCCTTCTCCCAATTTCGGGGAATAAATAACCGGCTTTCAGTTTAAGATAATTTTCATTAATAATTGCCATAAAAGTCTTATTTAGTTTTTTCTAACAGTTTCTATTTTATTTCGGATATTTCGATTAAACCTTCTCCAGGCATTGCTTGATACATAGCAAAAGCCGCTGTTCTTTCGCGCTGAATTTTCACTCTTGTAACCGAATTTCCTTGTTTTATATTAACTTCTTTCCATTTGGGATTTACATAAGTTTTCAGAGTAAGAGGAAGATCATATAGATTTTTGTCGAGCGAATGATCAACCGCAACATTTATTTTCCCGCTCTCTTGCGAAGAACTAACCGTAGCGTTCATTCTCTCTTTCATGTATCTTGTCACATCGCCAAAAGTCGCAACCCATACATCGTTTTCTCTCGACTTGATATATGTAAAATAAGCATCAACATCTTCGCTTGTCAATGCTTCCCATCCAATACCGTCAATGCCATGTATAACAAGCACAAGCCAAATATTTCCCTGCGATGCGGCTGTATCTACCCAAGCTTTCATTTCTTCAAGCGCACTACTTGAAATAGCTCCACGCTGCCATTGAACATATTCAAAATTTGGATTTACAGGCGTTTCCAGACTTGGACGATTCAATTCAAGCAAATATTCCTCAGGCATTCTGTTCCTTAGGGCAGGATAAACTTCATAAGCGTATTCCATTACTCTTTCATTCTCTGTTCCGTATGGACATTCGGCTGAAAAAGCATATCGTTCTCCCAGCTGATCAATTATTTCCTCTTTACTTTTTTCAAGTTCGTAAAGAATATTAGTTTCATCAAGGGCTGCGAGATACGGATGAGTTACCATGTGGCTTGCAAACTCATGCCCTTGCAAAGCATAAGTTTTTGCCATCTCCCATGTAAGAACATTATCATCATTATTTGTTGTCCTGTTTCTTGGTGTTGTTGGTTGAAGTTCGCCATTAGCAACTTTTTTATAAAGTTCGTCAAGTATTTCATAAGCCTCTTCATAGTTGTCAACGTCTATTTGGGCTCCTGCCTGAGTAAAGTAATTGCCTGTTTCTCTAAAGCCAAGAAATCTCGCCGCCGAAGCTCTTTCATACACATTATTTTCATTTGTCGGTATTGTCTTGGATTCACTGATAATCTCGCTTACAGGTCGTCCAATAAATTTTCCGACATATTTTGATCCAGGCAACGACCCCGTATTGATAAAAAATGTTCCTGAAAGCTCTAACCTGTTCATTATCGGGATAGCCTTACGAAATTGATTAATTGAGCCGTCGTCATAAGTTATTGACACTGCTCCTTTTTTGCCATATTGCCATTTAGTGATTTCAGTATGCCCAACTGAAGTTCGAGAGCACGATGCGCTGACAATTAACATTGCTATAAAGCTAAGCATCAACAAATTTTTTGATAAAGAAATAATATTCATATAACATGTACGTATTAAGAATAAATTTTTTGCCAACTATTTGATATTTCCATCTCTGTCCACGAGGATAGGCTTACCAAGTCCAAGACTTTCAAGTCCTTGCATTTGGCGGCTGGCATCGCCCGTAACTACATAAATAAGATCTTTTTCGTCAATCCATTTATGGTAAACATTGCGCACCTCTTGCAGCGTAATATTACGAAGAGTATTCTCATTTTGTTTCACATAATCGAACGGCAGACCGAAGAGCGAGATGCTGTTCAGCACATTACCCAACTGGTAGGGAGTTTCGTATGCGCGCGTATTTGCTTGAAGCATCGTGTTTCGTGTTCGCTCAAACCTTTCATCATCAAGTATTTTATCGGGATAATCGGTTATAATCTCCTTGAAAAGTTCTAATGAGTGTTTGGTAGCTGTTGACTGAACATTGGAATTAGCCGTGAACATATTACGATAGTTTGCCGCCGACAAATAAGAAGAAGCGCCATAAGTATAACCGTATTGCTGGCGAAGTACCTGAAATAACTCAGCCGAAGGACTTCCTCCCATGCCGTAGTTGGCAATATCCAAAGGATATTTATCGGGCGACACCGCAGGTACAGCCGTTTTGAGTATGTAAATGAACGACTGCGGGGCATCGGGGAAATCGACAAAAAAGAGGCGCGATGGATAGTTCTTCTGCGTATTATCAACCACAGGAATTACAATAGCACTTCCTGTCCAACTCTCTGCAAGCGGAGCAAGTTGTTTTATAAGTTGCGATTGGGATATATTGCCTACAAAGTTGAAACTTGCATTTACGGGCGAAATAGCCTTTGCATAGTATGCCTTGATGTCGTCGATAGTAATTGAACTTATCGATTCGACCGTACCGGATGCCTGATATCCGAGTATGTTATCTTCGCCGTACAATAGTTTGTTTGCCACAACGGAACCTACTGAGGTCGGCGACATCTGCGCCTGACGCAATGATGCCAAAGCACGCTCTTTCCGCAGAGCGAACTTCTCTTCGTCGAAACGCGGCTGGGTAATCATTTCCTCGACAATCTTCAAAACTTCGGGGAAATTGCGCAGAAGTACCGAGCCGCTTATTATTGTATATTCGGTTGAAGCGCCTACATTTATCGAAGCGCCCAATGCGGCAATATCTTCTTCGAGTTCTTCGGCAGTTCGCAGCGCCGTTCCCTCGTTCATCAACTGGGCATTGAGCGATGCCACTCCAACCTTGTTTATATCGTCAAGCAACATACCTCCTTTTATCATTACAGAAAACTCGACCAAAGGAACCGAAATATAGTTCATTCCTTTTACATTCAGACTATTGGACAATCTGTCTGACCATATTTTTAGTTCGGGCAGTATGGGAGTGTTTGAGAGTAGTCCCGGCTCAATACTGCGGTCAATACGCGAAGGTGTATATTCGTAATCGTCATCAACAAGCATACCTCCTTCCGAGTTCATAGCCTGACTTGCAACATCTTCCTCCTCTATTACAGCCGGTGTGGAGCCGCTTACGGCAAGATTTTCCTGCCCTACCGGAAGATAGCTGACTGTAAGGTAGTTTTTACCTTTAACATACTGATTGTAAACCCTCATGACATCATCCTTTGTTACCTTGCGGTATGTGTTAAGCTCGTCTATCATATAGTCGGGTTTGCCGGAAAACTCGTTATTTCTTGCCATTGTTATGGCTATATTCAGGTTTGATGTAAGGCTGTTATATACCTGTCTTTCATTTCTCGCCACATAACTGCTGATATCCATTTCATTAATCGGTTCAGCTTCAAACAGCGCATAACCCTCATTTATTGCCGCCATAACATTGTTCAGATCAATTTCCTCAAATGCTTGAACAGTCAATTGTATCATACCCGCAAGTTCCTGCGCGGGATTGTTCATTGAAATCGCCGGAGCGAGTTTTCCGTCAGTTACGACAGTCCTGTAAAGTGGACTTTTTTTCGACCCTGCTAAAAGGTATGTAAGAATATCGAGTGCGGCTTCATCTTTATGATGTCTTTCGACAGTAGGGATTAAAACGATTAAATATGGCATTCTTACCATCGGATCGGTATAGTAAACGCCTTTTGTTGATGAAAGAACTACCGGCATTGGCTTACGTTTCTCGACCGGAGCAGTGGAGTTTATCTCCCCAAAATATTTCTCCACCAACGCCTTAGTTTCGGCTTTGTCGAAATCTCCCGAAATAACAAGCGTCGCATTGTTGGGGCCATAAAAGGTGTGATAAAACTCTTTTACATAGTCGAGAGTTGTTGCCGCCAAATCGCTCAGCGAACCTATTACAGACCAATTATAAGGGTGACTTTCGGGGTAAAAGTACTTTAACGCTATGGGATTCAGCTTACCGTAAGGCTGATTTTCGCCTTGTCGTTTTTCGTTCGACACAATGTCAATCTCGCGGCGCAAGCCATCTTCGGTAACAGTATTGATAAAGAATCCCATACGATCGGACTCCATCCAGAGAATTTTTTCGAGGGCATCGCGTGGAACAACTTCATAATAGTTGGTTCCGTCCGAATTGGTAGACCCGTTGAACGACCCGCCCATTGCCGCTATATTCTGGAAAAAAGCGTTTCGCGGAAGATTTTCCGACCGTTGGAATAACATATGTTCAAAGAAGTGGGCAAAACCAGTCTTTTGGTCAATTTATCTTTTGGTGAATTAATTAACCCTCTGTTTCTAAACATGATGCAGCCACCCTGTAAATGAATCACACCTGAACAACCTGGATCATTGATTCAAGCCACTCCTGTATGGCAACAAGCCACAACATATTCATAACACTTGCTGTATACTGTTAGTTATTACTTACAGCAGCTTATGATTTTCTATTCTTAGTGTTAGTTTTTAGTGAAGAACCCTACTGTAAAATGTGGTGAAAAAATTCATACACACAGCAAGAAAAGTCTTTTTCCTTTAAAACTTCAAAGAGTGACACAAATTTCGCAACAGTCTTCAGCTTTCCATCTAACTGGTGTACATTTCACCTCAGTACCTACAGCTAGACATGCAGGTGACACAACATTTTGTTAATAATTTCATATAAAACTTATGTATTAATACCAACAAATACACTTGTATTTGTTGGTTTTACTACATGAGTTTAAACATTCCTTAATGCATGGATATGGAATGTATTAAATTTCGTTTTAATGAGATCATTACACAGAACCACCCACTGTAAAAAATTCATGTGCAATTCCCCATGCAAAGTTTTGGCACTGAAGCCATATGACATTCAATGATTCAAGCCATTAGACTTATGATGATTCACTCACCTAAAATGAGTCACCCATCATATTTTCTGCCATGTGGTCTTCCCTGAACAACATTTTAAGCGTTCAAACAGTGAAAGGTTTATTTTCATAACCAATCCTTGGGCCTTAACCTGAACCCATTCACAAGCAGAAAACCAACACTTCTAGTGTTGTTTCCTTTCTTCTGTGCCATGGTCTTCCATCTGGGCTTAAAATAAATGTGTGTGTACATGGTTTTTAGGTTAATTACTACCAAAAAACTTCAGACAGGCATTATTTCTACAGTGAGAATATCTGTACCATGTACATTACTAGGTTAAGTTTCGAAATGGATAAATATTTTCTTAGGTATTAAACTACAACTCTTTCA